>OGPE01000540.1_pt1 | contig 27909 bp, 25 predicted proteins | sample 1552881 | NCBI WGS metagenome assembly OGPE01 (sample SAMEA2580236, study PRJEB22360) | human gut metagenome | biome: human gut; feature: human-associated habitat; material: faeces | place: Denmark | collected 2008/2010 | reverse complement strand
GTAGCGGGGCGTGACAGCATGATGGTGATGCAGAGTGCCCTGCTGACGGGAGTGGAGGACGGCGTGCTGCAGCCGGAACAGCGGATGGTCAGCACGGGGCGTGCTGTTGTGTACGGTGGTGCGAACCAGTTCACTTACTGGCTGAGTGAGGCACAGCAGCAGGCACTGGCGGGTCAGCAGGCGACAGACCGTGCGCAGGGGAAACCGTACATGAACCCGCGGGACAACACGGCCCTGTTGCGTCTGCGGCTGGATTATGAATGAGAACGGAGGAAAGCAGAATGAAAGGCGTTATTTCCGGAACGGGTATAGCCCGACTGGCGGGCTTTCTGCCTCTGTTGCTGACGCTGTCTGCCAGCGCGGTGAATGTCACTTTTGACGGGGAGTTACTTGACCGCCCCTGCCAGATTGACTCCGGTAGTCTGAATCAGACAGTCCAGTTTCTGGAGCGACCGGTAAAGGATTTTCAGGTGTCACCGGGTAAGGGACCGGCTGAAAAATTCAGCATTCGTCTGGTTGACTGTGACACATCCTCCATCTGGAAAACGGTGAAGCTGAAATTCAGCGGTGATAATGAGCCAGGAATGAAGGAAAAGTCGGACTGGTTTTTACGTGTTTCCGGAGAGAATCAGGGAAAACTTGCTGTTGGTCTGCTGGATACGGATGGTGTCACTCCGCTGAAACTGGGGGACGCGCACAATAACAGGCAGGGAACGCAGATTGAGGGCAATACGGTAACGCTGAATTTTAAGGCTTTTGTGCAGGCAACACCTGATGCCATTGCACAGAAAAGTGTACAGCCCGGAGAGTATAAATCAGTAGCGAATTTTGAGTTGTTCTATGAATGACAGACTGAAAATATGCCGCCGGATACTGCAAACGACGGGAGGTGTTGCACTGTTATTGTGGGGAGGCTGTGCCGGAGCTGGAGAAAATTCAGGGGGGCGTAAACGATTGAAAGTGCTGCCTGACTCCGCACAGGATAATTCAGAAAAGGACAAGGCGGTGGCTTCCTTGAAAGCTGAAATGGCAGATATGTCGGTAGTGACAGCGGAAATGCTGAAACCTGACGATATGCAGCAGTCTTATGCCGTCGGAGTAATGCTGGGACGCGATGTGCTGAATCTTCAGGTCACACCATAGCAACTGGGACTGAAAATGGATAACCGTATTCTGATGGTAGGAATACGCGATGCGCTGAAGCGGGAAGTTCTGTTGAATGAATCTGTTCTGGATGACTCGCTGCAGTGGGCGGAAGAGTTTGGCTTACGGTGATGAGGGATATTTACCAAAAGTTTTTCTGGAGGCAACCATGGTTTACATGCTCAGGGTTGAAGAAGTGAAGCCTGTTGCAGAACTCGCGTCCGGTGAAAGCACCAGGAAGAATATGTCATCTCTGGCCGGAAAGAATGACAAAGCAGGCCGGACAGAAGGAGTAAAAAATGAAAAACAGAATGAAACTGATATTTTCAGCACTGACGGGCGGAGTTATGTTGTTATCGACGTCGGTCATGGCAGTGGATGTCTCCATAAAAATAACCGGAGTCGTTTATATCCCACCCTGTAAAATAAAAAATGATAATGACTTTAAAGTCTCTTTCGGAAAGATTGCGCTCCAGAAAGTGGATGGGTGGAATTATGCACAACCCACAACTGTGGAAGTCAGTTGTGAATATTTTCAGGGAAAACCATATATCCGCCTGTCCGGTGGAACAGGTCAGCTTTCCGGTGCACCTGATAATGTGCTGAGAACCACTGGAGCTAATCCTTCTGTGCTGGGTATTGCATTGTATCAAGGGGGGGCTGTGGATCCTCAGAATCCGCTCAGACTGGGTGTAGGAGCACAGGGACAATATGGATATGAAATCACAAAAGGCCTCTCAGCCGTTAATGTTCAGAACAGTCAATTTACGTTCACAGCAGTGCCTTATAAACATGGTAATACAGATTTGAATGCCGGAACCTTCAGTGCTTCGGTTACAATGAGCATCAGTTACTTGTAACAGATAAATTATGTAATAAAGTGGAGAAATATATGCGGTACAGTGCGCTAAATCCTGACTCAGTTCATGCTGCGAAATATTTATGTCCCGGAAAGGTTATGCCGGAACATTTTGAACAATTGATGTTACTGTCTAAAATAAGAGGGAAAAAGATCAATGCAGCACTAAAGGATTTTCTTGTTAACGGAAAAAAACGTAAGGAAATATTCTGTATATATGGTATTAGCCCGGGATATTTTTCTCATAAACTTAATCAGGTAAGGCATTGTAGTCGAATGATTATGGATTTACTTCCTTACTATGTGTGTGATGATGTGGATAAGATTCAAAATGAAAGAATGCATTAAACCGGTGTTCCTTGTTTTGCTTACTGGTATGGTATATTGCTTGGTAGTTGTGAAAGCAAAACAACCGTCAGACCTTGACTGCTGACGACAGGAATCAAAACTATATGGAGTTCAGACGATTGCTTGGATGATGTTGAAAAAATGTAGAGTTATCGACGTGAACTGGAGGCAGTGAAGAGGATAGATTTGGCGTTATACAACAAGCGTAAAGCGGAGTCTGACAGGTAAGTTTCAGGCGCATCGCTTTATAACGGAGTAAGGGGTGATGCCGGAAATTATACCCAGAGCACAGTGGATGCATGTATCGGTTTAGCTCAGATCAACTATGCGTTGATATAGCCAGCGATGTATTACTGGGATTAACAAAGTAAGAATCTATTTATAGCGATTTAACCTGAACGGGGAGTTGTTGCATCTATTGATGATCATTTTTATCAATGTGTGCAATAGATTAATTGCCACAGAATGTGGTTGAATTTTGTTACCGGAGCATTTACATGGGGGCTGCCGATGAGAACTTATTTTACGAGAAGAGATGTTGATGTAGGTTGGGTTGGTATGGACTCATTAAATGGAGTTGCTAATAAGGATAATTATACTTTTCTGGTGCTACACTAGGGGGTACAGACAAAGCAAATATAGTTGGGCCATAAAATAATGACACCAGATATTATGGGAAATGACAGGTTTAATTATAAGCTACTCTTGAGTATGTTTCGGTTCAGCTAAAATAGCGTTATCTGATCGTTCAAATAAATCTACAGTTGATTTTGGCAATAGTATTAAGAGTGAAGTGACTCTTTTCGATTCAAAAGTCGATGTCGGAAAAGACAATTCGGTAGATATTACAGTGTCTTCTATGGGTATTGCTGATTCAGAAGGGATAACGGCGGGTGGATTCAATGGGAGTGGGGGGCACTGTTGAATGGTTGTAATTGTGGAGAGGTTGCTTTTGTATATGCATTCGCGATGCGATATTTACGACAAAATTATTCGTTTTATGGAAGAACGAAATGCTTTCGTATCACCGTTGAAAACGCGTGAAATTGCGGATGGTTGCGAAATGTCTGTTTACATGGCGCTTTATTATCTCCGGGAGCTGAACCTGCAGCATATCGTGGAGCCTGATCGCAGTGGTAAGGGAAGCGCCATTTATTGGTATCTTGTGAATTAATTATCTGAATCAGATAACTGAATTATGGAACTTGCGGAATGCATAAAAGCAGACTGGTATCTCTTTTTTTGTGTCTGGCACTGTCCGGCACAGTATATGCAGAGAAAAAAAACGCAACCTATTCGGTACTGGATAAACCGGTGGTGAGTGCCGTTCAGGATAATGAAACGGTGGTTGAGTTTTTTTCTTTTTATTGTCCTTCCTGTTATGCCTTTTCTCAGGATTACGGTATTGATAAAGCCATCCGCGAAAACCTTCCCCCGGGGAAAAAACTTGTCAAATATCATGTCGGTTTTCTGGGAGAGCTGGGGGAGGAACTGACCCGGGCGTGGTCAGTGGCAATGGTGCTGGGGGTGGCAGATAAGGTGGAGTCTCTGTTATTTGACGCCGTGCAGAAATCGCGGAGACTGAAATCAGTAGAGGATATTCCGGGGATTTTTATCCGTGCAGGTGTTTACCCGGGGGAATATATGCGGACACTTGCCAGTAAGGAAGTGGCTGATATGACAGAGAAGCAGAAGCGTCTGTTCAGGGAGTATGGTGTGACCGGTACTCCATCTGTGTATGTCAACGGCAGATATCGTATTGAGAATCGTGTATTTCAGGCAGACAGTGTGGAGGCTTTCCGTAAAAGCTACGTTGCTGCGGTGAACTCACTGACTGACCGGACAGATAAATAAGTTGCTGTAATCATGGAGGCAGTATGGGTTTCTGGATGCAGTAGTTATGAAACAACTGGCGCAATTCATCTGTTAAAGGAGCGCGGCATCAGTGCTGGAATTTTCCGACCGGGAAACCAGTTCCGGCCCGGAGACATACTGATACTCTGTTTCAGCAGTTTACCGTTACTGGGGTGGTGGCGGTATCTGAAGATAATATCGTGGGTTGCGCATCGTTATGATATCCGGTTGATTGTTCTGTGTCCTGATGAGGTACACCGGGCCGGTATTGTATGTGGCAGAAATACAGTGACAGTGAACGGAGAACGCAGTTGTATTCATTTGTCCCAGTCATTACAGCAGGCCGTACAGCGTTGTCTGTCGGAGGAAATACTGATCCCTTATCGGGAATGTGTCGGGCTGTCTTTTCTGGAAAGGGCTGTTCAGGCTCTGCGGATTGATCCGGCCGGGGAGTCCGACTGTCCGGCTGCACGAAGAGCATACTACCGGCGTGAGCAGATGGTTCTGCGTCTGGGATTTATTTCTCTGCTGAAGCTGAAAGTATTCATGGCCGGTTTTGTCGGGTAACCGACCCCATTCATATCTGAAGAAGGAAGCGTTTCCCGGCGTGGAGGGCCGGGCAGATAAGGTGATTATGTGTTGTCGATGCAGAAGAGGAGTGTTCGGGATATATGACTGCCGTGAGCGTTCTGTCAGAGGAAAGCTGTTACTTGCGTTTCTGGCAGATATTATTTCCGGTATGTCCCTTGTTATCTTGGGACTTCGATATATATAAGTCGCTGTAAAATAGGAACCGATAACATAAGCACATAAAAAAGCCAGCTCATCATACCTAGAGTGGTAAGTTATCACTCTGTATGCGCAATCTACTGCCATACGGAATACTCACGCGACTAAAAACAACCACCAATACACATACAAAGGTTTTATCGGAATCCATTATAAACCATGTGCGCTTGAGTGTTTTTTAATTACAAAGTCTCACCCTGAAAAGGAATATGTTGAATCTCAGAATAAATGAGGATAACCACATGAAAGTCGTTCAACTATGTTTTTTTATGTTGTCTGGAGTTATTCCGTTAAGCAGCATTGCGCAAATGAATAACTACGTACATAGCTCAACGCTAACAGCCTCTTTCTCTTCTGTTGCAGAAGTTCCAGCATTTCTGAAACAGGGTGATACCGTAAGAATCCTGACACATACACCTTCCAGTTCTGCTAGATATGCCGGAACAGCTGCCCATACGAATGGCGATGAGTGGTGTGTATCACCATCAGTACGACCATACAAATATGAAGCCTATAAATGGCCTGAAACTATTGATATGGATAATTTAAGACTATCCCTTGTTGATCCAGAAAACTTGGGGATTACGACAGGTACAGCACCCAGAATATGTTTTGATTATCAACCAGGCGGAGATGCGTTCGGATACAAAACAAACTGGGAGTTTGTAGGGAATGGTATGACTGCAACATATCGAGTTTCTCAAATATATCGCGCTGGAAGTGCTACCATTAATACCAATGTGAAAGTCATATCTGGTCGTTCAGAATACTCATCTGAGGAAATTATTAACAAAATAAAAAACCTTCAGCACTATTTTCAACCCGTTAACATTACTCTGACCACAAATGTAAAGAATTGGTGCTCCGCATCTGTTGGACCGGGGCGTGATATTTTATTAGATCATGGCGAACTCAGCGCCAGTGAGGTTAATAACCATCAGGTCAGTTCACCAATACAGTTATCCTGTACAGGTGAAGGTGCCTACTTCCAACTGAAATGGTTTGAAGGACAAACAGCAGGTACAAAAAAAATCATTGATATAAAGACAGGATTACAGACGGAGTTAAGTATCGAAGGTATTCCGGAAGACGGAAAGGTATTTGTTCCCGTAAATACGCTAGTGAGACTGGATGTTAAATCTGCATTAAAAACTAGCAATATTAATATTGAACCAGGCTCTTTTTCGGCCTCACAGGTTCTAGTTATAGAGATAACGTAAATCAGGCTGATTAATTAACTATCCTCGAAGAGCTTAACGCCTCTTCCGGAAATAACTCCGTTAGCTCGCAGCTCTGTTTCAACCTAAACATCAGATAATCTCAATATTTGAATTGTCAGAGGGCGTCTGAGCTAGATGGATGAACGTATTGTGTAAGTTCACAGAAATATTCGGATAAGCAAGGGGGCTTGCACTATGCAAATGCAGTGCCTTATGGTTGCTTATTCTAAGCACTACCAAACGGTCGATTATGCGTTGAGGCTTTCAGCCATACTCTGTACTTCTGGGATATAAACACAATATTTCTGTGACTTCTGAAGCTTTGGTGCGCACAGTGCCATCTGACCTGTCTGAGTGTTTCCTTCATCGGCAGGATGTTCGCCACCACACATGATAAAATGCGGATGATACCAGTAGCTCTAGGGGAAAGACTCTGCTTGTCAAAAAGCGAGTCGCCAAACTTCTCATGCCAAAGCACTATCACTCGGTAAAGAACGGTGAGTTCATTGGCATGGATGCTATTGAGCTCAGAGTAGCGATCACAACGGTGAGCGAGGTACTCTGCTGTACGGGCTGATAGGCACCTGCTGTTTAAACGGGATTGCTCCGGAGGCGTATCTGCGCCATATCCTCAACGTACTGCCGGAATGGCTTTTCAACAGTGTTGATGAATCCTTTATAAAGGGTAGTCTTCACCAATAAATAAGCGTCAATATGTGCTCCGTTAACGCTTACACCTGTTGAAGCCAGGCTTCCGGTAGATGCCGTCACACAGTGGCTGAATCAGTTCGGTACGGCAAAAGCGCAACTGAGCGTGGACAATCTTTTTCTCTGAAAGGCTCGTCGCTCGACGTCCTGTTGCCGTTGTATAATATCCTGAAGAACATGTTGTTCACCCAGCTCAAGATACGGGATAACGACGGACGCTTCACCGCCAATGCTGGGCCACCGTTACTTCACGGATAACGGCTGGATGCTGGGATATTCGTGTTGAAGGCTGGCTGCCTGTGTATCCGCAACTGGGTGGTAAGCTGGTGTACGAGCAGTATTACGGGAATGAAGTGGCGCTGTTTGGCGAGTCTGAACGCCAGAAGAATTCTAACGCCATCACTGCCGGTGTCACTTGGACGCCGTTCCCACTGCTGATCGCCGGAGTTGATTATCGCAGAGGTAAAAATGGGACTGACGACACCCGCCTGAATCTCGGCTTGGCATACCGTATTGGTGAACCGTAACAATGATGTGGTACTGGAATACCGCAAACAGATGTTGATTTCTCTGCAACTGCCACCGGATGTGTATGGCGCAGAACTGACGACCGTTACTCCGACGCCACAGGTAAACGCTCAATACGGGCTGTCCCGTATTGAGCTTGACGATGCAGAACTGTGTCAGGCCGGCGGTAAGATTATCTGCAACACCGGCAACCGGATTACGCTGCAGTTGCCCACTAGGTCATCTGACCGTCAGAGTATCACGCTCTCCGGCAGAGCACGGGATACCCGTGGCAACCTCTCTGATATTGCCCGTATCCGTATTCTGGTGTCCCCGGCAGGACAGCAGCAGTTGGCGGTCAGTACGGATAAAACCTCGGCCACTGCAGACGGTACGAACAGCGTGCAGTACACCCTGAGCGTCATGGGTAGTGACAGAAAAAAAAGTTAGCTGACAGGCTGTACACTGGGTGCATAACGATGGCACTCTGAATGGTGAAAATCTCACTAACGCTGACGGTGTGGTCACAGCCACCCTGACGCTGTAAAATACCGATGGTTAGCCCCTTTCAGGGAAAAACGTCACATTTAGCACCACGCCTGGGTAATTGAGCTGGATTCAGGTTCTGATGAAAGACGCGCGTGAGGTTCTTGTTCGTTAAGGGGATACGTATATCCTGTACAATAGCCAGATGGGCCTCACGAGGTCTAGCCCTTTATCATCAACGAATTGCAAGTCAGATGATTATTTTGCTCGTGTTTTAGTTGGCTGACTACAACCTGAAATCATCACCGTAATGTAATGAAGCCCAGCATAGCCTTGCGGTTTTGGCTGCGATCGCTGCAACTGCACGCCATTAGCCGCTGCGCCCGGCTAGTGAACTGCCCCAACGACTGAATGAATCAGCTCTTTTCTCTGCCCCGCTCCCCGATCAGTAGCGAGTGAGCCCCCTGAATCAGTAGCGTTCGCAAATCCGAATCGCCTGCTTTAGTTCTCCTGCCAAGCCCCTACTATCGCAGAAATTCTCCCGGAACCCCATATACCCGCTAAAAATCTCAGCACATATGTGCGATCTGATAAACTTTACTGCTTTCCCTTCTTCCAACGGCAATAATAAGCAAAACGACTTTTCATCAATGACTTGATATACAAGTCTGTAACCATATGTACTAAGCTTGATTCTGTAACGGTCTGTATGGTCATGTAACTTGGCTTAGGGTACTCGTAGATTTTTCAGCCGTTCTGACAGTTTCTTTTTGAATTGTTTGCGGATTGTGTGGCTTGGCTTCTGCCATTCCTTTAGTGCCCTGTGGTCAAAAGTCAGCTCTTAGGTCATTCAGGTTAACCTTTACAATTTCAGGATTTTTCATGCGTTCATCAACAACAGCATTTAACTCAGTATCTTCAGCGAGTTCCCGATAGTAGGCGTATAGTTTTGGGGTACGCAGCAGAATGTCGGTTTGTTTCGGTCCGGGATCGCAACCGCGTCTCTCTCGCCTTCAGCTACGGTTCCCATAGGATTTTTTTCAGGTGAGTAATACTGGGCGCTGTGGTTGTTAGAATTTGATAGTTCATAAGCCCTCCGTTTGCCTCATAGGTGTAATAGCATCTTTAAGAGCACATTTAAAAGAACCTTTTGTTGAGAGGATATCCAGAAACAGATACAGTATGGCTTTTTTCGGTAATCACCTTAAAACGTTCTGTAAGGAGTGTGTTTGGAGAGTGGAAATTTTTGTAGCACAGGGGGCTGCTTGGAATTCGGAAAATAAACCACGTTAAGACTATTTCTTAGCCAAGTTGTTTTTGGGAATCGCTAGAATGGCGGTGCTGCAGCATTTTTTGTGTCCGAAATGGATTTGTTGAATAAATCAGATTTCGGGTGAGCCTCTCTGTATTCGCTTTGGGTTTCAGGCAATTCGCACGCTTTCTGGCATACCCGCCTTCGTCATTTTGTTCAGGGTGCGCGCCATAGTAACCCGAGCGCCTGTTGTAATCTATTGTCCATTTCCACCGGGCATTGCTCCCGCTCAGTCGCTGGTTTGCAACAGCACGATTGTGGTCTGCGTATTCTGCGGGCCAGTAACCTGCATCCTTTTGCGGAGGGTTAAGGGCACGGATTTTCTTACGACATAATTCATCATGACATAACCGGATGTCTTAAGCGCCGTCCGCAGCGGCTGACCTGATTTTTCGGTGGGGCTGCCGGATTACCTAGGGGAATGCCTCTGAGCCCGTCACGTTGTTTAGCGGCAGGTCAGCGCAGATGATTTCATGTGTGTTGCTGTCCACTGCCAGATGGAACTTCCTTCAGGTATGACGTCGTTCTTTGCCGTGTTTTTTTGACTTTCCACTCACCTTCACAGAAAACTTTCAGCCCGATGGAATTAATCTCCAGAGGCGTAATTTATCCCTTGGGGGGCGTCTTGAAACTCGGTTTTGCCACGGGAATGCCTGTGTTGTCAGGGAATGTGTGATCTGCTCTTCAACTTAGCAAAAGTTCGATTTATTCAACAAAGCACTGGTATAACAAATTTTGTTTGGACCTGTGTAAGACTTGAAAAGTTATTAATGTAGCGCTTCTGTAACGTATAATGGAGTTTTAACAAATTTACCATAACTCGCTCCGTTGTGAGGGGGGGAATAATTTATTTTTAAATATAAATAAACAGGCCTTATTAAAATTATCTACTTGCAAGCGTTCACATAGAGCTGTTCTCATACGATATAGCCCTTTAACTGAGATGTTTAACGCATTCGCAACATCTTCTATATCTGTTCCATTTACGAGTAGTTGTAACATTTTTGTTTCTTGAGGGGTGAGTGTTAGAGTGTCTAACCATTCTTCAGCAATAATCTTTCCATTTAAACTGATCAATAGACTAAATAACGGCAACATATCAAGTGACATTAACGATGTCTTCATAAATTTCAGAGGGGGTAATTGATTTTCCTGTTCTTGGTTTTTCATATCAAGCATGATACACAAGATGATTTTTCTCATTCTTACAGAATCGTGAATCAAATATTCGTATAAAAAAAGTGGTGAACGACTGTCAATCAGAATGACGTACTTATCTGCAGTGTTCTTGAATACTGTTCTGTCTATAGTATTTAGCGAGATAAGCTCTGGGAAAAATTCTCTTATTCCCCTGCTCAGATAGATATCCTGCGTAACTAACAATATTGACAATGCTGCCATGATTCATCCTTTTGGTTCTTGATACAATTTCCTTTTATGCAGAGAACAGATTTGTTTTCTGATTCGTGTGTAATAAAATAATATATCGTTCATTTTTTACTTGTAAGCCCGTTTCTCTGACAGCAGCTGGTTTGCTTATTTGGCAATAATTGACAGACTTTCATTATAAGATAAAAAAATCTGTTGAAAAGTGGCCTTCTGTGCATTGAGATTTTTTGTCAGAAAAAGTCCTGATTGTTGTTCTTGAAGGTAGTGGTATGTTCATTTGATTTGTTTGTTTTTTGTGTATTCTTTGTGTTGCTTCATGTAACTAATTGTTTTTAATGAATTATTTTTCTTGTTGTGATTGGTTGAGAAAGGCAAGAAATAATGATGCAGATTTATCTTAAAAAAAAGAAACTTGTTTTCATTACATTCTGAAGTATGTAAGTTATTAGTCATCACTAAGATAGGAAGTTGTAAAGGAGTGGGTTCTTTCAAATATTCAAGTAAGTCTAGGTAAGTCTAGCATGTTTATTTTCTTTTGCCTTTGAGGTTATTTGAATCGTACAGAAACATCATGAGTATTTGTCAACATTGTCAACAGATTAGACCGAAAAGTTCGTCTTTTTTTGAATTGCTGTTTCCATTTTGTATTAACATATTACCGTATCTGTTATTGACTTTTTCTGCTATGGTGCAAAGCGCGGATTTTCTATATGAGGAAAGAGTTCAGCAGGCACGTAATGGTAACTATAACGTATTTCTCCATTATCTTCAGGATTACCAGCAGCAGAATACTCTGAGTCCCGAACAGGTTGCTGACTGGTTACAGGTTTTATCTTGGGCTGGTAATGATGAAAAGATTATCCAAATCTGGCAGCAATACCAGAATAATATGTCTATTCCCGCCCGCGGAATTGCTGCAGTAGCACAATCGTGGCGAAATAAAAAAGAATGGTTATCTGCGCTCTCTCTCTGGAAAAAAGCTCGTGACCTTGCGCCAGAAAACAACGATTACCGCATTGGCTATATTAAAACGCTGGCCGATGCCCGTATGGATAAAATAGCTCTACAGGAGGCCCGACGACTGGTCATGGAAAAGCCAAGTCCGGCACACTTCCTGACGCTCTCCTATGTTTATCAGCTTCAAGGGAAAAACTGGGATCGGCTGTTAACTAACACTAGTATCCTGCAGAGAGCTCCAGAAGATGAAGCTCTGCAAAGTGAACTCATTCATTCGCTTACAGTTAACCGGGTAAACACTCCAGCACTGAGGCTGTCACAACGAATGACATTGCCACCCACACAGCGACGTCGCCTTGAGCTTGACGCTGCTGCCGAGATGGTACGCCTTGCCGATGTACCTGCACGTTCAGAAAAAGAGCGCTTTCAGCTCGCGCAAGCAACACTTAATCGCTATTCCGCCCTGCTATCGCAATGGCAAAACGTACCGCAAGCCCAAGAAGACATTATTCGAGCTCGCATTGATCGCTTGGGTGCGTGGTATGCATGCGGCAATTACCCTCAGGTAATCCGTGAATATCATGCGCTCACATCCACGCAGCATCCGGTGCCTGATTGGGCAATCGGCTGGGTGATTTCTGCTTATTTGGAAGAGCGAAATATCAGTGAGGCACTCGCGCTACTGCAAAAATACCCGACCTACAAACCTGATCCTAAAGATAATGGTCATGAGCTTTTTTACGCTTATCTTGATACGGGGCAATATCAGGCTGCCCGCCAGTATGTTGAGCGGATCAGTCAGAACACCACATGGAGTCGCTACGATTTTGGCTCTCCAACTGCTCAGCCAAACAACCAGTGGCTGAGTGGTAAATCGCTCGATTTTCAGTATTTACTTATGACTAAAGCGTTGCCTGAGGCGGAAAAACTGGCTCATCATCTAGCAACAACCGCGCCAGGGAACCAGGGATTACAGATTGATTATGCCGCCTTACTGCTAGCCAGAGGTCTGCCGCGTGCGGCAGAGAAAAAGTTAAAAATGGCGGAAGTGCTGGAACCGTCAAATATCGAACTGGAACGGCAACAGGCTTACGTGGCGATGGAACTTCAAGAGTGGCAACAGATGGATTTGCTAACTGACGATGTGCTTGCCCGTGCGCCTGTCAATCGCAGCGTTCAACGATTGAATAGACTTAGAAATATCCACCACATGTCCGAACTTCGTCTGGATGCGGGAAAAGGATTGCATTCCGATAACCCCGTCAGTGGTACACATGATCTAAATTGGGGAGCCACACTTTATGGTCCCCCTATGGCGGATAAGTGGCGATTGTTTGGCGGTACTCAGTATTCGCAAGGCAATTTCGACGAAGGAAAAGGCATCAGCCGTCACTTTTTTGGCGGTGTTGAATGGCGACCACGCGACCTCCTAGTTGAAGCGGAATTATCCAGCAACCGTTATCATGATACAAATAAGCTAGGTGCACGCCTTTCTACAACGTACAACATTAGCGATCATTGGCAGGTTAGCGGTAGCCTCGAGCGAATATCTCGCACCACTCCTTTACGCGCATTGCGCGATGGTATCAGCGCAAATCGGGGAGAAGGTGCAATTCGTTGGTATCAAAATGAGCGTCGTGAGTACCAGTTCAACGCTGCAGTTAACCACTTTTCAGACCATAACCTTCGACGGGAATATACCCTTACTGGCAAAGAGCGCCTCTGGCAAACACCAACTCTAACACTGGATCTTGAGTCCGGAATATCAGCCAGCGAGAACAATCGGCGGAATACGCGCTATTACAATCCAGAGTGGGATCTTTCCACAACGGCAACACTGTCAGTCAATAATCAAATGTATCGCCACTACGATACCCTCTGGAGCCAACAGTTAATTGCTGGAGGCGGCAGTTACTGGCAGGAGAGTTTATCCGCTGGCGCAATCACCCTGTTTGGTTACGGACAACGTATTCAATGGAAAAACGTCATTGATGCGGGCGTGATATTGAACTGGAACAAGCGCCCTTACGACGGTAAACGCGAAAGCAACCTTTCTGTCACATTCGATGCGAATTTACGTTTTTAAGGATTAATATGCTGAATAAACGTTTGTTTGTCAGGCTGATTCTCATCAGCTTGCTATGTCTTAGCGCTTTTGTCTGCGCCCAGACCCTGTCGTTTACTCCTCCCAGAGAACGATCACAATTGGCAGCGAATAAACCTTGGCCAAAGAATCATTTTTTGGTCTTGGCCTACCACGATGTTGAAGATGCTGCTGCAGATCAGCGCTATCTCTCTGTGCGAACCAGCGCATTAAATGAACAGATTAGCTGGCTATTACATAACGGCTATAACGCCATTAGCATACAGGATATTCTGGATGCACACCACGGTAAAAAAACGCTTCCACCAAAAGCATTTTTGCTAACTTTTGACGATGGCTACAGCAGTTTTTACACCCGTGTCTGGCCACTGCTCCAAGCTTGGAACGTCCCGGCGCTGTGGGCTCCCGTAGGTAGTTGGGTTGATACTCCAGCGAATCATAAGGTCAATTTTGGCGGACTGATGACGTCGCGCGAGCGCTTTGCTACTTGGGATATGGTGCGAGAATTAAGTCAGTCGCCGCTGGTTGAGATTGGCTCACATACCTGGGCCTCACATTACGGTATTCTAGCCAATCCTCAAGGAAGCCGTGAACCAGCTATTGCTAACCGCTTTTATGATAAAGCAACTAGGCACTATGAAACTGACCAACAATTTACCCAGCGAATAACAAATGATGTACGCAAAGTCACCGACAAAATAGCACAGGTTACTGGGAAAGCACCGCGCGCCTGGGTTTGGCCCTATGGTGCAGCCAACGGCATCTCGCTTTCTGTAATTAATAAGCAAGGTTACCAACTGGCCTTTACACTTGAGGACGGACTGGCGAACGTGCAACACCTCGACAACATTCCGCGCCTGTTAATTTCAGGAAATCCCTCAATTAAAGCCTTTGCCAGCGCAGTCACACGGATTCAGGAGTTAGATCCAGTACGTGTTATGCACGTTGATCTCGATTATGTCTACGATCATGAGCCGATTCAGCAAACAAAAAATATCGATAAACTCGTCCAGCGAGTCTACGACATGAAAATAACCCATGTTTTCCTGCAGGCATTTTCAGATCCGCACGGTGATGGTCGAATCAACTCACTCTATTTTCCCAACCGCCGTCTCCCTGTGCGCGCAGATCTCTTTAATTTTGTGTCTTGGCAGTTACAGACACGTGCCGGAGTAAAAGTATTCGCGTGGATGCCGGTTCTCTCTTTTAATCTCGATCCTTCGCTTCCGCGAGTACAGCGCTGGAATAAAGAAACAGGTCAGACGCAGACTGCCTGCGAACCCTATATCAGACTATCGCCATGGGACGAACAGACTCGCCATCAGATCACGGAAATATATGAAGATCTGGCGAGATACGCCCCCTTTAATGGAATTTTATTTCACGACGATGCAGTCCTCACCGATTTTGAGGATGCCGGACCGGGGGCCATGCGAGCTTGGAACAACCGTAGCATTGCCGCAATGCTGCAGGATCAGACAGAGCTCCAGGCTTGGAGCCGTTTTAAAAGTCAGACACTGATTACGTTTACCCATGCGCTTAGCCAAGCGGTGAAAAGCATACGTGGTCCCCAGATAAAAACTGCTCGCAATATGTTCGCTTTGCCCATCCTTGAACCCGAGAGCGAGTCATGGTTTGCGCAAAATCTGGATGACTTTCTGGCTGCCTATGATTGGACAGTCCCAATGGCTATGCCGCTGATGGAGTCGGTTCCGGCAGAGGAAAGTCATGCTTGGCTGAGACGATTGGTATCTACAATCGCTGCACGACCTGGTGCATTGGATAAAACCATCATTGAGCTGCAGGCCAGAGACTGGAGTCAGAAACCGCAACGTGGCGTACCAGATCAACGTCTGGTGGAATGGATGCGCGTACTTCAGCTTAGTGGTATTAAAAATTATGGTTACTACCCCGATGACTTTATTAACAACCAGCCTGATATTTCTCGAATCAGGCCTGAGTTTTCTTCGTACTGGTACCCTGACAATGATTGATCGCATTATCGCATTCTGTATTTTATGCATAGTATTCGGGTTGCCATTAGGTATGGCAGCTATTTTTACTGGTGAGTTAATTCTGGATTTTGTCTTTTTCTGGCCATTGTTTATGTCCGTATTCTGGATAACTGGTGGGCTCTATTTCTGGTTTCGGCTTGAACGTCACTGGTCATGGAATGCGCACACGCACGCGCCGGTGTTAGCTGGTAATCCATTAATTTCTATTTTGATTCCCTGCTTCAATGAAGAGCGAAGTGCTAGGGAAACCATTAGTGCAGCACTGGCGCAACGTTACAAAAATATTGAAGTTATCGCGATTAACGATGGTTCATCGGATAACACTGCATTGGTTTTGGAAAAGCTGGCACAAGAACAGCCGCGCCTACGTATTATTCATCTGGCGGAAAATCAGGGAAAAGCAGTGGCGCTGAAAGCAGGCGCTGCAGCGGCGAGAGGTGATCTTCTGGTCTGTATCGACGGTGATGCCATGCTCGACCGAGATGCGGCGGCCTATCTGGCGGCTCCGCTGATTCAGTGCCCTAAGGTCGGAGCTGTTACGGGAAACCCGCGTATTCGCACGCGTTCCACTTTAATTGGTCGTATTCAGGTTGGCGAATTCTCTTCAATTATCGGCCTAATAAAACGCACACAGCGGATCTATGGTCGGGTCTTTACCGTATCTGGTGTTATTACCGCCTTTCGTCGCCAGGCGTTGGCAGATGTAGGTTACTGGAGCCCGGACATGATTACGGAAGACATCGATATTAGCTGGAAGTTGCAACTTCGACACTGGGAGATTTTCTTTGAACCGAGAGCATTGTGCTGGATCCTAATGCCAGAAACGCTAAAAGGTTTGTGGCGACAGCGTCTGCGTTGGGCACAGGGGGGGGCAGAAGTTTTTCAGGTAAACTTGCGTAAGATCGCGCGCTGGGAATACCACCGAATGTGGCCCCTTTTTCTGGAGTACGTGTTATCAACACTATGGGCATTTGCCTGTGCTGCTAGCATTCTGCTGTTTACGGCTAAGCATGTCGTGTCTCTACCACAGAATTTAGTTGTCGAAAGCCTATTTCCGCCCGGATTTACAGGAGTACTGCTCGGTGTAATGTGCCATCTGCAATTTTTCACTAGTGTATATATCGAACACCGTTATGAACAAAAAATAGCACGTTCACTTTTTTGGGTAATCTGGTTTCCGATTGGCTATTGGATGATAGGGTTATTTACTACTCTAGTCGCATTTCCGAAAGTTATGCTTAAACGTCAACGTGCACGTGCTCGTTGGGTTAGCCCAGAACGAGGGATATATCAATGAATGAGGATAAATTAATTTTAACTGAAAACAGATTATTGCCACGTCTTCTCGATATTTTGTTAACAGTAATGGCTTGGGGGGGAGGATGGATTTTCTTCTATACGAACTTCTTGATGCAGTTAAGTATGGAAACTCTCCCTCTACGGGAAGCCGTAACCACTTCCTTTTATACAGTGTTAGTGTATCTGCTTATAGCCGTTCTTAATGGTTGGTTACTTATTTTGTGGCACCAATATAACCATTTTTGTCTTTGCTCCCAAATGAGGCGGCATCATAATCTAATATCGCTGAATCACAATGAGCTTGCTCGCAGCCTCAATATTACACCGCAAATAATATCAGATATGAGTCAATATAATCTATTTACGCTCTATCATGATCATATTGGCCAAATTATTGGATTGAGGGTGGGGGGCGCAGGATGAGGAATCACGAGATTTGTTAATCTGAGCCTTATTCTCTTGAAGGACTAGGTTGGTCTCTGGGCTCTCCTGACAAGCAATATCACTTAAATAAGTGATAGTCTTAATACTGGTTTTTAGACAGGTCATTGGAGAATAGATGATTGATGTCTTTTAATCGGAGAAACGCAGACGGCGTACTACACAGGAAAAAATCGCCATTTTCCAGTAGAACTTTGAGCCGGGAATGACGATCTACCTCGTTGTCCGGCATCGTGGTGTGGTGACCGCAACTGCCATACAGATTTCTCCGCATACACTATGTTATTGAGGGGTGCCCACGTATGGTTATCGTCGGAGGGGGGCTTCGCAGATAGGCAGGACTTGATGGCATGTCTGCGATTAACGCCAAGTGTGTCTACCGGAGCATGTGTCAGAGCGCACAGTTGTTAAACCCGCTGTACCACCATTGAAACAGGCACATACTGGCAAAGTGGCTGTGCTGTAAAAGAAAGCAACCTGCTCTGACGGGGAACGACAGAAAAAACTCGAACACTATAACGAATGGTATCCGCATAGTGAACTGAAGGAACGCTCTACACGGGATTATCTGCGTTGGTGGATCAGTAATAGGTTAAGTGATAACAGATGTCTGCAAATATAGGGGCAAATCTAATAGCTTTCTGGTGTTGATTTTTTGTTGCTGAATGATACATATCAGTGATATTTGAAGAATATTAGAGAGGGGTATTTTTCGGATTTTTCAGTTGCGGTAATGAGTAAGTTCGTTAATTCACAAAGCTTAGTGTTGAATTCTTTATGGCATATTTATTCGGCAATAATGCAGAGTGTAGGCTCCATTTTTTCTTTACAGGGGGCTGTATGTCACTGACACCCACCGATGAACAGTCTGCCATTATTCACTGGCAGGGACAGAAGTTGGTTGTGAACGTCTTTGCCGGCACAGGAAAGACCAGCACTCTGGTTCAGTATGCACTGACAAACCCCGACAGCAGAATGCTGTATCTGGCTTATAACCGTTCTGTACGCGATGAGGCAGAGCGTAAATTTCCGTTTAATGTGGAGTGCAAAACCTCCCACCAACTGGCCTGGTCGCGCTTCGGCAGACATTACCAGAATCGCCTGGTTGCCAGTCTGCGTATCACAGATGTGGCCAGAAAGCTGAACACCCGTCACTGGCTGCTGGTTCGTCTGGCACTCAGCAGTCTGAATCAGTTTCTGTGCAGTGCTGACAAGGAGCCGGGGCCGCAGCATTTGCCGGATGAGGATGCCTGGGCCGGGGCCGGCACGGATGTTTCAGCCATCCTGCAGGCAGTACAGGTGCTCTGGCATGAGATGAGTCGGCCTGATGGCGCATTCCCTGTCACAGATGATACCTACCTGAAGCTGTTTCAGTTGTCATTCCCGGACCTGTCCCGCAGATGGGATACCATTCTGTTTGATGAGGCACAGGACGCCAATCCTGTGACGTCTGCACTGGTGTTCAGTCAGTCCTGCAGGGTAATTCTGGTGGGTGACCGTTACCAGCAGATTTACCGCTTTCGTGGTGCAGATAATGCGCTTTCTCATCCTGTTCTGAACGATGTAGGCCGTCTGTGGCTGACACAGAGCTTCCGCTTTGGCTCGTCAGTGGCCCGGATGGCGAATCTGCTTTTGCAGCGTGCCGGTGAGAAACGGCAGGTGACCGGCAGTGGCGGGGAAGATGACGTACTGATGAGCCGTACCGACGCGGATAAACCGGAAGGACACCGGACGGTACTGAGCCGGACGGTGGCAGGGGTGATATGCACGGCGCTGATGGCCAGTCTGAGCGGCAGGAAGGTGTACTGGGTGGGTGGTATTGAAGGCTACCGGACTGAGGCGCTGGAGGACCTGTACTGGTTTTCAGCTGATATGCCGGAAAAGATGCAGTCTGATGCACTGCGGCGGGATTACCGCGATTTTGATGAATACTGCCGGATAGCCAAATCCACCCGGGATGTGGAGATGAATCAGGCCATTCGTCTGCTGGATATCTGTTTCCCGTTGCCGGTGAAACTGAAGCTTCTGCGGGAGCATACCGTCACGTGTGAGAAGGATGCGGATATTACCGTGTCAACGCCTCACCGCAGTAAGGGACTGGAATGGCCGGTGGTGATACTGGATGAGGATTTTGCGGATATCACCGACCCGCTGATGCCGGAAGATGAACGGAGGGACGAAACTAACCTGTTGTACGTGGCGGTCACCCGTGCCCGTAAAACCCTGGTACTGAACAGTCTGATGCGCCAGCTGGCAGAAGAGGCTGGCAGAGATGAACAAAGCCAGAAAGCAACAGAGGCATCACCGTCAGAAAACGGGGAAAACGATGCCGTATACGGGCAGGAGGGTGAAAATGCTTAATCGCCTGAAAAAACTGTTTCCCGGTAACAGCAATACCAGCAGTACTGAGACAACCGCCCCGGAGGTTGCACACCAGTCAGAACGTCTGCCTGAAGGTTTTTATATGCCCCGGACTGCTGAGGAGCTGATGTCCACACTGCACAGGAAACAGTGCCTGAAACAACTGTGGGAAAACAGCAGTATGCCATCCGATGTGTATCAGCAGTTCTGTCTTACTCCGGTACAAAAACTCCTGATGGCGGCGCAGAACGCTCCCGCCGCCAGAGATGGGCGGTGGGCCGATGCCGGCGGTTTTGGCGACCTGACGCTGCAGTTCACCACCTATGCCGTTCGTCTGGCCAGAGGATATATGTTTCCGCCCGGTGCCACACCGGAAGAGCAGGCCGCACAGTCCGGTGTATGGAATGCCGTGGTGTTCTGGTCGGCACTGTTTTATCACCTGCCACTTCTTGCACACCTGGAGGGGGAACTGGTCAGCGGAAAGTTATGGCAACCGGGAATGTCTTCACCGGGCGAGGCATTTCGTTTCCGCTACAGACAGCAACGTCTGCAGGGTTCAGAGGCACAGCAACTGGCAGCGGTGATGGCCGGGCAGTTGTTGCCGGAGGGGGCGACAGGCTGGCTGGCCACTGTACCGGGGGCATTACAGAATCTGGCGGGTGCAGTCTGGCATCAGCATCCGGAGATGGCATTGATTCGTTCAGTCCTGAAAACGGCGGCAGAAGAGGTGGAGAGTCCGCTCCTCGCATTGCCGGTGACGGAAGCCGTAACAGCACCTTTGCTCCCGGAAAACACTGTGCAGCCTGAAGATAATGTGCCATCTGACAGCCAGCCAGAAACATCAACAGAGGTCAGTGCGCCGGAAATGTCGGCGGCCGTCCCGGAGGCAGGCGAATTTACGCTGCAGCCCTCTGTTTCAGGAACCGATGAGGCCGAAGCAGTCGTCCCGGATACGTTGCAGTCTGCAACAGGCGCGGAGGAAAAGGCTCCGGAGGAGCAGAGTGTCCATGATGATACCGATATGCTGCTGAGTCTGTTTTCAGCAGTCAGTGATGACACTGAGCCCACGGAGGCTGATGTGGCAGAACCTGTTGAAAATAAAGAGACAGTTTCTGATGAATCAGGTTGTATAAACAGTGAACAGGCTGGCGCGGAAAGTGATCCTGCGCAAGACACGGGGATTTTGGGCTCTGTTTTATGTATCAGTGAGCCGGCTCAGGAGATAAAAAAATCACCTGAGCACTCACAGGGCTGGAACAGTACGGAAAATGTCAGGGCTTCAGGCAGTAGTGGTGAATTTGTTGAATGGCTCAGACATGGACTGGATTCGGGAGATATTCCGGTGAATCAGCCTGATGCCAGAGTTCATCTGATTGCCGGATATGCTTTTCTGCGTGTGCCGGATGTGTTTTACCTGTATCTGAAACAGACGGGGAGTAACCACGATCGCCGTTATGTTCAGTCCGTATTTGAGCGTGCGGGACTTCACCGGGTTCGTTCCGGGGAGCGTTTTGTTCAGGCCAGGTTGTATGATTCGGCGGAACGAAAAGGGCGTTATCAACCTGTCAGCGGTTATCTGGTGAAAAGCCGCAGTCTGTTCAGCGGAAAAGGGCTCCCCGGAGACAGCCCGTTTATCACATTTCCGTGACGGAATGCTGCGGGGAAGGAATGATTTGTTATGGAGCTTTTATGGGATCAAAGAAGGCCGGGAAACTGACCTGGGATGAACTGCTTGATGAGTATTTTTTCTCGAGAAACCTGCGTCCGGATACGGAATGGAGTTACCGCAAGGTTGTCCGGGGATTTGTTGATTTTATGGGCGAGGGGGTATTTCCGGCAGATGTGACCCAGCGCGATATTCAGCGCTGGCGACGTCAGGTTCTGAAAACGCAGTCACTTTCAACATACACGTGGAATAACAAGGTGGCGCATCTCCGGGCAATTTTTGGTTTCGGGATCAAAAAAGGGCTGCTGCCTCAGACAGAAAACCCGTTATGTGAGGCATCGGTGGCAAAGGAGGCGAAAAAGAAGAAGACGCTGAACAAAGATCAGATGATCCAGGTTTATCTGGTTGTTCAGAAGTTTGCTGAATATGAAACACAGCAGAGAGTACCCTGCGATCGGCGACGTAATGCCCTGTATCCGGCAAGATACTGGCTGACGGTTCTGGATGTGTTGCGTTATACCGGGATGCGCTTTAATCAGCTGCAGCATATCAGGCTGAAGGATGTTCGTCCCGGAGAAGGGGTGATTGAACTGCAACTGGAGGGGAGTAAAACACACCGTGAGTGGTGTGTGCCGATCGTGGCACCACTGAAAGCGCCCCTGGAACTTCTCCTGTCACGGGCCCGACGTCTGGGAGCGGGTCCTGATGATTTTTTGTTTGATGTCTGCCGGTTTACAGACTGCATTGAGCCTGATGATTATGTGTATTGTCCGGCGCGGGCCCATCAGGCGGTCAAGGGATTTTTCAGACGTCTGTCACGGGAGTGTGGTTTTCTGGTTTCTGCCCACCGTTTCAGGCACACGCTGGCGACGATTCTGATGGAGTCACCGGAGCGAAACATGCATCTGGTTAAATCCATGCTGGGGCATCAGAGTATTGCGACGACCATGGAGTATGTGGATGTCAGTGCGGCATCCGCAGCCGGAACGCTGGAGACGGCGCTGGGTTTGTATACCGACACGCGAACGGTCAGTGAGGTTTGTAAGGAGGAAGAGAACAGGGAAGAAGAGACGGAAAATTAACACAACTTGACAGGGATATTTCAGGTTGTAAGAATATACAGCAACGAGAACAGGGCGTCTGCTGTAACAGACACCCTGTTTGAGGATACGATTCTGAATTCAACCAGTGTAATCACACTACGCTGATGGAGATTCCGTAATGACCGAATCCTGTGTTAAACGCCCGTTAAGGATCTCATCCCTTAACCAACGTGCTTTGATGCGGTGGTGCCCGGACTCGGAATCGAACCAAGGACACGGGGATTTTCAATCCCCTGCTCTACCGACTGAGCTATCCGGGCAACGGGGCGCATTAAACCTGATTCGCCTCGTCTCGTCAATCAAATTTCTTCAATTTAGTGCAGACTGCACAATCTATCATCACTTTGCCGCTATTGCACGCATTGTCAGGCAAACCAGGCGGTCCAGGCGGCGGAAAGCGGCATTGCCAGAAGGAGTGCTGGAAGCATGTTGACCACTGGGAACATTTTAATGCCACAGATGCGTAATCCGGTTGCCAGCAGCAATAAACCGCCTACGGCGCTGAAGTCTGCCATCATCGACGGTGTGGTCAGCGGTAATATCAGCGCGGCAGCCCACGCCAGTGTTAACTGGATGATCAGTAATGGAATGCTAATCACCGACACCGCAATACCCAGCGAGCAGGCGAAGATCATCGCCGTAAAGAAATCAAGAAATGACTTGGCGATTAAAATACTCGGATCGCCGGTCATCCCTTCGTTCATCGCCCCGAAGATTCCGGTGCCGCTGGCGCAAAACAGGACAATAATCGCGACAAAATTCTGAATAAAAGATTCATGCGCTGGCTTCTTACGCGAGTGGTGAAACAGATTATGCGCTTTGGCGACCACTGTATTGACGCCTTTTTCCAGCAGACAAATTTCGCCGATTAATGCTCCGAGTAAGGTTGCTAAAACCATCGCCGGAAGGTTGGCGCATTTCACCACCAGTAAAATACCAATCCCCAGCGATGCCAGACCAAAAATTGATGTCATGGAGACGCGGATACGTTCCGGTAAGCGTTGGCTAAGGAGTGCGCCGAAAACGCCACCCAGTAAGACTGCACTTGCGTTGATAAAAGGGCCGATGACCACAAGAGTTCCTGTTAGCTGTATTGTTTGATTTTCTTATTATGAACTTTTGGCGCCGTCGATGGCTTGTTTGTTCGCAAAGTCCTGGCTTGCACGCTTTAGCGAAAGGTGCCATGATTGCGCGAATTTTCTCCTCTCTGTACGGAGTTTGCCCGATGCACGCCACCTCCTTACATTCTCTCGCTTATCGCCGTTTCGCGCGAAACTCTTCTCTTTTTATGCTACTGCTCATGCGGTGAAGTTAACGCACGCTCACTGCAGGACAACAGTAAAATCAGAGCGTTTCTGCTTTTACTGATGTCTGGTGGTCGGAGCTGGTGACCAGTTTGACCCATATCTCATGGGGCAGGGTTTTCCACCTTGTCCGGTATTCTTACTTCCCCTAAACGGGTTTTGCGCTTATGAAATCAATGAATATTGCCGCCAGTAGTGAACTGGTATCCCGACTTTCTACTCATCGCCGCGTGGTGGCGTTGGGAGATACTGATTTTACGGACGTCGCGGCAGTCGTCATTACCGCTGCGGATAGTCGCAGTGGCATTCTTGCGTTGCTTAAGCGCACCGGTTTTCATCTACCGGTGTTTTTGTATTCCGAACATGCTGTTGAATTACCTGCGGGCGTTACGGCGGTAATCAACGGCAACGAGCAGCAGTGGCTGGAGCTGGAATCCGCAGCCTGTCAGTATGAAGAGAATTTGCTGCCACCGTTTTATGACACGCTGACGCAGTACGTTGAGATGGGTAATAGCACCTTTGCTTGCCCTGGACATCAACATGGTGCGTTCTTTAAAAAGCATCCTGCCGGACGCCATTTTTACGATTTCTTTGGCGAGAACATCTTTCGCGCCGATATGTGTAACGCTGACGTAAAATTGGGCGATCTGCTTATTCATGAAGGATCGGCGAAAGATGCGCAGAAATTCGCAGCCAAAGTCTTTCATGCCGATAAAACCTATTTTGTGCTGAACGGCACATCGGCAGCGAATAAAGTGGTGACGAATGCGCTGTTAACGCGTGGCGATCTGGTGCTCTTCGACCGTAACAACCATAAGTCGAATCATCACGGCGCGTTGATTCAGGCGGGGGCGACGCCGGTCTATCTGGAAGCTTCACGTAACCCGTTTGGTTTCATTGGCGGTATTGATGCGCACTGTTTTAATGAAGAGTATCTGCGCCAGCAAATTCGCGACGTTGCGCCAGAAAAAGCCGACCTGCCGCGCCCGTTTCGCCTGGCGATTATTCAGCTGGGAACCTATGACGGCACTGTCTATAACGCCCGTCAGGTGATCGATACCGTTGGGCATCTGTGTGATTACATTCTGTTTGATTCCGCGTGGGTCGGTTACGAACAGTTTATCCCGATGATGGCGGATAGCTCGCCGCTGCTGTTAGAACTTAACGAAAACGATCCGGGGATCTTTGTGACCCAGTCGGTGCACAAACAGCAGGCGGGATTCTCACAGACGTCGCAGATCCATAAAAAAGATAACCATATCCGTGGACAGGCGCGTTTTTGCCCGCATAAGCGGTTGAATAATGCCTTTATGCTCCATGCTTCTACCAGCCCGTTCTATCCGCTGTTCGCCGCGCTGGACGTTAACGCCAAAATTCATGAAGGGGAGAGTGGGCGTCGGCTGTGGGCTGAGTGTGTTGAGATAGGGATTGAAGCGCGCAAGGCTATTCTTGCGCGCTGTAAGCTGTTCCGCCCGTTTATCCCGCCTGTTGTTGATGGCAAATTGTGGCAGGATTATCCGACATCAGTGTTAGCCAGCGACCGCCGTTTTTTCAGTTTTGAGCCTGGGGCGAAGTGGCACGGCTTTGAAGGATATGCCGCGGATCAGTATTTTGTTGATCCGTGCAAGCTGTTACTCACCACGCCGGGTATCGATGCCGAAACCGGCGAATATAGCGATTTTGGCGTTCCAGCGACGATTCTGGCGCACTATCTGCGTGAGAACGGCATTGTGCCGGAGAAGTGCGATCTCAACTCCATTCTGTTCTTATTAACTCCGGCGGAAAGCCACGAGAAGCTGGCACAACTGGTGGCGATGCTGGCGCAGTTTGAACAGCATATTGAGGATGACTCGCCGCTGGCTGAGGTGTTGCCGAGCGTTTATAACAAATATCCGGTGCGCTATCGCGACTACACCCTGCGTCAGTTGTGTCAGGAGATGCACGATCTGTATGTCAGTTTCGACGTCAAAGACCTACAAAAAGCGATGTTCCGCCAGCAGAGTTTCCCGTCAGTGGTGATGAATCCCCAGGATGCGCATAGCGCTTATATTCGCGGTGAAGTGGAGTTGGTGCGGATTCGTGATGCCGAAGGGCGAATTGCGGCAGAAGGGGCGTTGCCTTATCCACCTGGCGTGCTTTGCGTGGTACCCGGGGAAGTCTGGGGTGGGGCGGTTCAACGTTATTTCCTTGCGCTGGAAGAAGGCGTGAATTTGTTGCCGGGATTTTCGCCGGAGTTGCAAGGTGTCTATAGCGAAACCGATGCGGATGGCATGAAACGGTTGTACGGTTATGTGTTGAAGTAAGAATAAAAAAATGGGTCACCTTCTGGCGACCCGTTTTTCTTTGCGTAATTAGTGGCTAACCGTCTGTGTACCTGTCGGGACACGAACGTGTTTATATTTGAACATCGCCATGAACGCGAAGGCCAGAACCACGGAGTAACCTGCGAAAATCAGCCATACGGTCTGCCAGTCGGTAATGCCGTTTTGGGTGTACATCTCAACCACTTTACCGCTCACGATGCCGCCGAGGATACAGCCGAAGCCGTTAGTCATCATCAGGAACATCCCCTGCGCACTGGCGCGAATTGCCGGGCTAACTTCTTTTTCGACAAACACCGAACCAGAGATGTTGAAGAAGTCGAATGCGCAACCGTAAACGATCATCGACAGTACCAGCAGTACAGTACCGAACGGAGTCGGATCGCCGTAAGCAAACAGCGCAAAACGCAGGATCCACGCCACAATACTGATCATCATTACGTTCTTAATACCGTAGCGGCTTAAGAAGAACGGGATGGTCAGAATGAACAGGGTTTCAGAGATCTGCGAAATCGACATGATGATTGACGCATGCTGCACGATGAAGCTGCTGGCAAACATCGGATCTTTGTCGAAGCTGTGCAGGAAGGTATTACCGAACATGTTGGTAATCTGCAGTTCCGCGCCCAGTAGCATTGAGAAGATGAAGAAGATTGCCATACGCTTGTTTTTAAACAGCGCGAATGCATCGAGGCCCAGCAGGGTTGTCCAGCTCTGATTCGCTTGCTGTTTAGCAACCGGAATATGCGGCAGAGTCAGGGTAAACAGAACCAGAATGGCGGAAAGCGCTGCGCCAATATACAGCTGCATGTGGCTTAATTCGAAGCCGGACAGGCTCACCACCCACATTGCCATGATAAAGCCGATGGTGCCCCAGATACGGATTGGCGGGAAGTCAGTAACGATATCCATCCCGGCATTTTGCAGGCGATAGTAAGAGATGGTGTTGATTAACCCAAGCGTTGGCATATAAGCAAACGAGTTAATCAATATCACAAGGAACATCGCCTCCGGCGTAGTGACCTCTGCCGCCATGAACAGCGTGATAGCGCCAATGGTGTGGCAAATGGCATAGACCCATTTCGCACTTAACCATTTGTCGGCCACAATCCCCAGCAGCGCAGGCATAAAGACCGCGGCGATACCCAGTGAGCTATAAACTGCGCCGATAGAAGCACCGTCAAACTTCAGGGTAACAAACATATAGGAGCCGAGGGTCGTCAGCCAACTTCCCCACAGACAGAACTGCAGAAAAGAGAGGATTTTCAGCTGCAGCTTAAGATTCATGTTAATTTCCTCACATCGTGATGCGGATGAGTGTTTGAAAAAGCACATTTGACCGTGCGAGATGATGCGATTCTATCAACTTCGCGGACTGGTTTTTTGTTACCTGTGGCAAATAATTGCAAACATTCCCAATTTGCAAAACGAAATTGTGATGTGGATAACATTTTTACCCCTGAGCATCGTCAGGGGCGGTTAGTGGAATTATCGGCGGCGGTAAGATTTTTGCGCGGTATTCACTTTATAAAGATAACGGCGAGATTCCGCAGAGGGATGGCGGGTCGTCAGCGTCTGATAAACATCGCCCGGCGTCATGGTGTTAATAATATTGGCAGCCTGAATCTTATCATTCGAAAAGACTCGTAGCACGCTGCCTGCGCCGCCGTTATAGGCGGTGTTGTAGGGAGAACGCCGGCAGGTTTGGGTTTTGGCGTTGATG
>OGPE01000525.1_pt1 | contig 28491 bp, 26 predicted proteins | sample 1552881 | NCBI WGS metagenome assembly OGPE01 (sample SAMEA2580236, study PRJEB22360) | human gut metagenome | biome: human gut; feature: human-associated habitat; material: faeces | place: Denmark | collected 2008/2010 | reverse complement strand
GGAAGAGGCGGTTGCCTGCGGCGCGCAGACTCCCGATGACTTCCTGACGCTGCCGGCGCTGGTCGCCCACTTTGGTGAACTGGGCTATGACGTGGTGGAGATGGTGCTGGCCGACCAGGAGGGCTGGGATCGTTATGAAGCGGCGAAATGGCTGACGATGCGCCGCTGGCTGGAGGCCAATCCGCACGATGACTTCGCGCCGGAGGTTCGCCAGCAGTTGACCACCGCGCCGCTGCACCATGTCACCTGGACCCGGGAATATCTCGGCTGGGGCGTGTTTGTCCTGATGGCGCGTTAACCGGTATGTCGGTAGCGTCAGGAGGCGCTACCGACCATCTTCAGACCTTCAGTTCGTCGTAGCTGACCATGACGTGCCGGCGAAAGGCAGGCCGTTCGGTTAGCCGTGCATAGTAAGCCGCCAGATGGGGGAGGGGACGACGGGTGATATCGATGGCAAAGTAGCGGTACAGCACATGGCCAAACTGGATGTCGGCCAGGGTGAACGTATCGCCCACCAGATAGCGGCTGCCGGCGAGACGCGTCTCGGCAATCGCCAGCTTTTGCTCCATGGCCATCACCGCCGCGGCGATGGCCTGCGGATCCCGCTCGGCGGCAGGCGTGCGCACCACGCGCCAGAACACCGGCGCCGTAAAGCCGAGGGCAATATTCTGCTTTGACCACTCGGCCCAGCGATCAACCTCAGTGCGGGCCAGCAGATCGCCCGGCCAGAAGGCGTCATCGGCGTAGCGACTGGCTAAATAGCGAAGGATCGCGCCCGTTTCCCACAGCGGCGGATTATCGCCATCCTGCAGCACTGGCACCGTGCGATTGGGATTGAGCTGATAAAACGCCTCGCTGTCGGTACCACCATAGCGATGCCCCACGTCGAACCGGAGATAGTCCAGCCCAAGCTCGCCAACACACCACATCAGCGCCTGCACGTTAGAGGAGGTTTTTCGGCCCCAGATGGTCAGCATTGAGATCTCCAGAGAACAGGGAAAGAAGGAGCATAGCAGGTTGGGTTGAAACGTGAGGGGGAAAAGATGGGTGGTATAGCGGTGTATATGGTGTGGGGACGCATGTTATCCCCTTGCGATAACGCGAATTCATCCCTACAAAGGTATAATGACCATCAATATGGCGCTTGTATAAAATAATGCAGCAATCATCTTTGAACGAGAATAAGGCGAGGGAGTGGAAACGTTAGTTATTCTGGCCGTAGTCGTATGGATACTTTTCAAGCTGGTACAAAAGGTTACGAGCAAACTCTATCCTCAAGACTCGGTGAAGGTACAGGAGAAGCCCGACACGACACCAGCGACGGATGCCTGGGGAAATTACCCTAAAGCTGAAGGGCATGTCGTTTTATTCGAACAGTTCCGACGTGAGCAGGCGCAGCGGCAGCAAGCTGCTAAAGAGGCTGAGACATTCTACCGCTCAAGAGAGTGGCGGCGTTTACGTTACCAGGCGTTCCAGCGCTACGGCAATAAATGTTGCGTATGCGGGCGCGGCGCCAGTGACGGGATGGTGATGCACGTTGATCATATAAAACCGCGTTCTCTTTACCCGCATTTAGCCCTCGATATTGCCAATCTGCAAATCATGTGCAACGAGTGCAACGTCAGTAAGGGCAACAGAGATGAGGTTGCGTGGCAATAATAAGGATAGGTTAGCGGCTATGTGCAATTCCCCTGGTATTAAAATGTTCGTAACGAACAAATAAGCAAGTCTTGACGGAATGAATCCGCAATGACGCTTTTATTTCGTTACAGCAGCTCATTGGTGAATTCCTTCATCACCGCATTTGTCGGTAGCGCCATTTGCCTTGCGTTAGTCCTGCTCATTTTCAATAAAGTGAGATGACTGCCAGTGGCTGGAGATCAATGATGCGGGATACTTACCTAACGACGGGCTGTTACCTTATCGAACGTTTAAGGAAAATACAGGAGGGATAACGGGCAACTTACTCCGTATCACGACGCTATCGCCTCCCTTATTTTTTATTGATGCAACGGTTGGTCGCAGGCCGCGAGGATTGACTCATGCATCGCTTCGGAAAGTGTCGGATGCGCAAAGATCATCGACAGGAGACTTTCATCTGTGGCCTCCAGGTGACGGGCGATACCAAAGCCCTGGATCTGTTCCGTGACCTGTGCGCCAACCATATGCGCGCCCAGCAATTCACCCGTTTCAGCATCGAAAATGGTCTTCACAAAACCCTCCGTCTCACCGCTGGCCAGCGCCTTACCATTGCTCTGATAAGAGAACTTACCGATCCTGACGGGCCGTCCCCTGGCCAGGGCCGTCGATTCCGTCAGGCCCAGACTGGCAACCTGAGGCCGGGAATAAGTGCAACCGGGCACATAGTCGCGATCAAGCGGATGGGTGCCTTCGACACCAGCCAGTGTCTCAATGCAGATCACGCCTTCGTGGCTGGCCTTGTGCGCCAGACAAGGCGGGCCGGCTACATCGCCGATGGCATAAAGCCCAAATACGTTAGTGCGACAAGCCGTGTCCGTCTTGATAAAACCGCGGTCTAACTCGACGCCCAGTGCTTCCAGCCCCAGATCTTCAATATTCGGCTGTACGCCAACCGCCAGCAGCACGCGTTCGACTTCCAGGAAAGATTCGGCGCTCGTATTTTTCATTGTACAGCGTACCCCGGTATCGGTGAGCTGTACTTGCGTTACCTGGGTCTGGGTATGGACCTGAATCCCGCGCTTTTCGAATGACTTACGCACCGCCGCTGACACTTCGGCATCTTCCACGGGCAAAATCTGCGACGCTAGCTCGACCAGCGTCACTTTACAGCCCAGATCGTTATAAAGGCTGGCGAACTCGACGCCAATCGCGCCTGAACCGATGATTAATAGCGACCTGGGCAATCGCTTAGGCTGTAGTGCCTCGTAATAGGTCCAGATATATTCGCCATCTGGCTCTATGCCTGGTAATGCGCGTGGTCGGGCGCCCGTGGCCAGGATCACGTGATCGGCCCGGTAATCGTGCGCTTCCCCCCGGGCATCCGCTACCGTTATTTGTCCCTTACCGCGCAGCCGCGCGGTGCCATCAATCACCCTCACGCCATTTTTCTTCAACAGGTACTCAACGCCACCCGTGAGCTGTTGCGAAACGGCACGGCTAAACTGCACCAGTTTCTGCAGATCGACATTCACCTCACCCACGCTGATGCCCAGCTGACTGGCATGGGTGATACTGTGCGCGACCTCAGCGCCATGCAACAGCGCCTTGGTTGGAATGCATCCCCAGTTCAGGCAGATGCCGCCCAGATGTTGTTTTTCCACTAAGGCGGTACGAAGACCTAGCTGGCCGGCACGGATGGCGGCCACATACCCCCCAGGCCCCCCGCCGATGATCAGCACATCGTAATTATCGTGCATAGCTCGTCTCCTGGATAAACATCAGGGTTGGGGTTTCAGTCAGTCGCTTGAGTTCCTGGAGAAAAGCTGCACCTGCCGCCCCATCGATGACCCGGTGATCGCAGGATAGCGATACCGTCAGTTGGTGGCGCGCGACGATTTGCCCGTCGCGTACTACCGCCCGCATCTCGCCGGTGCCAATGGCGAGGATTGCGCTTTGCGGTGGATTGATGATGGCGTCAAACTGCCGTACACCGAGCATACCCAGATTTGACACGCTAAAGGTTCCCCCCTGGAACTCTTCCGGCTTCAGCGTGCCCGCTTTGGCCCTGGTCACCAGGGTGTGAATTTCGGCCGATATGTCGCTGATCGATTTCCGGTTCGCCGAGCGAACAATGGGGGTAATTAGCCCGTCAGGCAGCGCAACAGCCACTGAAATATCGGCATCCGCAAAGCGGCGGATACTTTGTGTCGCTTCATCAAACTGGATGTTGACGTCTGGCACGGCCACCAGCGCCAGGGCACAAGCTTTCACCAGCAGGTCGTTAACCGAAATCTTGACGCCGGGTACTTCGCGGTTAATTTCCTGACGAAACGCTAACAGTCGTTCCAGATCGAGATCGACACTCAAACGGAAATGGGGAGACTGTTGCTTGGAGGTTTGCAGGCGAGAAGCGATAGCCCGCCGCATACCGGACATCGGGATGCTCTCAAAGGGTGCCGGGGCACTCTCCTGCACAGGGCTGGTCTGCGGGCGCCCGTCGAGCAACAACGCCGCAGCCAGCACATCATCACGACTCACCCGACCACGTGAACCACTGCTTCGGCAGTCATGCAAGTTGATACCCAGTTTGCCGGCCAGACGGCGCGCCAGCGGGGTGGCCGATACCTGGCTATCATCGGCATGCGAGCGGGGCGCTTTGCTGCGACGAACGGGGGGCGTCGGAGAGGCCAGGCGACCGCCGGCGGCAACGATCGCGCTTTCCAGATCAGAAACAGAGATACGTTCCCCGCGCCCGCTGCCGCGGACCTTTTTCAGGTCGACACCCCAGCGGGCAGACAGTCGTAACGCATGGGGCGTGGCATTAACCTGAGTCACATCAGTCACGCCTTGCAGACTGACGGGGATGACGGTCTGCCCAATAGGGGGCTCCGGACTGTTGGATGGCGGCGAAACAACGGACGGTGGCTTAGCGCCTGCCTGTGCCGCTACGTCCGGCGCGGCAGCCTCCGGGTCAGGGGCTGCGGGTTTCACTATAGCCAGACTGGCAGCAAATTCGTCCAGTTCAGCATCGCTGACCGAAGCGTCAGCCACCAGAGCCAGCACGGCGCCAACCTGAAGCGTCTCACCCTCCCGGGCGATTATCCGGCGTAATGTACCGGCAAAAGGTGCCTCCAGCACATTGACGATTTTACTGGTTTCAATCTCACAGATTTCCTGCCCTCTGGTGAAATCGTCACCCTCCTGGATTGCCCATCGAGCGAGCAAGCCTTCCTCCATGGAAAGCCCCCACTTTGGCATTTCAAGCGTCTTGATTTCGCTCATAGGTTAATCCTCCAGCACTTGACGGACGGCGGCTTCGATACGTTCAACGCCAGGGATCCAGAGTTTTTCAAGAGCAGGGGAGAACGGGACCGGCGTGTGTGGCGGCGTCACCAGCAGAACGGGCGCTTTGAGGAAATGGAATGCCTGAGACGCAATCAGCGCCGCGACATCATGAGCAAAACCGAAGCGTGCAGCAGATTCGTCGACTATCACGACCCGCCCCGTGGAAGCCACCGATTCCAGAATCCCTTCCTCATCCAGCGGCGAAATGGTTCGCGGGTCGACCACCTCGACCGAGATCCCCTCTCTGGCCAGTTTGTCCGCCACCTGGTTTGCTTTATGTACCATTGCCGACAACGCAATGATGGTGACGTCCTCTCCTTCGCGCGTGTAGTTGGCTACACCTAGCGGGATGGTATAGATCTCGTCCGGTACCTCGCCCTTGAGGTCGTACAGCATTTTATGCTCGCAGAATACCACCGGGTCGTCGTCGCGAATGGACTGGATTAACAGACCCTTGACGTCATAAGGCGTCGAGGGCACCACCACCTTCAGTCCAGGCGTGGTGGCAAAGATATTATAGGGTGACTGTGAATGCTGGGCTGCGGCAGAAAACCCCGCGCCGATCATCCCTCGCATCACCAGCGGAGCTCTGGCTTTGCCACCAAACATGTAGCGGAACTTAGCCGCCTGGTTATACAGTGCATCGTGGCTCACACCAAAAAAATCCATGAACATCAGTTCCGCGACCGGCCGCAGCCCCGTCGCTGCGGCGCCGGCCGCCATACCGATAATGGCCGACTCGGTAATGGGCGTGTCGATCACCCGATCGGAGCCGAACTGCGTCCACAGCCCTTTAGTGACACCCAGTACACCGCCAAAGGCTTCAATCTTCGCCTCTTCGGGCGCATTTCCGCCATGACCGCCACGCAAGTCTTCACCGATGAGCACTACGCGTTCATCGCGTTCCATTTCCTGAGCCAGGGCTTCCTTGACCGCTTCACGATAGGTTTTTATTGTCATGGTTATCACCCTCAGTATGAGACGTACACGTCTGTCAGCAGGTCTTCCGGAGCCGGATAGGCAGCGGCGCGGGCCTTCAATACGGCATCGTTGACCAGGGCTTCTACTTCCTCGTCAATCGCCGCCAGTTCTTCCTGGGTGATATGCTGCTTGACCTTAGCGGTGAAAATCTTCAGCGGATCATGTTGTTCACGCAGGCGTTGCACTTCACCTTCCGCGCGGTATAGCGCGGGATCGCCCTCAAAATGACCATGCCAGCGGAAGGCTTTGGCCTCAATGACGCTTGGGCCACCGCCTTCTCGCGCACGCTTGACCGCCTCTGAGGTTGCCTCATAAACGGCAAAGAAATCGGTGCCATCGACGGTCACTGCCGGCAGGCCGAAGCCAGCGGCGCGCCGGGCGATATCACGCCCACCCACGGCGTAGTCATGGCCGGTCCCTTCGCCGTAACCGTTGTTCTCGAAAATAAAGATGGCTGGAAGCTGGAGCACGACGGCCATATTGATGGCTTCAAAGACCAGGCCCTGATTAGAACCACCATCGCCCGTAAAAGAGACACCGACGTTGCCGGTTTTTAGCGTTTTTGCCGTTAGCGCGGCGCCGATGGCCAGTGGAGGGGCTCCCCCAACGATAGCGTTCGCCCCCAGCATTCCTTTCGACAGATCGGCAATGTGCATCGAGCCACCCTTACCGCGACATAACCCGCTGTCCTTACCGAATATTTCGGCCATCATGCCGTGAATGTCACAACCTTTAGCAATACAGTGGCCATGTCCACGGTGTGTTGAACCAATGAAATCTGCGCTCGTTAAATTTTCGCAGACCCCCACCGCGATGGCCTCCTCACCGGTATAAAGGTGAATGAAGCCCGGAATATCACCGCTGGTATTTTCCTGATGCAACCGCTCTTCAAAGGTCCTGATCTCCCGCATCTTGCGGTAAGCCTGCAATAACGCCTGTTTGCTGAGCATCGTTTAATTCTCCTCAATAAAGGTCACCCAGGCGGGGCCAACAGACAGGGCGAATAACCCTGGCCACACCCATGCAATGAATCTACGAGCGGTTAGAGAGAGTGCGAAGCCACCTTCATGGGGGGGTAGGTGGGGGTTTTCATGCTTGAGGTCAAACTTTCTAAATTTTGTGTGGCCATAAAGTTTGCCTGCCCCATGTCATCCCGGTGGCTGGCGTACAATTGAAAAAAAACAAAACGAGTAGACACCACGGATGAAGCCATTGGATTTAGAAGGTCGCCAATCACCCTCACTGGTCTCCGGGCCATTGCGGCTGACGCGAGGCTTGCCGTTAATCCTGACCAAATTCGTCCCGCCTCGCTCCTCAATACAATTGCTGGAGCGCCCCCGGCTTCTTCAGCTTCTCAGTCCCGTTCTGCAGTGCCGGCTGGGCGTCGTCTGCGCCGGCGCTGGATTTGGCAAAACCACGCTGTTGGCGCAATGGCATCAGCAGATGGTCGCCCAGGGTGAACGTATCGCCTGGCTGAGCCTCGATGAGGATGATGATGACGTATGGCAGTTTATTCCTTATCTGCTGCAAGCATTGCGTCCACTCTATGCTGACTGGGACGCCGATTTCTGGCGTGACATGGAAGAACAGAAGCTCTCCAGCTCCGAGCAACTGCTGGCCGGGCTCATTAACCAGCTACACTATTGCCCGCATGACGTATACCTGATCATCGACGACTTCCACGTGATTAACGATCGTGGGGTCTATGAAGCCGTGGGGTATTTAATCAAGCATGCGCCTGCCGCCTTGCATCTGATCATTGGCAGCCGTTTCCACCCGAATCTTGCGCTGAGCCAGCTGCAGGCCCAGGACCAACTGGTGGAAATCTATGATCGAGACCTGCAATTCACGCTCGAAGAAACAAAACACTATTTTAGCCGCACGGTTGCGCTACCCCTCAGCAACCACCATGCACAGCGGCTACAGTCCGTGACTGAGGGCTGGATTGCAGGGATGAAGATCGCTTCATTGTCCGCAGAATTACAGCATGATCCCGAGCATCTGTTGCGCAATATGCATGGAGGAACACGGTCCATTGCCCGCTATCTGAAAGAGGTGGTACTGGATCCGCTGCCGGAAGAGGTTCTCGATTTCCTGGTAAAAACGTCCTTCCTCAGTCGGTTAAATGCCGAATTATGCAACGCAGTGACAGGACGTGATGATAGTAAAGCGATGCTGACATGGATTGAGCGACACAACCTTTTTTTGTCAGCCCTTGACGAACAAGGCTACTGGTTTCGCTACCATCCTCTGTTGCAGGAAAATCTTCGGACCATGCTGCAGCAGAACAACGATATTGATCGCAAACAGCTACATGAATTAGCCAGTCATTGGTTCGTCGAACAGAAGCTGTGGTCTGAGGCGGTACGCCATGCGCTCAGCGCAGGCAAGCCGGTGCATAGCCCCGTACAGGATGGCGCAAGCGCTCAGTCACTGGCGGAAGAAGGGGATATCGATACCCTGATTTCATGGATGCATCATTTACCGCCCAGTACCGATCCTTCGCGCATTGACCTGCAAATTAATCTGGCCTGGGCACTGGCGCATTATTTCCACTTTGATGAGTCGAGGCAGCTGCTTGATAACCTCGATCAGATGGTACTTCATCATCGTGAGGATTTAACCCGCAGCACCTGGTGTAAATTGCGGGTTGTGCGGGCAATTTGCGAAGCCTTTGCGGAAAACATCCCGGAGAGTCTGGCTATTGTTCAGCCGTTGCTGGCCGAAGTGCCCTGCGGCGACACCTGGGTTGATGGTCTGATATGCAATATTCTCAGCTATTGCCATGTTGTTAACCAGCGCTATCACGACGCGCTGGAGGTTCAACAGCATATGCCCTCTCCGGAAAGCCCTTTAGATAATCTGTTTGTCTCGGTTTATCGCGCTTTTATCATTGCCCAGTGCCATCTTTGTCAGGGCGATCTGGGGAAAGCCGGGTGGTACGCAGAGAAAACGTTGCGCCAGGCTGAATGTTATACCGGTACCCAGTCGACCAGTGGCGCGACGCTGGCGCCGCTGCTGGCGGAGATAGCCTATGAATGTCAGAGTGGTGACTCGCCCGATCATCTGTTAGCCGACCGGCTCGAATTCATCGACCGATTCAGTCCACCCGATGCGCTGAGTCGTTGCTATACCTATCTCGCGCGTCAGGCTCTGGATGGCGATATGCCGTATGAGGCCGAGCGATTGCTGGAGCATGCGCAGCGTCTTGCCGTGTCTCGCGGCTGGCAACGGCTCCAGGCCATGATGTTAGCCGAGCAGGTGAGAGTGCGGCTGCAGCGCGGCAATGTCACAGGCGCAGAGCAACTGCAGCGACAGCTTGAACAAATGGCCGCCAGCTTCCGAATGGATGCCGAACATCCCTGTCAACGCGCTATCGTTCTGTATGCATCCCTTAGCCACTGTCGCCTTCTTCTCGCCACAGGCCAGGCGCCGCAAGCCTGTATTCTCCTGGCTGACATGGTCTCTGATCAGGAAAGGCGGGGGGACAAGTTAACCGCAGCGCGTCTGCGTACGCTCTGGTCATTAGCCTTGTGGAACAGCGGCAAAACTGCCGCTGCGCGCACAACATTTCAGCCAGTCGTGCAGCTGGCTGAACAACAGCATCTCACGGGCCTCTTTCTTGATGCTGGCGATACCTTGCAACCTTTGCTTGCCGGTATGAATGAATCCTCTTCGGCTTGTACAGAGGAAGGGATAATCCATAGTCCCTGGGCAGACAAGCGCGCGCCTGCAGACGGCACACCGTTTAATAGTGGAAGCCCCGATATTCATGGCGAGCTGAGCGAGCGAGAATTTCAGATATTGCAACTGATCGCTGAAGGTCAGATGAACAAAGAAATCGCTCGCTCCCTCGCTATTTCTGCTGAGACGGTCAAATGGCACATCAAAAATATCTACGCGAAGCTCAAAGTGAATAGCCGCACTCAAGCGATGAGCCGGGCGCTGGAGATGAAATTACTGGATTAACGGTTTGAAGAGGGGGCCGTTTTGATGTCCTTGCTCAGCGATAAGTGCGTTGAGTTTAAGGGGGCGACGCAAGGGGAAAGCCACCCTGGTGTAAACGCAGAGAGGCTTTTATCTTGATGTAGAGTGGTACTGTTTTCCGGGAGGAGATCACCTGCCCATGCACCTGCATGAAAACCGACCCACGAAGCGGGCAGGCGAGGCGGGGAAAGCACTGCGCGCCAGCGGTAAAGTATTTATTTAATGATATTTAATTTCGCGACCTGAGCGCGTCACTGCATCGCGCGGATTCAAGAGAGTGTTGGTGAGTGGTAGAACTATGTTCGAGGGCTTGAAGGGCTTCTGAGGCTGCCTGATGAAGGCGAAGAAAAAGCCGCTCGGAAGCGGCAAGTAGACAAAAGGTATTTAGAGAACCCCAAATTAACAAATTTTGAAGTTATTTAAGCCAGTGGTCTTTGACACCTGAAAAATCCACATTATGCCATTGCTGTTTCCAGACCTCCCAATATTTTATGTCATTTGAAGATGGTTGCTTATCCTCTGGACATAGATCAATAGAAACTATGGAAGGCAAAACAATTGACTCCCCAATAATTAAAGCTTCACCAGCCTTAAGGGAAGGTAAAGTATCAATAATAGCTCCAAGTGTATCAGGGAGAAGTCTCTTGACATAATTTTGATCCACAGGGTTAGTTAACCTCATAGCTATAAAATTATTACATTGAGAGAATATGGTTTCAGATATTTCGGATGGCCTTTGGCTGGCAAGAAGTAAGGTAACCCCATATTTCCGGCCTTCCTTAGCAATACGTTCAATTGACTTTTTAGAAGACCTATATCTAACAAGTTCACTATTTGGAACGTATTTATGAGCCTCTTCATAAACTAAAAGAATGGGGAAGTCAGTATTTTCACCATTGGCCTCTTTCATTTTTTTATAGACATAACCATATTCAAAAATCAGTCTGGATATTAAAGAAACCGTAATGCTCAAAACCTCAAAAGGTATTCCACTTAAATCTATAATAGTCACATTTCTGTTATCATCTGGTGTTGTTTTTACTCCTAGCAAACTCCTGATAACATCTTCAAATTTATTACTTCTAGATTTCTCAGAGAAAAGGAATGATAACCTATCTTGATTGATTTTTTCGGAAAATCGAGAAATAAATTTATCTAAAGTCCCATCAGCATAAAACCCTTTTGTTATATTCGAGTTTTTAGTGTTGTAGAAATTAAATTTTTTCTCAAAATATTTATCAATACGATCAGCGTCATTAAGTTGGCAACCGCAATCTTGGGTTGTGGAGCTATCCCCCTTTTTATCTGCTTCACCAGATTCACCAATGATCATATATCTATCATTTGCTTTTGAATTTTTGGTCTCATCTCGCAGGTTTTTTAAAGCATTTTCAACTTCATCTATATCAAAAAAGACAGGGCTGTCATAAAAAACTTTCGATAATGATGGGTTATGTTTTCTCTTATTTGCCGTTACCAACATTCTAAATACCGATGACTGATTATAGTTATCTCTTTCTCCGGTATCTAAGAGAATCTCTTCTAATTCTTCACTGTTTAGCAACCAATAAGGCAAACATAAGTTATTAACATCTAAAAAATTGGCATCAGGAAAAGCTGAACTATACTCAGAGTGAATATCGAAAATAATAATATGCGAGTTATTTAAACTAAAATCTCCATTTCTTCCATTTATAGCCGTTTGTATTACTTTGGAGACAGTATGAGATTTTCCAGAACCTGTCGATCCTATTATAGCAATATGTTTATTAAAAAACCTATTACCATCCAATGGAATTCTAATATTTTCGTTATATGAAAGAGAGCAAAACTCAAATTGCTTACTTTGTTCTACAGAATCTTTATAAATACTTCTAATATCATCATATGTCGCTGGCGCAGCCTCTTTAGGAGGTAATGCAATTGAATCGCCACCGCGCTCAAACTTCCCATCCTTGATAATACCCAATGGATTAGCTTGTATAAGATACTTTCTCTCACCACTCTCCTTAGCTTCAATTGAAAAGTTTTCAATAATACCAATGAGCATCATAGTTCCATCATCAGATGGCACTTTAATATATGATCCAACCTTTAAGTTTTGCCCATCTTTAAAATCATTAAGGTTAGTTACAAGGATCTTAATATTATTCGGATAAACAGATATAACTTCGGCATTAACATCATTCAAATTAGTGTTATTCATTTCAATATCCTTTTACACATATCTAATGATTTAACTTGGATTTTAACAACCTTAGCTTGTTTATTTTCATAGTGATAAAAAGGTTCATTAACATAGAACTGATAAATTTCTTTTGTTTTAGTTGATCTTAATAAAACATCATCAATGAAACTAATATCATTTACAAACCTAATTTTATAATATGATATATCATTAATATCTCTCATTAATGACTCACAATTAAAACTTGCACCGAGGTAATCATACCCATCCATTGGGGGGTAGCCTGATGTTTTTAAAGCCAACTTCAATTCTGATAAGTCAGAAGAAGACATCCCATGAATATAAAAATATGGACAAAACCGATCTTCTTGTTGCTTTTTGTTTATGCTTGTAACAGACCACCTTTTTAGGATGATAACTACTAACTCAACCACTTCATGAATTCTATAGTTATTATTCTCAATAATAAAGAAACGGTCAAAATTATTAGTGTTCATCACCGACGGGAAATACTTAGCTCTTAACTCCTCACAATATCTAATTTCTGATTTGAATATTGAGAACCAAATATCAAATAGAATGTTTTTATTATCAATCTGATTTTTAAAATCAACCGGTAAGATTTTTCTGTTTTCCTCACCTTTTATGGTTGAGTATTTTTTTATAAGTGAAATTGCATTATTATAATAATAAAACTCAGCCTCAAATGCAGAGCATGAATAAACATCCTTAATTTTATCTAACACTTCATTTATTTGCTTATCATAAGATGGTGCGTTGATGTCAATGGTTAATAAACTGATGAAATCTGATAAATGCTGTTCATTAAGACCTAATTCAATATGAGTTTCAATTGTTTTCTTGATTCTTTTTTTATCATCTCCTTTATCTTTTTTTTCATACTCATGATATATCAAGAAATTATCTTTCAAATATTCAACTGTCAAAGGAAGTGTTAGCTTATCGTGCCCTTTAGAGTAAAAACCATATAAAGTATATTTATACGACTCTTTACTATTAAAAACTCTATCAGCGAAATCCTTTAACATCAAGCGAATAGGCTTCGCTATGACAGATGAATTATACTCTGTGCTCTCATAATATTTACATTGTATTGCCGTATTATCATCGACGGTTTTAAGATCAATGTCCTCAATCCCCTCAATATAAATGGCATCATTATCGGAACGTTGCAATAATTCAAGAATAGTCTTATCAAACTGATAAAAATAACCTTTGATTGCGTGTATAGCACTGCGTGGATTGTCCATGTTTATCCTTTAATCAAAAATGTAATTTGAATACCACTGCATCATACTCCGCCGTTTATCAATATACTGAACATGATTGTACGTGCCTCTGATATTATTCTTATCTATATGAGCAAGCTGTATTTCAATCCAAGCCGAATCAAATCCTTGCTCATGTAAAATAGTCGATAACGTATGCCTAAAACCATGCCCTGTAAGTTTCCCACCATAACCAATGCGTTTGATGACCTGATTGATACTGGCTTCGCTCATCGGCTTGTTCGGATCGTTCCGCCCCGGAAAAACATAACGATAGTCCCCAGCCATGATCTTCAGTTCATTGAGTAAATCTAACGCTTGAGACGACAATGGCACAAGATGTGACCTGCGCATTTTCATCCTTTCAGTAGGAATTTCCCAAATTGCGTAATCCAGATCAAATTCTTGCCATAATGCTGCACGTAATTCAATGGTTCTCACACCCGTAATCATAAGTAATTTCGTAGCAACTTGTACAAGCCGACTGCTTGCGTAACTGTCTAAGGCTCGTAGAAAATCTGGTAGCTCACCAACTTTTAGGAATGGAAAATGATTAGATTGATGTACTTCGAGGGCGCTAGAGAGATCTGCAGCAGGATTAAACTCAGCTCTCCCAGTAGCTATGGCATAACGAAACACTTCTGAACAACGCTGTCGAACTTTGCGCATCTTCTCTAACGCCCCGCGTTTTCAATTTTAAGCAGTACGTTAAGCAGCTCCAGCGGTTTTATCTTTCCCACTTTCCTTGTTACAACATACGGGAAAATGTCGTTCTGAAACGCTTCCATGATATCTGACGCATATCCTGCCGACCATTTGGCGGACTTCATATGATGCCACTCTCAAGCTATCTTTTCGAACGCACTTTCGGATTCCGTTTGCAAAGCGACCTTCTGCTCTTTTCGTACTTCACTCGGGTTCTTTCCTTCCGCGACCAGTTTTCGGGCATCATCGCGACGAGAGCGAGCATCGGCAAGGTTGATTGTCGGATACACACCAGGCGAGATCATTTTGGGCTTGCCGACATAGCGATAGAGGAACCGCCAGCTTTTGCTTCTATTAGGTTCTATAAGCAATGACAAGCTTTGCCCATCCCCAAGCGTATAGGGTTTATCTTCGGGCTTAGTGCAGTGAATCTGCATATCATTGAAAGGCGTGTGTATAGGAATCCAGGACCGAACAAGGACATATACACAATCCTAAATACATTAAGTATATGATTTACTTGAAAAATACGGGCTGAGATGGACTGAAGAGCAGTAAAATCGTTATAAATCAGGGTAGTTATGGATAAATACGGACGTTGGGGGAAGTTGAAATGGTGCCGATAATAGGAGTCGAACCTACGACCTTCGCATTACGAATGCGTAAATTGGTCCTTTGAAATCAATACCTATCGAATTTAAATAGATTTTTTGCCACAATATTGCCACAGTTCGTTAGGAATCAGACAGAAATGGCGACTATACGCAAACGTGGTAACTACCAATGGGAAGCTCAAATCCGTAAACGTGGTTTTCCCTCTCAAACCAAAACCTTTAACACCAAAGTAGAAGCAGATGCTTGGGCCAAAATGATCGAGTCAGAAATGGCGAGAGGAGTTTGGCTTAGCCGCAGCGAAGCGGAATCTACGACATTGTATGAAGCCCTAACGCGCTATGAAAAAGAGATTGTTCCCGACAAAAAAGGAGCAGTGCAAGACCGATCATTGGTGCGGATACTAAAAGGCACTCAGCTGGCAAAAAACTATATGGCCAGCATCAGGAGTGCCGATGTCGCCAAGCTAAGAGATGAATGGTTGAAAATTTATGCTCCTGCAACCGTTTTAAGGCGTTTGGCCTTACTTTCTCATGTATTCAATGTTTCGCGGAAAGAATGGGGCATGGAGAGCCTGCTGAACCCCGTAGAGGCCATTCGCAAACCCCAACCCAAGAACTCAAGGACCAGACGCCTGGAAGCGCTGCCTTTAGTTTCTGAGCAAACCGGTGTTACGTCAGGAAAGGAATTAGCCAACGAGATCGAACATATCATTGCCGCAACACATTCATTAGTATTGCCAGCAATCATTCTTCTGGCGTTAGAGACAGCCATGCGCCGTAGCGAAATTGCAGAACTTCGATGGCGCTTTATCGATCTTGATAGGCGAGTTGCACATCTGCCGGATACTAAGAATGGTAATGCTCGCGATGTCCCCTTATCCACAAAGGCTGTTATGGTACTATCCAATCTAAAGGAGCGTTCTAAACAAGCTGATGACAGGGTTTTTGGAATGCGTGCCGATGCGATCACCCGCGCTTTTGATCGAGCTGTAAAGCGCGCCAGAGAAAGATATGAACAAGCTAAACCTCAATGTGATGACACCTTCCTCAAAGATTTAAGATTTCACGATCTCCGGCATGAAGCGACCTCTCGCTTGGCTGAGATTTTCCCCATGCACGAGCTGACAAAAATCACGGGGCATAAAGACCCGAGAATGCTAATGCGGTATTATCATCCAAAAGCTGAGGATTTAGCGTTAAAGTTGAAATAAAGGATATCTTATGCGTTACATTAGAAAACACATTGCAAATTTTGATTTCAATATTGTATCCATTATATATTTGCTGATTGCTTGCATTGTAATCATGAAGTTCCCATTATTACTTCAAGATAAAACCTTCTTAGTTTGTGGATTATTCCTCTCGGTAGCATTCATTTTTTGTGCCTATAACAACAAAAAAACAATCGTCAATAAAATGATTGAGCACAGCATCATTAAATGGATTGGAACAGTATTGATTTTTTCAATTTGTATGTGGTATGCAAAACATAAAATTAATTTTGATTACGATATTCAACCGGAATACTTAATATACTCATCTTATGGTTATGCTTTCGCAATGGCCATTCCTCTATCTCTATCCATTTATGGCCTTAGCATTTTCATATACTTATACTTTGGAAGAATTACTGCTTATCAATGCTTTTACGCGGCAATTTTGACCATCCCTTTTTCTGCAATGCTAAGAGAGACGATTGAAAAAAACCAAGAGGTTGATTTCAAAGTTATTATGTTGTTAGTTTTCGGGTTAGCTTTCGGTATCGTAACCATGTTCAAAGCAATGCAAAAAGCAAATAAAGAATCAACTTCATCCAATAAAAAGAATCTATTATACATTGCAAAAACAATGGCACAAGATATTAATAGAGCAAAACTAATTTTAATGATATGGTTTAAAAAAATACTTATATGTTCGAATAGCTACTTAAGAGTTGCAGATCTATTATCGACAGCAATTGCATTATTATTCATTGGTGTTTTTTCAATAAAGATAATACCAGAGCATCAGAAGTCTTTTCTTTTACTTGATGCTTTTTCTAAGACAGATTGCAATACAAAAAAAGATTCATTTTCATACATCAGGAAATCGAAAAACGAATGCTACAGAATTAATTCTAAAGGAATAGAAGTTATCGAAATGATATCATTTACCTCATCAGCTGACTAAAACATAGGTAGTAATGAAAATGGATGAGACCACGAAGAGAAAAAGGATTGAGGCATTTAGGAAAGCAGAGGCTAGCTTATATTTATCAGGTAAAGATCCTCGCGGGTCAGAATTTTACCAGAAAATAAAGGATGAAGTTATAAGAGGTAAGCTAACTTATGAAGAGGCAAAAGCAGAGATTTTAAATCACCATATAGAGAAATCGAAAAAATAAGAAAAAGGCTAACATTATGTTAGCCTATCTTCTCAATGATTATTCCTATAACTAAAAATTGCTTTTTTCAATAACTCCGTTTGCTCATCAGCATCATCATAATTATAAATTCCCGTAGCAGAATAATACTCTTCGATGCATAGAATATTTATCAATGGTTCACAAATCTCTTTAATAAACTCCTTGTTGTTATCGGCAAAAATAATTTTTATTCCTTCCAAAACAAAGCTATTATAATCAGCCATTATCCACCTCCTTACAGGTGTTTAGTGGAAGCGTCAGTTAACGTTACCGCGCTAACTGACGCGCCTAAATCAAGATTTTTTACTGCCAGTTAAACTATCACCCTCAAACTCATCCTGTTCGTGGTTAGTCTGACGATCGGCTGTGTGTTTACGTATTTGATTCGCTATTTCCCCACCAACGGTCTGTTGTCTTCGGATAGAATTAGTACTTCCCTTCATCATCTGATACTCCGAAGCTCCGTTAGACAGCCCGCTCGCCATGTGAGAAGCCATGCGGCCAGCTCGTGAGAATGATGAAGCAAACCCCTGGCTTCCTCCGCTGACGCTACCTGTATTACTCCCTGCAGAAGAACCACCGGAACCGCCTGATGGTTGTCCTCCAGAAGTATCTACGGAACCGGTATCTTCCCCTCCGCCAAATCCTCCACCTGAACCACCTTTATCACCAGAACCAGATTCTTCTGCCATCGCCGCTTGTGCAGATTCAAATGCTGCTTTTAGAGCGGAAGCACCACCACTGACTTGAGCTGTAGCACTCATTGCCATTGCCCCAGCGCCACTGATTGCAGTAGTAGCAGCGCCAGTAATCATACCTGCTCCAAAACCACCGATCCCTTGTAAGGACGCTCCTCCAACAACGCCTGATAACAACAACGGTAATTTATTCGTCAATACTAAAAGAATAATTGACGCCAGAAGTAAAACAATAAGACTATTAAGATCAGGAATATCATTTTTAATAATAGAAAAATACTGATCTATAAATGATTGCCCAATCCCAATGATTAATGTCATCGTAAATAACTGAATACCAATCGATAATACTGTGCGTAAGTAATTTATTGCTATATCAGAAGTCCATTTCGAGCCACCAAACCCAAGCAAAATAACTCCTGCATAACACAACACCCATGCAGAAACTAACATTATTAGCATATTTATCGCGATAAGCGCCATTACTACTAATACTATTATCGCGACGGTTATCATAATGGTCGAAATCATTGGAGACCAAATTGATGCTGCTGAACTGACCTTTGTTAATATCACAAATGCCATATCCACTATGCTGGAGGGTGAAATACCAGTACTTGTTCCTAAAGCATTTGCTGCAAGTTGTCTCATTGAGTTAATTATAGATTGTGATATGGCTGGGCCGTTGATTAAAAGATAATAAAAAAAACCAATCACGGCAAAAAAACGAACTATTTCTGCAAGTGCACTGATTAAACCTTCCCCTTGCATCGCCAACATACCAAATGTCCAAACCATACTTATTAATACCAGCCCCCAGAAGAGCCAATTTGCATAATCACCAATTACTAATGACCATGTGCTGGCTACTTGCTGAAACTTATCTAATAACGTATCAAGTAATCCGCTACTATCTAATTGACCAGCATAAGCATTTACAGAAAACAAAAAAACCATTCCTAAAAAAGTGAGCTTGCTTACTATTCTCATAATTACCATTCTCGCTTAGGGCTAGGATTGTTATTGCCATGCAGGGCACATTTATCGTAGCTATGTTCGTTCAATTTATTCTCTTGCGTCGATAAACAATCTTCATCTTTTTTATCGCAAGAGCATAGAATTAATGAAATTATTAGAATAAAAATGACCAAAAGTTTATCTTTCATTCAGCTCTCCCTCACCAAATTCGCTTCGGGCTTGGTGTGTTCTCGCCAGCTAACGCTTTTTCATCAGCGACTATTTGTTGGGCTTCTTTATCAGCCTCAGCCTGTGCCAGTGTTGCTGCAGCGTTTTGCTGAGCTACCAGAAGCGAGCGGATTTGCAGCAACTGGTTCGTTTGAGCACTGGCAAGCTGGTTAGCGGCCTGAATAGCTTCCATTTGCCCTTGTGCGCCGGTTGCCTGCGTTTGCAAATCTGCAAGGTTGTCAGCATCGCTTTGCAGTGTTTCCTGCTGTTCGTCAAGAGCCTTAAATACAGCGTCATTGGCCTTTTTACGTGCCTCAGAGCTGTTCTGTTCAGCTTTGCGCAGTGCGCTAATTTCATCCGCAGTACATTCAACATTACTGTTAAAGCACGGTGATGAGCGGTAGTAATTCACGTCCTGATAACGTTTCAGATATGAATCAAGACTCCCGGCCTGGTTTTTGTAGTAGTTAAGGGTGTCCTGCGCCTGCAACAATTTGTTGATGGTCGAATTGGCCTGATCCCAGATATAGGCTGCAGGTGCGACTGTATTTTTGAGCATGTTTTCATACTGCTGCAGCTGCGTCTGGTACTGCTGGATCTGTTTTGCCACAGCCTGAACGTTGTTGACTGCGCTGATTGTGGTCTGCACCACATTAGTACCATCGATTACAGGGATACCGGCTGTCGCCGGTAATGCCATGATGGACGCCAGGAAGGAAGCTGCTAATGATTTTTTAGCTGCTAAAATCCCTCTCAGTGATGAAAATACTCGGAGCATTAACTTCATTTGCCCACCTCAAATTTAACTGATTATTAATATTGAAAACTCGTACTTTTAACAAATACAGATATTTAGGAAACCATAAATTTATTTATCCAAGATTCTATCCATAATATTTCTTAGTTCTTGTCTGGTTGATTCTATTTTAGCAAGCAACGTTTTTATCAATGAGGGTGAAAAATCAACTGTGCGTGGATCGTTAGCTAACCACAGTTTAAGTAACCCACCAAGTCGACCAAGATCAGCATTTACTCGGCTAAGCTCTACAACCTGTTCAATATCTACCATAGACTCAACCTGATAACCCATTGCTACTTTACGAATGAAACTCGCTACACTTAAGCCAGATGCTTCTGCATTTTCCTGGATTTGCGCTTTTTCATCTGGCAAACAATAAACTTTAATTGGTGTACTATTTTTTCTAGTCTGAGAAACGGTCATATCATTCTCCATACAGGCGGTAGCCGATCAGCCTCGCAGAGCAGGACTCCGTTGAGCAGCTCAGCTGCGAATAAGGGAAGGTAAAGTAGAAGCACCGTTTACGGTGGGCCTACTTTACATGTCCTGCCCTACATTTGCCGTTGTGAATCTGTGTACGTATTGTGTATTCCTGTGTACTCAGTGTGTTTTCCTAAAGCATTTGTGCAGGATTAGTCGTGTAAAAGTGTGCAGCATATGTGTTTATTGGAAGGAAAATTATTTGAATACCCAAAGGAATATTTTTATTCTTGCGGCTTGAGCTTTGGTGGTCTGCCACGCTTCCTTTGAGACTTATGTATCTCTTTCGATATATCATCATTCTCTTTCTTTGACTCAACGGATTTATCTATCCAGTCCTTGACATCTTCTCTACGCCAGAGAAGGCGTTTATTACCTGGAAGACGGCACCTTGGTGGCAGACATTTTGGATTTCGCGTTGCATCACTGCGTATACTTTTTACGGTTTTCTTTAATGCAAAAGCCAACTCTTCAACGGTTATAAGTTCTGGCATAACTGATTTCATCGAAGAACCTATCTCTCAGTAAAAATTAGAGGATTTTAGCGGCTAAAATTTTAGCTGCTAAAATTTGCAAACCAACGTTATGAATTGAGAATAATTAAAACTTACTGGCAAAATTAGTTATGTCAACAGAGTTTTTTATTCAGTGGGTTTTTATTCTGTAGGAAATTTGTTTTTTTTGCGTTTTTTGAACGACGCTAAGGTTTTAATAATTCTTTTAATCTTTTTGGTTATATATAGGGTTAAAGATCTGGTTAGTAGGCTGTGGAAAAGAGATACATTTAATTGTTTATTATGATAATTTTTGATTAGTACCGTACCTCATATGTCATGAAACTCTACCTCAAATGTCAATAAACCCTACTTCATATGTCAATAATATAGAAAGTAAAGAAACAGGTTATGCACAATGTTATTAACAGAATCTGTGGATAAACACACAGCTTATACATGGCAAATATAAATTGTTTAGCTAAACTAAATAGCTACAAATAAAATGAAACAAAATGTAAATAGCAAGGGGTTGTACATGATTTAGAAATTTGGTTAGCTAACCTTTATAGCAAACACTGTTGGTAAATGTTTCATTTCTGACAACGGATATATCGAATTTTAGTAAGAACAATACTTCAACAAATCTTACTCTCTGATTTGTTTAGCTAAACAAAGTACCACAAGGAATTCTATGACGTTTGAAAAAAGGGGGAGATATGAGGACGATAAATGCTGCACCTTCAACTGTCGGAGAGATTTTATACGAAGAATTCTTGAAACCGTTGGATATGCCTCCCGCAAGACTTGCTGAACTGATGGATACAACATATGAAAAAATTTGGGAAATAATTAAAAACGAGCGAGATATAACTCTTGAAGAAGCTACTCAACTCTCGATAATTTTCAACACAGATGCATCTTTTTGGATGAAACTGCAAGAGCTATATAAGACATGGTTTAATAAACAAAAGAAAGGGTATTCAATTAGATTACTTAATCGTAATACATAATTTGCTTTTAAAAATATTCATGTATTACTAGTGACTTATCAAAACAAGATAACACTAGGAGGACTGAGGGTTAAAAAATCGAATCCTTGATGATGGGACACAGGCCTGACCGGACAAATCATTTTAGCAGTGGTACAGGCGACACTGAAAGCCGACATAAAGAAGCCCGACTGGTAAGATCGGGCCTTTTTATTTTGGCACTCTGGCTTGAATAGAACATCCTACATTAGACGTTAAGATCTTACATCTAATTATCCGAAAATACTAATGGATGCGTAGTTGCATTTGACCTGACCGCCCATTTGCGGGTTACTCTACCATCGCCAATAAAATCCGGCTACTCGAATTCGGAAGTATTAGGCTATAGGTCATAAACCTGAATAACTGCTATGTGCTGAAGCGGATAAAGCTGACATCATTATGCACCAATCAACTCGGTGTAAGTCAGCTAGTTGGTGATGGAGTGACTTGTCAATAGTTGTAGCCCCTACCAGTGCATCGGAGATTCTTGAGTGTAACCTTAGTTGCTTTAATCAGAAGTAAAGGAAACGTACTATGAAAATCAGTACTCTTAATCAAGAGATCCCCCGTTCTCTCACGGAAAAGGGGGATTGAATTTTCAAATTTTCTTTTTAGCGATAAAAATACAGTAAAAATATAAGGTTTTGATAATGTGATTAATGCTGTGCACCTCGCGAAATAATAGTAATAGCTTCCTCATAAAAGACATGAAACTAAGTTCGTTGTATTTAGTGCGTTCCATTCCTTCCTTAGCGAAATAGTAGGTTATCATCTGAATTGACTCTTTATATTCATATTTATAATGTGCAATGCCATTTCGCAGCTTGTTGTCTAAAGCATTGAGATCAACTATATAAAAGCTATCATCCAATCCGCTTATTTTCGTGCCTAAATCAACGTTTGCATATTCGTTGAGACTTGAAAAACCTTTAATTAAATCGCCTTTTTTATTTAGTCTTACTGAATCGTCAAAAATATTATGATCTCCGCGTTTTAATAAGTTATTCAATCCGGCCACAATTATTAATTGCCGAGAGAATACTTCAGATAAGTCTTTGTAAAAATTGTTACAGTCATCAAATTCGGCAGTTGAAACTCGAGCAGGAATCATTGATAAATCTACGTTTTTATCATAATCATAGTAAAGCGCTGGGCGTGAAGGGAGTTCAAAGTCAAGCATTTTGGGATATAGGCTTAGACAATCGAAATGCAAACTTTTCAGAAACCCACTTCCAATAATATCATCTAAAAATTTATTTAGCTGTTTTGGATGGTTTTTCTGAATATAATGAAGAAATTGTGGCATTTTTTCACTAATTTCAGCATTATGTGCATGTATTGTAAAGGGAAATGACATTGCAGAGGTTGCTGTATAAAGTGCGGAAAGGATATCTTGTATTTTTAGCGAACGAGGTTTTTTCAGAGTAGGTAATTCTTTCATTAGGTTACTGAAAGTATTGTAATTTCCTTGTTTGTATTGAGTAATGAGTCGCTGGAGCTTATCGCGATGTTTATAAATATAATTCATTCCATTTAGATGTGCGTTCAGCATTAAGTATTTTTCATGACCTATTGCACTTGTTATTTTTAAGAATGCTGTTTTTCCTATTTCGTATTTTCCAAAGCCTACGGGAAAATCTAAATGCAAATCGATGAAAGGATTTGTTGTGCCAAAGTCATTGCTTTCTACAGTTTCCGCACCGTTAAATACAGGTTCTCCCTCCCCAAGAGTAAACGATATATTATTCTCACAATTTGGACATGCAAATTGGAACGGTTGTATGTCTCGATTAGACATACCTATTCTTGTATCAATGACCGTGTCACATACAAGGCATTTAAATTGCTGTAAAAAATTCATAAATATTTTATTAATCCTATAAATTATAAGTTAAGTATTAGTCTTTCATCTACAAACCAAAGCCACTTTACTACTTTACCTAACTGCACTTTAAACAATCATAAGTTCTTTTTTTTAAAAAGGTAGTCCAAAGATACCAATTTATTCAATATCAACGAGAATTCGAGACTCCTATGTGAGTAAAAAACTATGAGCTTCATGCCATGCTTTCAATAAATGCCTTCAGTTACCCATAAATTTACTGGATTAACAATTTGTAGTCTTTCCGACCAAATTACCGCGCGCAGTGTGACCCCATACTTTAGAGGTCACCTTATCTCTTTCCACTAGTTGTTTACGGTGCATCAAATCGGCAAGCAGTATTGAAACAAAGAACATGAATTTTGTTTTGGGAGTATTAGGAACATCTTTGGGTCCAAGCCAAGGTAGCTGCTCCAGTTGATTTTGTATTTTGGGTGTTGCGAAGCTAACACCATTCCAACTATGCCCAAAAGCATTTCTAATGCTACGCAGTGTGTTTAGTTCTTTGTATTCGTGTTCCATTATCAGTCCTAACGCATATGCTAAGCCTGTTCTAGCAGCAAAAGATGATAAAGGCGCTGTTGCACCATTCAGTAGACCTTTAGCTACTTTGTCATTTAACAGGTGAGCCTGGATGATCTCGGATAACCACTCATCGAAAATGGATGCTGCTATTAGAACAGAGCCACGATCTGATTCTTTATTTAGTTCGGACAAAAATTGACCGAGTTCAATTTGGGTTTTATCACTCACAGACTCTGGAACTCCTTTCTCAAAAATTCAACATGAGGACGCTTCGGTCGCACATCAATCTTAACCATTAGATTATGAAGTTGTGTTAGGTCTGGGTCAAACTATGAACAAAAACAGAAAAAATTATTGTGACGTTATTTAGGGGGATCTACAATGACACATTTTAAACAATTACTTTAATATCAATAAATTGGATCGTATTACTGTGTTCCTATTATTGGTTTAGCTCAGCTTGTCGCTCACAGCGGACCTTCAGCTCGATAGCAAGTCCGCTCCGTTGGAGTGCCAGATGCGCTCTAAATTTGATGGCTAGTATTGAAGAGATACTTGGGCATCATGGTTATGGTGTAAATACCGTCTGTGATACCCGCAGAGGTGCTAGGTTTAGGCACTGAGAAGGATACATTGAACATGAATTCAGAGTGATGTAACACAAGTCATAGAAAATTAGTGATTTATATTGAAAAGGGGGCTATTTTATTAAAGCAAGGCCGCCTTTAGGCAGCCTCTTATTTTACATGTAGATATTCATTAAACTGTCAAATAGTCTTTTGGTTAACTCTTTTTCCGCTCGTGCTTCGATTTGAGCCATACCATTTCGGAAGAGTTTTAATTTACCGCTAAATTCTTGGTCATGAATAGTACATGTCAATCGATCAAGTCTCATTTTTTTGTGAATAAGCTCATCTTTGAAATATTTTTTAAGATCGCTGGTACTATTAATTTGCATCTTGGCAAGAGCAAATTCAGCAACTTGAATTTGAGATACATCTAGTTGCACTATATTAAGTGTCAACTCTGTGTTTAAAGAACTGAACCATATGAACGGGTCAATCTCAATCTCTTCTAAGCTGGTACCAAGACCAAGGTTTTTTACCAGTGCCTGAGCAAATGGTTTAAGTGTTCTCGGTGGATTATCAATAAGTAAAACTGGGGTGTATTGTTCGTCAAAACTGAAAGATGTTACTCTATATTCAATGCGTTCAACAGCGGTACTGTTGCCGTATAGATTACTTATTCTATCTTCGCTAATTATCTTTTCGATGAAGCGAGCGTGAAAATGAGATGTTCGTGATTTATCAAATATAAACCCTTTCCCTTTCTCTTCAGTAAAAGGATCACGCATGAGTTTTTCAACTGTTTCACTAGTAGTGAAACGATTGTTGAGTTTAATCCATTTAAATTTTTTCATGCTCTTCCACCTTTTTACCCGTCACGATATTATAGGCGTCCGCTGCTGACTGTTCAATTAGTAGGCTGATTTTCTTCTTTTCAACTTCATTTGCTGCACGAATAGTAACATTGTATCCACTACCTTTTTGGTTATTGATTCCTTTAATTTGATAGGAAAAATCAGAGCAATTTTCTGAATCCTTAAAGAAAGCTTCAACCAAAATTCTGTCTCCTATTCCGTTTTTAGGTTTAGCAGACCAAGCAATTCTTCCAATATAGTATCCTTTGTTGTGTAGTTGGGTGAAAATAGCAGAACTATTAACAGAATCACCTTTTAGAACCGCTTTTTTTACGAATCCTGTCTCGATTTCTTCTTCTTCCTCGTCATCACCTTTGCTTGTTGAACGGTTAAGCTCTACATTAGTAACGTCGTCAATTTCATATCCACTCAAGCCGCCCATAACCTCTTGAAAAAACTGACTTCTTAGCGCTGGTGTAGGAATCGCTTCTAAAGAAATTTCAAACTTTTCAACATCAACGGATTTAATCTTTGACAACTCTTTTTGTAATAGTGTTATTACATCTTTAGCCTTTTGGTTCTGAGGCATACGAATATCAACATTATCGTTATTTACAGTAAGATCAATCTTGATGTTTCGGTTGTCTATCTGACGCAATGCTGTTCTGGACAAGTCTACTTCTTGGTAGTTTACCTCGATTGCTAAAGACCCATCTTTTTTCGCAGTGATTTTTACTGTTTCACCAGAGCCAGTGGCTAATTTTCTTTTAACTAACTCTGCTGCTGTTTTTAATTCCGTCTGAGAGGATGATGCTTGAAGCTTGACGCTAGTTATACTCTCTCTTTTATCATAAGTTTGTACAAGTTCCTTAATAGAATCTAGATCACTATATCCCTGAGGTAGTTTGCAAACCTCTTCAATTAATTCCTCCTTTGTTAAGTCTTGAGCAACAATAATACCTTTCCGTAATAATATCTCGCGTAATCTTGCGATGGTAATTCGTTTATGATGAAGTGCATCATATATATTTTTGTCAGTTGCGAAATAAATATTCATGTTATTCATTAACGTTGCTCCATGCCTATAGCTTCAAGACTATATTGAATTACCATTGCAGCTGTTTTTTCGAATGCAACTTTTGAAAACAAACGTTCACTTTCGCCTGATAGCCAATGGGCACTATATTTTTGCTTTGCTCTTTCAAAGTGATGAATGGAGTCTTCATGCGGATTTATATGACAATGTCTAATTTTTATTCTTTTTGCATCAGTCAGTATTTGATAATTAGAAAGCATGTCAAGGAAATAGATGAACTCATCTTCACTATTCCCTGGTTGATTATAATAAATTACGTAACCACTATCTTCTTTTTCACCCATCCAATCGAATTCTTCATGCTTTATTATTATGAATGGTGATGTTAAGACCTCAACAGTAGCTGCAGTCTTATTGTTGATAGGATGTTTTATCCTAGTTAGTGCTAAGTCTGGGTAATAGAAATAGTACAAATCTGGTTGAGGTAAAGCCCCGGTACCAATAAGCATTTTAATATCTGATGCTATATTTATCATATCGGATATTTTGAATGGATCTAAAAGGTGTAATTTTATGTTTGGGGGGCATTTTATTATTTCAGGATCGACTTTCTTCATCACGGATGAGTAAAAATCCTTGTCATAAAGGTTGTCATGATTATAGAGAAATAATAAACCTCGAACTTTGTAACCTAATGACTCATCCCGCACATATCGTTTACACCACTGTTGGCTAATGTTGGCGCATTCTGTAGCGAGAGCTAAAGAAGAAAGTGCACCTTCTACCATCCCTTTGCCGATACTACTTTGAGCATAGCTTTTGAGGTCTGTGTTCAAGTACACAATCTCTTCTTCATAAGGATCGGTATAGTAAAACACCACATCGCTAGGATGTGTTTTTTTGTCATGAGCCTCTAGGTCGCAATCCCAGTTCATATCTTGACTAGTAGCTCGTTGCCATTTGAAAATTTTAAAAATATCTTGGGTTATCTTATTTGCAACATGCTGTATTGAAGAGGTCTCTCCGCCCATTTTCAACATTCCTGTTTAGTGTGTGTAGGTAAAACTCTGAATCAAAAATCATTCAACAATATGAATTACATCATATTTTGTAAGTATGTCTAGTGTGAATGAATTTGCATGTAGGTTATTGTGATTAAAGTTGTATTAAAACGAACGCAGGGCATGGTGTTGTAAGTAACCCTGAAATCCGCGCCATTCTCTTTTAGAGAGTGGTTACGCTACCTTGGAAGCGAGCATAGAGATCTATGGGCCTGCGCCCATTCCTGATGATTCAGGATTTAGTGAACTTCCGCTTCTCGCTCAAAGACGCCTGTCAATTTAGCAGGATATTGGATGCATTATTTTGTCAGAGATGACACAAGTAAAATGTAAGTGGGTAGTCAAGTGAATGCAAATACCCAAATGGTCTACTAAACGTGTTTATATGTATGTTTTTGTAGTAACATCCTTTCGACCCATCCGTGCAATCAGTGAACTGAACTGAAAATATCTGTAACCAGAAGCCATCAAAGTAGCAATACTGCCCAAAAGACAAGACAGGCGCGGCTACAAGGTAACACATGCTATTAGCATACCCTTGCATTGCGCCACACACAATCTCACTGTACCTGCCACAATTTTGCCACACGCACAACGCGCAAAAATGCACATTCGTGTTAAAAAAAGCAAAACAATGCAACGGTAACCAGATGATTTTATTAGAAAAGATGGTGCCGATAATAGGAGTCGAACCTACGACCTTCGCATTACGAATGCGCTGCT
>OGPE01000517.1_pt1 | contig 28708 bp, 30 predicted proteins | sample 1552881 | NCBI WGS metagenome assembly OGPE01 (sample SAMEA2580236, study PRJEB22360) | human gut metagenome | biome: human gut; feature: human-associated habitat; material: faeces | place: Denmark | collected 2008/2010 | reverse complement strand
CCCACATACTGAAATCCCCCTGTCGCTGAATAGTGGCAGCCGCAGAAATCATTCTTTCGCTGATTGGTTTCTAACACTGAAATCACTCACGGGCCGAAGATAATACCCCTCTTTGGCGAACCGGACGGCTGGCCGCTCCAGACCGCTCCAGGCCGTTCACGCGTCTTGCAAAGCCTTGAAATCCGTCGTATCATTGCAGTACGAGATGTTACCCGCAGACCTTTGGCATAATGGGGCTTCGCAAGTTGTTCTGCGATTGCGTTTTACCGTCGCGGAGACGGTAGCGAGCTGTACCTTTGTCCGACAAAGGTGCTCGCCCTGCGGGGCTGAAATGACGCTTTAAAGTCACGTCATTGAGAAATCAACATATACTTTAAAATCGTAGTAAGCAAAAACGAGAGTCGTTCTTATTGTCTAAAACAAATTAAGTGTCAACAGGCTTACTTAATTTCGGCGGACAACAAGGTCAAACGTGTCCGAGTTTTTCAAATATCTCGTTAGTTTACTTTGATGGCTTTCTATTAATCATGATACGCAAAATACAGTTGTGACAAGCAATCTCATTTTAGCTATCAGACATATTAGAACTGATAGTCACTAAAGCCATAATATTTAAATTAAATTGGGGTAAATATATGGTAACATTTTTTCTGATTCATTTACTAAAGGTGATTTATAATTATTCTCCTTTAACCATTGATTGTATTCTGATATATCTGGATCAGATAGACATATCGAGTATTCTATTCCACATATTGCTAATATAAAATAAATTTCCGCTTCTATCTGGTTATTTTCCTTATGCGTTAATTCCTTCACAAATAATTTCATCTCATGCAAAATTTCATAGGGTTTCTTTTTTGAATCGACAAATAACGCACTTTCAGGATATATTCGACGTTGGCTGTATTGCCAATATTCACCTTTGCCATATCGAGCATATTTCCTAATTGCATCTAATATAGATTTGCCTTCTTTATTTGCCATGAATTCTTGGACACATAAATCAAATTTTTCTTCTCCCATATTGTACAGAAAATATTCATATGCACATTTTGCAAGAAAGCGAGACATTTTTTCATTAGGAAAATCTGGCTCTGGTAAATATGGGGCAATCATTTGATGACAATTTCCAGTCTTAATTTTTTCATATATTTCTTCATCATCAAATGAAGCTAATACTCCATCTGGTGTAGAAAGCATAATGACATCGGTAGCTTTCATTGCCCCCGGAAATATCATATGCTGTTTAACCAGCCTATTTTTCTTGGTAAGAATCTCCTTCCGAAATCGAAGTGATACAAAATATGGTTGTTCTAATAATTCTTTCTCTATTTTCCGGGCAAAATAATTATTACACGCATCACATACATATCCTTTAGGTAATACCCATTTTTTATTCCCAAGTGATTCGGGAATTATATGTTCGAGACTTTTTGACCCAGAGGAATCTTTATGGCAAAAAATACATATACTCATTGGTCAATAACAGACTGGATAAATGACGCTAAGAACTTTTGTTCAGAATGTAGCAACAATCTGTCCGTTCGATCATCCCCGGCAGATTATATCGGCTATAAATCAATATCGTCGAAGAACTTTTCGAGTGTCAGTCCATAATATCGACAGAGGACTTCGAGTGATGTAAGATTAAGATTGATTCTCGCTGCTTCAATATTGCCAATGTTCAGCCCTGTTTCCTTGGCAACATCTTTCTGTTTCAATTCGGCTTTACGACGAAGTAGTCTAAATTTTGCCGCAATTTTACGCAGGGCATCTTCATTACGTTCCAGATTAATCATATTCAAGCCCTTTGAAAAAATCCTTTAATTTAATTTGATAGGTGTGGCAAAGTTCAACTAATGTCCCGATGGTTATATTCTTGTGACCGTTTTCGATATTCGATAGATGGATATTGGTTTGAAACAACACTTTTTCTTGGGACAACATTTTTGCCTCCCGTATCAGTCGAAGTCTCAAACCGACTGCTTTTATTAGCTTTTCATTGTATCGCTGACTACTCATAGTACAAAGGACAGCAATTACTACTCATCGTTTATTGAATGAAGCATAGCTAATACTATGCTTAATATATATTTGCATAAATTTCTTACATTCAACGAATAAGCCGCCTTTATTGTGACGAATTGTTTATATATTTGAACCGTAAATAGTTGTGTTGCAATAATTATGCAGACATTTTTCTCGAAGAAAAATGTGTTTTTATTGTTGCTAGGATAAAAAAATGACTATATTTGAGGTGCAATCCGTCGCAAGGCGGGGAGCGGTTTGTCGCAATAACTAAACCTGGAAAGTTTTTTAATCCGCGGCAAGCAAAAGACATTCGTAAGAGTGTCGGCCTATGCCCGAAAGGGCGAGGTGTTTATCAGTAAGCATACGACCCCCTAACGGGCGTGGGCTTTTGTGTTATATTGTCGGATTGGGTTTTCCAGGACCTTGTTATTGCGTATAATGCAACTGCCCCTCCGCCCGTTAGTTTTTACGGATAGCATGGATTCCGAGTGTCGGAGTTCATGCTATCTTTATTAACGAGGCAATTTTTCGACGGATGGCATAACCTTAAAACTGAAAGTTATGTTATCTTTGCGTCGTCATACACGGTGGAAACCGTGACATATTAGGGACAATCCTGCTGATCTGAACGTCAAACGCGCGCCCATCTTCGGATGGTGTTTCCCAGTCAGAAAGCAGGCTTGTGTTCCTCGGTTTTACCATAGACTATGGTATGCCGTGGACGCAAGGGCTGTTTTGATTGGTAAGGCTCGCGAGGCCGGACGTTCGAGAATAGTATACCTATGCCCCTTTTTTGGGGATTCTTTCAGTCACCAGCACAACCCCGGTTACAATGTCACGGCAAATCAATCATAAGAAGGAAGCGTTTTTTGCGTCCGTCGGCCCCTGGTCGGCGGGAATTGCCGTGCCGTATGCCGGGATTTCTACTCCAAACCCCGCAAGGGGATCTACCGACTCCCAATCGGAAATTTCTTCCCCGGAGCCGTACGCTCCGCTTGTCGACATTTTGCCGGCTTGTCGCGTTACCACCCCTAAAAATTATGCCCCATTGGAAAACGGGCCGCAGAGTCGGCTGCATAATTTTAGGGTCGGGGCCGCAGGCCCGATCAACCTGCGCCCCGTTTTTTTCTCGAAGTTTTACCCCGGCAATCTGCCACGGCCAATATATTTTAAAAAGGTTAAATTTGAGGTTATTGTAACTTCGGGAGACTGTAAGGAAGCCCGAGCCGCCATGACATTTGCCGGGGTTGTTTGCATAAGGATAGGCGGTGCGGCCCTACGATCTGGTAAACAATGCGACGGCAAACCCCGCCGGCCTATCCTTTCCCGGCATCAAAACCCTAATTTTTTCCAATATTCGTTGTCGAATCCGACCTCAAGAGAGGGTAGAATAAACAGAAAAAATAGGGTCGGGGTGCGGAGGCTCATATCCTCCGTCCCCGTTATCACTGCGGAAACGGGCAGTACGCGGGAGAATCGACGAGATTCAAGCAACACCCCGAACCAACCCTGCGTGAGCAGCCTTTTGCAACCTGAAAATTTCGCTGCCCGTTTCCGCTTTTCATGCTATCCCAAACGGAGTTCTGCCGCCACGTGTGCGGATTACACCTGCTTCCCGGCCGGGAGCAGGCGGCAGACTCCGTTTCTCTCTCTTCCGGCTCCGCTGTGCGGCGTACGGTCTCATTTTCCCGTCCGGTGTAAAGGTGCGTCACTAACACAAGTTTATTCCCCCGGACGGTTCCGGGCCGGCCGCCGCCGTGCACAGTCCCCAATGCGTACGGTCAGCCCCGGCCCGGTTTTTGTCGTTTCACTGCCAAAGTCGGGTAGTGGTTAAACCCGGCTTTTTTTAATGTTTTTCCCCGGTTCGCCGGGTTTTGGTGTCGGGGTTTAGCGGCTCCGGCACCATTCTTAAAAAAGCGAAGACATGAAACACGACCCAAAGAATAACCCCTTGCAGACGACATTGGATTTCCTGCGTGCGCACGATTTTAGGCTGACGCCCGCGGAGCTTCCGGACGAGTTGCTACGCTTGTGGCTGGTTCCCGAACCGCAGATCAGGGAGGGTCGTTACTGCGGCCCGCAGTCGCCCCGCAGTCCGGAGTTTAGGACGTATTACCTTTCGATGTACGTCCTTGTCTTCACCTACATGGAGCACCATCCCGAACTGCCGCCCGCGTCGTCCATCGACGCCATCCCCGACTTCCGCCACCGCTGGCTGGAGTTCCAGCATGTGTTGCGTTACATCGCCTGCGCACGGCGCGACGGGCGTCCGCTTCCGGCGGTGAATATCCTGAACACGGAGCAGTACGACACCATACGGCGGCGTCTGGGGGTCACGGAGTGGTTATTCCGGATGCTGCCCGAAACCGTAAGCTGACATGGGAGCATACACGATCGGATTTCTGGGGCATTTCGCCTACACGGAGCACATATGCGACTACATGGACACACTGATACTACGCACCCTGCAACAACACGGCGAGGTGCGGGTGATGGTGACGCTCCGGCGCGAGGCTGACCGGCTCATGGCCGGGCGCGTGCTGGAGATCGGCAACCTGCTTCCGGGGCTGCGGCTGGTTCCGGTCATCACGGAGCAGGAGGAGCGCATTTACAAGAAAAACAGTCCGAGCCAATCGGCCCGCGAGCGCAAAAGGCGGCTCGACGTCGCAGACGGCTACGAGGTGGTTCCCGACACACTCTCTTCGAACAAGTTACCCGGCTATCATCAGCGGTTCATCGAGCGCTGCGACCAGATCGTCTACTCGACGTTCCGGGTTCCGCAATACATCCGGGACGACTTCGCCCGGAAAGTCCGCATGAAAAAGGGCCGGCAGCCGCTCGTGCGCTACATCATGGAGGGGTTTTCGGTTTCCGCACCCGTGAGCATGGAGCCGATGCTCGACTTGCATCAGAGCATCGAGTACATCCGTCGCAGCGGGTTCCGCGTGATGACGGACAAACTCCCGCAGGAGTTGCTCGACAAGTGGCTCGCAAATGCCGACCTGCCGGGCAATTTCATGGAGTTCGGAGTGCAGGAGGAACTTGCAGACCTGTTCGGCCGACGGGATACGGACAAAGCGCATTACCTGCTTTACAAGGTCTTCACGGCGGCTTATATCGTCTACCACCGTCTGCTGACAGAGCCGGGAAGTGCGGCCTGCGAAGAGATAAACAGCCGCTTCCGGCAATTTCGGCGGCTGCTGAAACTGTTGGCGGTATGCCGCCGCAGAGGGATCGACACCGGATGCTTCGACCTGCTCGACTTCGACAACTACGACAAAATATTCAAACAGTTCGGATGGATGGATCGTCTGGAGAAGCCGGAAACGCGGCTTTGCGATTCGGAGCCGGGAAATACACCTTCAGCGGATGGAAAAGAAGAGTAACGACTGTTGGCAGCGGATCGAAAAGGTGCTGAAGCATGCCGATATGTCGGCAAATTATTTTGCAAAATACATCGGACTGCGGCACGGGGAGAATCTCTATCAGATCAAGCGGGGACGCAACAAAATAAGCCTCGACGTAGCACGCAGGATTCACCGGAAGTTCCCGAAATACTCGATTTCATGGCTGATATGCGGGGAACCCGAAGTGATGGACAATAACAGAGAGGCCTTAACGGTTCTCCCGCTGTACCATGACATGTGGACGATACGGTTTTTGGAGGATGCTGCCGAAGAGCAGTTCATCATTTCCAAGGCGGCCGCGAACGGCGCGCAGTGCGCAGTTCCCTGCAATGGCGGTTCTTTGGAGGTGCCGTTTTTCCTCCGCGATACGATTTTGTTGTTCCGCAGACAGCCGCTCGAAAACGTGGGGACAGGAAGCGGCCTGTATCTGATCGACTACAAAGGGGAACGGTTATTCAGGTTCCTCGAACGAAAAGCCTATATGGACTGTATTCAGATGGTAGGTCTTGTCCCTGAGAACCAAGACCCGGAGCTCGTCGATTGTGCCGCAGTCGAATCACTCTGGAAGGTTTGCGCAACGGTGAAAAGGTGGTAAGGATAGAAATGGGGATTCAACAGAATAAATGTCTAACCATATAACGGATACTATCAGTAACGATAAAAAGGGAATTAATTGCATTTGTTAATTTTTATTATTACCTTTATATCAGTTATTTAATGCTATTAATTTAAAGCAACTGACAGAAAAAAGAACCGTTGCCTAATCGTTACCTCTGCCCAAAAATAAAATTGCAACAGACCGAATAATCAATCTGTTGCAATTATTAAAGGACTGTCCCGATGGGGCTGCTTGCTCTTTTTAACGGCTCATCCGAGCGCTCGTCAAGTTTAATACTCCTCTTCGTTGAAGAAGAAATCGTCTTTCGACGGGTAGTCGGGCCAAATATCTTCGATAGATTCGTAAATCTCACCCTCGTCCTCTATTTCCTGCAGATTTTCGAGCACTTCGAGAGGCGCACCCGAACGCACAGCATAGTCAATCAGTTCATCTTTCGTAGCGGGCCAGGGAGCATCTTCCAGCTTCGATGCCAATTCAAGTGTCCAGTACATAGTTCCAAGTTTTTAAGTTCCCAAATATCAGCGGATTAACATCAGGCGACAATCGCTATTCCGCTATCACTGATTTGCAAAAGTATAAAAAAAACGAGAAAAACAAAGAAAAAATTACAAAACATCCGCACGCACATATCAACAAGCTGCCGGACAACGACTTACGGAATCCACAGGGTCTCCTCGACACCGTAATGCTCTGTGAGCGTGCGCCCGAGCAGGTAAAAATAATCGGAAAGGCGGTTCAGCCACATCAGCACCGTGGCATCCGTGCCGTATTTTTCATCGGCACGCAGCGCGGCACGCTCGGCACGTCGGCAGACCGTACGGCACACGTGGCACATCGAAACGACGGCGTTGCCGCCCGGGATCGTGAATTTGTCGATCGGTTTGAGCGCGTCCTGCATCGCGTCGATACGGCCTTCGAGCCAGGTGACGGCCTCGGGAGCCAGCGGCGCAACCTTCCCGCACCCTGTTTTTCCGCATGCCAGCAATGCCTCGACGGTCATCAGGCGTGACAGGATGCGGTTCAGGTCATCGACATAGGGCGACAGCGCAGCTTCCGCACGCATGTTGTCTCCGAGCAAGGCCGCAAAGGCCGCCAATTCGTCCACCGTGCCATAAGCCTCGACCCGTTCATCGGTCTTGAAGACCCGTTCGCCGCCGACAAGGGAGGTCAACCCCTTATCGCCTTTTTTCGTGTATACTTTCATATCCGGAAGTGTTGTTTCGGCAAATTATTATTGAAAACCAGCAGGTAACCGCGGTTGTCCACCGTCGTCGAACGGTGCGCCGCGACGATTTGCAGGCACATGGCCCGGCGTTCACGCCCGTCGTAGGGGGACATGACCGCTACCGTATTCCCGGCGGCGGCCGCATCGCCGACCAGCGCGAGCGTCTCCGCCCGGGACAGTCCGCGCGTCGCTATGCAGAACTCCGCATCCGCACGATTCAGGCCAAAAGAGGCGTAACCGCAATGGATCGCCAGATTTTGCAGCTGCACGGCGCGGCGTTCGGGCACTCCAGCCGCGAGCAGTTCGCGGAACAACGCCCGGTCGCCGGGAAGCAGCGTATCGCGCATGAACACATTACGCACGACGTCGTATACGAAAGGCGAATGCACGCCGTGCCCACGGAAGAAACGGGCCCGGGAGAGCCTGTTACGCAGCTCAGTGACCCGCCCGTAAAATTTCAAACCGAGTTTATGGCCGCCGATCCCCATAACCGTTATTTTTTCAACAGTCCCGCAAGACGCCCCGTCGAAAAGGCGATCTGGAGGTTATAACCGCCCGTATTCGCATCGAGGTCGAGCACTTCGCCCGCGAAATAGAGCCCCCGAACCTTCAGCGATTCCATGGTATAGGGGTTGACCTCGGCGCAGGAAACGCCCCCGGCCGTCACGATGGCGTATTCGAACGGCGCATAGTCCGTGATGGGGAAAGTGAATCCCTTGAGCGTCTTTATAAGGCGGGTTATCTCCTCTTCGGTGAGCTTGCCGACGTAATTCTTGGAATGGATGTCCAGTTCCTGCGCCAGCGGCATCACCAGGGGTTTCGGCACCAGCTTGCGCAGCAGTTCGCCGAAAAACTCCGTGGGTTCCATCCCGGCTATCTCGCGGGCGATACGCTCGTGCAGGATTTCCTCCGTGAGCGCAGGCTTCAGGTCGACGACCAGTTTCACGCGGCGCCCGTCGATCAGTGCGTCGACCGCATCGCGGCTCATGCGCAGCGCCACGGCACCCTCGATGCCGCGCTCGGAGAAGCCCAGTTCGCCGAACTCCTCGCGCACGGGTTCGCCGTCGATATGGAGCACGGCCCTGATGTTTTTCAGCAACAGGCCGTCGAGGTAACCGATCTGCGGATGCGACGAAACGAGCGGCGTCAGCGAAGGGCGCACAGGCTCGACGGTATGTCCCAGGTCGGCCGCAAAGGTGTAGCCGTCGCCCGTGGAACCCGTGGCGGGATAGGAAACGCCGCCCGTGGCGACGATCACCTGCGGACACTCCTCCTTGCGTTCGAAACCGCGCCTGTTGATATAGCGGACGCCGAAGACCTTGTCGCCCAGGGTCATGATCTCCGTCACGCGCGTATTATAAATGATCTTCACGCCGTTCTCGTAGCAATATTCCAACAGCGCATTGGCGATGTCCCACGCCTTGCCGCTCTTGGGAAAGACGCGCTCGCCGCGTTCGATGTCGAGCTTCACCCCGGCCTTTTCGAAGAAACGGATGGCGGCGCGGTTATTGAACTCGGCAAAAGCCTGTCCGAGAAACTCCGCGTTGGTACGCACCTGCGCGGCGAACTCCTCGGCCGGCCGTGCGTTGGTGACGTTGCAGCGCCCTTTGCCCGTGATACGGACTTTACGGCCCGACTTGTCCATCTTCTCAATCAGCAGCACACGCTTGCCGTCGCGCGCCGCCGTACCTGCGGCCATCATGCCCGCTGCCCCCGCCCCGATGACGATCACGTCGTACGGCCGGATTTCTTTTTCTTCGATTTGTTCCATACGGCTGCAAAGATAGACAATAATTCTTTCTTTCCGGAAAAATTTTTCCTATCTTTGCGGCCGAAAAAACCGTTCTAAACAGATATGTTGAGCAGAAGATTACTCCGTATAAAGGTCGTCAAGGCACTGTTCGCCCACCTCAAATCGGGCGCCGACAACATGATGGCATCGGAAAAAACGCTGATGGCGTCCGTAGACAAGGCCTACGACCTCTATTTCCAGATCCTGACCCTCCCCGTGGAACTGACGCGCTACGCCGAACAGCGGCAGGAACTGGCCAAACAGAAAAAACTGCCGACATACGAAGACCTCAACCCCAATACCAAGTTCGTAGACAACCAGGTGATCCGCGTCATCGCCAACAGCGATGCCGTGAACGACCATATCGCCGCCCGCAAGCTGGGCTGGGGCCGCCATCCGGAGCTGATCCGTACGCTCTATACACAGCTCTCGGAAAGCGACTATTTCAAGGATTACATGCTGCGCGAGGAGCGCTCGTTCGCCGACGACCGCAAGCTGCTCGAAGATTTCTTCAAGGAGCTGCAGAGCTGCGAGGCACTGGAAACCGAGCTGGAAGAGATGTCGATCCTCTGGAGCGACGACCTGCCTTACATCGTGATGATGATCCTGCGTTCGCTCTCGGGCCTAAAACCGTCGCACACCGAGCTGAAAGTCCCCTCGAAGTTCAAGAGCGACGAAGACCCCGAATTCGTGAAGACGCTTTTCGAAAAATCGCTGGTCAACTACGATGCCTACCAGGATTACATCGAAAAGTTCACCGCCAACTGGGACGTGGAACGCATCGTGTTCATGGACAACCTGATCATCGGCACGGCCATGGCCGAACTGACCTCGTTCCCGTCGATTCCCGTCAAGGTGACGCTCGACGAGTACATCGAGATTTCGAAATACTACTCGACCCCCGGCAGCAGCACCTTCATCAACGGCGTGCTGGACAAGATCGTCGAATCGCTCACCGCCGAAGGCCGCATCAGGAAAGCCGGCCGCGGCCTTATCTGAGTCCCGATGCTGCGCGAGGTGTTGTTGCTGACGCTGGCCGTGACGACCGCGGCATGCGGCACCCGGCAGGCACGCACCGGCGAGACCGGGCGGAAAGGCCGGATTATCGCCGTCACGGACACGATCCTCGACACGGGCGGCACGGATACCGTGCGTTTCGGACGCATGCACTCGGGGGAGGTGGCCGTGCTCAGGCTCTGGATCGAAAACCGGGCATCGAAGCCCGTAGCCATCACCCGATACGACCGCAGCTGCGGGTGCACGACGCTCGGATATGATGCACAGCCCATTACGCCGGGCGATGCGCAGCAGGTATCGCTCACCTTCGATGCGTGGGGCGAATGGGGCTGGCAGCTCAAGACGCTGGACATCGCATTCGCCGGCGGGCGGAAACCCCTGAGGCTGTTCATCGAGGCCGAAGTGGAATAAACATTTGTGTATTCGACAATATTTCGTATATTTGTTCCGTTAACGGAAATAAACACTTAAAACATAACGACGTATGATTAATTTTCTTCAGGTGCCGCCCGTAGAGCCCCAGCCGGGTTTCATGCAGCAGTACAGTTTCATCATTATGATCGGCCTCATGGTGCTGGTTTTATGGCTCTTCATGTGGCGACCCGAATCCAAGCGCCGCAAGCAGATGCAGGCATTCCGCGAAGGCCTGAAAAAAGGTGACAAGGTAATTACCGCCGGCGGCATTTACGGCACGGTGAAAGAGATCAAGGAGACAACCCTGCTGATCGAGGTGGACGGCAACGTCACGCTGCGCATCGACAAGAACATGGTCGTAGCCGACAACAGCGACCTTCAGCGCCAGTAAAAACCGCTTTCAGATATGAAAAAAGCTGCAAATTTTTGCAGCTTTTTTATTTGCAGGTTCAAATTTTTTATTTTACATTTGCATACCTGTCCGGGAAACCCGGGCACAGTCCCAACAACATTGTCGAGGGGGGGGGAATTTCTAAGCGCCTCTTACAGATTACCTCTTTCTCGGCAATGTTTTTTTATGCCCGTATGTCTGCAAACGATCCTGCGGGGATTTTGGCCCAAATCCGCGGCCGGCCGGCAAGGCGTCCCCAGAAAATTCGGGACAAAAAATCCTGAACGCGCAAACAAGGCAGCAGATGCAACCGGTTTTATCGTTATATTTGCATCCGGATTCTTCAACGCATACACATGACCCGACACATATCCTACCCTACCCTCGGCACCTGTTCCCGGCAGATCGACATCGAACTGGAAGACGGCATCATCCGCAATGTGACGTTCACGGGCGGCTGCCACGGCAACACGCAGGGCATAGCGGCGCTCGTGCGCGGCATGAAAGCCGCCGACGCGATAGCCCGGCTGGAAGGCATCGACTGCCGCGGCAAGGGCACGTCGTGCCCCGACCAGCTGGCCAAAGCCCTCAGGCAGGCGCTCTGAACCAACGCAGCATCTGTTCGGGAACGGATTTTGCAGACGGAGCATAAGATCAAAACAGAAAAACTATGTATTTCGTATGGTATCTCCTGCTCGGCCTGGCATCCGGATGGATCGCCAACCTCATTGTCAAAGGCAGCGGCTCGGGGCTCATCGTCAACCTCGTCGTAGGGCTGGTAGGCGGCGTGCTCGGCGGCTGGCTCTTTTCGTTCTTCGGGCTGGTTCCGGCAGGCACGCTGGGCAGCCTGGCCACATCGGTCATCGGCGCCGTGGTGCTGCTATGGATTGCCGCGGCCATCTCACACAAGAAAATCCGTTAAACCCGCAACGATTATGGACAACATGAAAAACGGCGGACACGCCGGCACCGCAGAAGCGGAAAATGCGGAGACCATGGATCTCCTGACAGGAATGCTCGATGCCGCAACCCATTGCGGCGACAACGACGGGGACGGCAAGGAGCCGGCAAAAACTGCCGGAACCGCCGACATTCAGGACGGGAATATGCAAAAATAACCGCCAAACCGACCCGGTGCTGTGGCTGTAAAACCGGGAAAGGGGACTCGATAAGTCCCCTTTTTTTGTACCACCTCCCGCACAGCCGGGACGGCAAGCGACACTCCGATTATTCGGTTCAACACACGAATTGCTTCGCATCAGATCAATTAATTTAAAAACACCCCAACAAAACGAATTATTTCGGCATAACAAGGGAATGTTATCAATATATTATTATTTATATCGCACAATGTTTGCAAAATCATTTATTTTTAATTTAATTTGCGATAAGCAAACAACCCAAATACAACCCACTTTTATGAAAACATTTAAAATCATGATGGCCATTGCGGTCGCCATCTTTGCGACTACGTCGCTGATCGTGTCACTGACTTCTCCCATTAAATCCCTGCTGGATGTCAACGTAAAAGCCTTAACTCAAGATGAAGGGGGAACCGGAGGAATCGGGGGAGGCGAAGGTAGTGTGATTGCATATTACGGGCCGAATGGCACATATGAGGTTAAATGCCCAAAGTATCACATGGATCCTTCTGGTCATATAGTAACAGAATTCGACAAAAGAAAAGGTACATATTGTGAACGCACGGATACAACGCCGTGCACGCCCTACTACCCTTGTTCATAATTAGATATCGACGACGTTATGTACAAATCATATATTGCTATATTTTTGCTGTGCAGCCTGTGCCCCTCATGCGGAACCCGGCAGGACACTGCACAGAATACAGATGGGATGACCCGGCTCCTATTGACCAAGGAGACCGAAGCCACGCCTGCCGATTTTATCGCCGATTACCGGTATGTGCCGCTGGGGACAACCCGGCAACCCGTGGGTAATATAGACCAGTTGCTCGTGACCGACGACCGGATCATCGTTGTGGACAAGGAGAGGGCGCAAACAGTTTTTATTTTCGACCTCAACGGTAACCCCTGCGCTGAAATATACAGGCCCGGCCGGGGGCCACAGGAATACAACCATATAGACCATGTGACGCTGACCCCGGGACAGAAGCCGCTACTGGCTGTACTCGATAAAATGGGAAGCAAAGTATTATTCTATGGTTTAGACGGTAAATTCATCCGTTTTTCTCCAATTCCTTTCCGTTTTACAGGTATGGAATATTTAAATAAGAATGAATTACTCTGTTATGCAAATGCCTATATCCAACAAGATCCTATCTTTAAGAAACGTGAAGACACTAACAGGCTGCTCTTTTTTACGGACAATAAGTTCCAGATCAAGGCCAGTGCACTGACCAACCGAGCGAAAAAACGTAAAATCAGCTTTACGGTTCCTTTTGTAAAATGGAACGGCGAAGAAATATTGGTGAATCCGAATATGACCGATACGATTTACCGACTTGATGGGCATGACCTGCAACCGCTTTATTATGTGGATAAGTCCGCATTAGGCCCCGTACTGCCGACAGAGGATCTTACTGACGAGCAGATTTTAGAACTGGGCGTAAAAGCGCCTGTCTTTGGCGGTGATTTCATATCGGGAAAGAATTTTTTATTCGTAGATGTTTCCATGCCACCTACAAAGACTATCGACAGATATTGCTATTCAAAAACGAGCCGGAAACTCTATTTCCTTAAGAATACCCCGAGATCCGGAGACAGGGCCTTGGCTGAAATGGCTTTCGTCGGAATTATGGGTTCTTGGAAGGATCAGTTCATCGCACATGTACCCGCCTATGTAGTCCCGATGGTATACCAGCGGGACGGAACGGACAACCCGGTATTGAAGAATATCGGCGAAGATGCCAATCCCGTGCTGGTTTTCTATACGCTCAAGGAACCCGACCTATGAAATGGGACAGAATATTGACCTACGGTCTGTTATCCCTTCTTTTCATCGTCGACGCGGTATTGTTGGTGCGGGTTTTCAGGCTGCAGGAAGAGATCCTATTGAAAGACCGGATAATCGACAAATTAACCATGTCCCAATACATTGCAGACTGCACGGCCACGAATCTGAATGTAAACTACCGTTACGGCGGATTGCCTGTCGGGGACTGCGAGACCGAAGATTCCGCAGGAATCCGTTGCCCGCTCATGGCAATCGTCCGCCAGCCGACGCTGGTATTCCGCTATTGCGACCGTGCCTGCGGCGAATGCATCTCATTCGGCGCGGATAAACTCGCAAGGGAGTTGGAAGGCTCGAATATTCCGGTCGTATTCCTTGCCCGCTATGACAATATCCAGGAGATGAGGCGGCAGGGGCCGAGGATTAATCCATGGGGGTTCCGGATGTTGAATGTGGAAAAAATACTCGATCTGGATGAAAAACTGCTCCCCTATTACTGCATAATAGACGAACGAGGTGCCGTACACGATATTTTCATTCCGGAGAAATCCCGCCCCTCGACGACAAATCAATATCTGGCCTGTATAAAAGACAAATACGGGAACCGGTAAAACAGCAAATTCCCCGCAATATGATGATTGCGGGGAATTTGCCTTAATTTCGTTGAGCTGCCAGGACTCGAACCTGGAACGACAGAACCAAAATCTGCTGTGTTACCATTACACCACAGCTCAATCCGTTGCTCGAAAGCGGGACAAAGATAAGCAAAAAATCGTAATTTACAATCGGGAAACGGAAAAATGCCCGACTCTTGCAGGTGTGCAAGAAAGAATTTCATTACTTTTGCACGCATGGAGCCGACAAGCCGGACAACGGGCCGGCAGGCGCCCTGCTGAAACTGAACGATTAATACGATAAGATATGATCCTGACAATGATCCTGCTCTTCGTGGTCGGCTACGCCTTCATCGCGCTGGAGCACAAAGTTAAGGTCGACAAATCGGCCATCGCACTGCTGATGTGCGGCGCCATCTGGACGATCTTCAGCCTCTTGGGCCACGACGCGAACATCGGCCACGACATGGTCGACCACCTGGGCGACACGTGCGAGATACTGGTGTTCCTGATCGGCGCCATGACGATCGTCGACCTGATCGACTCGCACGGCGGTTTCAACGTCATCACAGACCACATCAAGACCCGCAACAAGCACAAGCTGATGTGGCTGCTGGCTCTGATCACCTTCTTCATGTCGGCGGCGCTGGACAACATGACCACCACGATCATCATGGTGATGCTCCTGCGGAGGATCATCGCCGACCAGAAGGAGCGCTGGATCTACGCCAGCCTGATCGTCATCGCGGCCAACAGCGGCGGCGCCTGGTCACCGATCGGCGACGTGACGACGATCATGCTGTGGATGCGGGGCAACGTCACCTCGGCAGCGCTGATGGGGACGCTCTTCGTGCCGTGCATCGTCTCGGTCATCATCCCGACGGCAATCGCCACCCGGTATGTCCGCAACGAGGATACGGCCCCGGTGGACGAGAGTACGTTCGAAGCGGAACTGCCCGTGGGCGTGGGCCCGCGCCTGAGCAAATTCATCCTCATCACGGGCGTATTGAGCCTGCTGTTCGTACCGGTATTCAAGGGCATCACGCACCTGCCGCCCTACATGGGCATGATGGTCTCGCTGGGTGTGATGTGGGTTCTGACGGAGATCATCTACGACCGCAAGCGCGGCATCGAGGAGTCGATCAAATGCCGCGTGACGAAGGTGCTCAAGCATATCGACATGCCGACGATCCTCTTCTTCCTGGGAATCCTGATGTCGGTGGCGGCGCTGCAAACCGCAGGCGTGCTGACCGACGTGGCGAACTGGCTCGACAAACAGGTACACGAAGTGTTCACCATAGCGGGTGTCATCGGCATACTGTCGTCGGTGATCGACAACGTGCCGCTGGTCGCCGCCTGCATGGGTATGTACCCCGTGATGGACACGGCGGCGGTGGCCGCGAGCACCGACCCTGCCTACATGCAGTCGTTCGTACAGGACGGCCTGTTCTGGCACCTGCTGACCTACTGCGCCGGGGTGGGCGGAAGCCTGCTGATCATCGGCTCGGCGGCCGGCGTGGTGGCGATGGGGCTCGAAAAGATCAATTTCGGATGGTATTTCAAGAAGATCACCTGGCTGGCCTTCGCAGGCTATGCGTCAGGCATCCTGGTGATCCTGGCCGAACACCTGCTGGTCGGGCTCTGACCGACAGCGGGAAACGGAATAACGGGTGTGGAGGCAATGCTTCCGCGCCCGTTGCGTTTTGCGTAAAACCCCGTCAGCCGGCCGGGTGTCCCCCACCTACGTCAGCGGACTTTGGCCATGAATTTCTCACGATCCACGACGTAGCGGATGTGTACGCCCTCGCCGATCATCCCTTCGGCATCGCGGGCGCCGACGTTGAAGGTCAGCTTGCGCCCCTCGACACCGGTCAACACGGCCGTGGCGGTGATTTCGGCACCCAACCCCGAAGGCTTGATGTGCGTGACGTTCATCTCCGCCCCTACGGTCGTAGCCCCCGCGGGGAGCGCCGCGGCTACGGCCGTCATGGCGGCATGCTCCATAAGCGCCACCATCGAAGGCGTGGCGAAAACCTCGAGGTCGCCCGACCCCATCGTCGCGGCGGTATTTCCGGCCGTCACCGTCGTCCGGCTCTGGGCCGACAATCCTTTTTCCAGCATAATATCCAATTCGCTTTATACGTTTATCCGATAAATAATTACTTTTGCAGTGGCCGTGCAGGCTGCGTACGGAGGAGGGCTCCGGAACCGCCGCCGGGTTTGTCCGCGGCAAAGATAATGCAAACCGGGCTCAAAGGCAAACCCGCGGGCAATGCACAAGGCACGGCCTGCCCCGCGAAAGTCCGCCGTTCGCAAAGATAACGATTTTCACCGAGATGAAAAAGTGGCTCCTGATTCTGGTAATGCTGGCCGCCGTGTCCCCCGGGGTGCGTGCGCAGGGAGGCCGCGGTTTCTGGCATCAGGAATGGGCAGTGGAAAAAGGCGACTCGGTACCGTTGGTACACATCCTGCCGGTCTACGTGTTCAGCCGCCCCGTCGACCTGCGCCGTTACCGCAAGCTGGTCGACGCCGTGAAGAAGGTCTACCCCATCGCCAAGGTCGCGAAAGCCAGGATGGCCGACATGGAAGAGGAATTATGCCGCCTGCCGACCAAAAAGGCGCAGAAGGAGTACATCAGGCAGGTATACCACCAGATCAAGGACGAATATACGCCCGTGCTGAAACACATGACCCGCACGCAGGGCAAGGTGTTGCTCAAGCTGATCGACCGCGAAACCGAATATACGGCCTACGAGGTGCTCAAGGAGTTCCGGGGCGGATTCGTAGCGGGGTTTTGGCAGGGCGTATCGCGGATTTTCGGGCAGAACCTCAAATCGCAGTACGACAAGGACAACGAAGACAAGATGATCGAGCAGATCGTAATTTACTACGAAGCCGGCCTGCTGCGGTAGGCAAACCGGGATAAACCCGATCCGTTACTCGAATTTGTTATAAAGGACGACGGGACGCTCGCGGCGTACGCTCATCGAGGGGAACCAGATGTCACCGGCCGTGAGTCCGCATTTCTCCACCGCCTCGAGCGAGTACTCCAGACGTCCGAAGTCGGCGTCGACGTTGTTGGTGCCGAACGTGAACTTTATTCCGCGCTGCTTGGCCCGGCGGATGATGTCGAAGCTCGGGATACGATAGCGGGCGTTGATCTCCAGGGCGATGCCATAGCGCTCCAGCACATCCAGTACGCGGTCGACGCGCGCGTCAGTCCAATACCTGTCGTAATCGGCCTGCATGTCGTCGGGCAGGTAGGTCGGGTTGGCGTAGATGTCGGCCGGCTCGTTGGTGAGTATCTTCACCGTCTGGTCGACCAGATGATCCATATACTGTTCTTTCGTCACGCCGTCGTAGTGCACCTCCTCGGGCCGGTAGATGCGCGAATTGCGTCCCTTGTGGTCGATGATGGTCATGGCATCCGTGAACAGGTAGTCGAATACACCGAGGGCCTTCTGCGAAAAGGTCGCCGTCCACTTGCGGCCCTCGCCCTGTACGCCACGCAGGAAAGGCATCCGCCTCACTTCATCGAAATAGGCATAGACTTCTCCGTCGTCGGCCAGCATGCGGCCGATACCGCCTTCCCCGGCATTGGGCGCCACACCGTAATTGATACCGTAGTTCATCGACATGGCGTGCGCCTGTTCCTTGGTCAGGCCGCCCTTCAGGTGTACGTGGTAGTCGATGACGGGAAAATCGCGCTGCTGGAAGCGGATCACGCCGTCGGTGCGTTCGTCCACGGGCGGCAGTGTGTCGGCCTCGTTGCGCGCCTGTGCGCCGAGGCGCTCGATTGCAAGGTTGCGGAACGCGACTTCGCCCTGCACGCCGCGCAGCGCGATCGCGCCGTGCCCCAGCAATTGCCGGGCATGTCCTTCGGTGCGGTAGGGATGTTCGGGTTCCGTATAGCAGACCACTTCGGTAGTGTCGATGCGGACGACGATGTTACGGCCGCGCACAGAAACCTCGAAGCCGAACCACTCGCCGTCCTCGGCCAGCGAGCGGTAAAGGTTGCGCACGGAGGCGAGCGAACCGCTCTTGCGCGTCCCGTCGATGGCTCCGTTGCGGAAAACCACCTCGTAGCCCGACTCGCCGTCGGTGTGGAAGAGCAGCGCCGCCTGGGCACCGGGCTGCGTGAGGGCTTCCCCCGTAAGGCGGAAGTTGCCGTAGTCGCCTGCTGCCAGGAGCGTCCGGCCCGCCGTTACGGCTGGGGACGGGGTGCGGATCTCGCGTTCCCCGTCGTGCCACCGGTCGAGCGGCCGGGCAGCGCCGTTGTTTTCGCAGGCGGTGAACGCGGCAAGGGACAAGAGTGCCGCGGCAATCGTAGTCCCGATACGCGGGACAGGGTTCAAATGGCAAAAGAGGTTGCTCATAGCTTGGATTTTGTAATAATGCGGTTCCGGTTCGGACAGGCCGCCCGGCCTATGTGTACGTCAAACTTATCTCAGTCGTTGCTTGCTATCAAATATGCCCATGCAAAAATACACACTTTGTTGGAAAAGTACGGAATGACGCACACCGTTTTATTTCGGACAGCATGAATTTCGGGAATCCCGGCAGCAAATAGGCTCAGAAATTGAACGACAGGCCAACGCCCAGCTCCATGTAGGAACGCCCCGGACGGTAATCTCCGTAGGCAAACCCGAAATTGTCGGTCAGGTAACAATGGTAGGTGAAATCGCCGTAGAGGTTGAACCGCCAGATGGGGATGATAAGCCGCACCCCGAGGTCATAGGTACAGCTGAAACGGTGCTTGACGAGGAAATTTCCGGAGTAGGGCTCGCGGCTGAGCGGGCCCAGCATCATGCCCGGCGTAAAACCCGTATGCGCTTCGAACTGCTTGGGAATGATTGAAAGCAATGCCGCGGCGACCCACGACCCGGCCTCGCCGTCGCCCGGGAAAACCAGCCCCCGGATACGTTCCGTGCGCCAGGTGAATTGCATCGGGATCGAATAATAGTCGCAGACTTCGTCGTCGAAAAACAGGTTCAGCCCCGTGCGGAAACCTATATTATAATAGTTGTACCGGGCGTAGTCGATGCTGATCGCCTCGAATTCCGGGCCACGGCCGTCCCCCATGAAAAGCTGTGCGCCGTATCGCACTCCGATCTCGTTGCCGGAAGGCAGCCCCTTGGGGGTATGCCACTCGTTCGTATTCTGGGCAGCCCCGCCGACGCAATACAGAAGCGCGAGGAGTGCCGCAAAAACTGGTTTCTTCATAATTTACAGGTTGCTTCTGCCCGCAAAGGTAACAGAATAAGGCCGCCGTCCAAACATTATTGCAGGAAAATGCAGGGCATACGGCCATGCGCCCTGAAAATAGCCGCAACCCTTGCTCTTTGTGAATTATTCGTTATCTTTGTGGGCAAAATTTCGCTGAGCCATGTTTGAAAATTTAACGGATAAACTCGAACGGTCATTCAAAATCCTCAAGGGCGAGGGGCGCATCACCGAGATCAACGTAGCGGAAACGCTCAAGGAGATCCGCCGTGCACTGATCGACGCCGACGTCAACTACAAGGTCGCAAAATCGTTCACCGACCAGGTGAAGCAGAAGGCGCTGGGACAAGACGTGCTCAAGGCGGTGAAGCCCGGGCAGATGATGACCAAGATCGTACGCGACGAGCTGGCCGAACTGATGGGCGGCACGGCCACAGACATCAGGCTGGAGGGCAACCCGGCCGTGATCCTGATCGCGGGTCTGCAAGGCTCGGGTAAGACCACCTTCTCGGGCAAGCTCGCGGCATTCATCAAAAGCAAGAAAGGCCGCCAGGTACTGCTGGTGGCAGGCGACGTATACCGTCCCGCGGCCATCGACCAGCTGAAGGTGCTCGGCGGGCAGGTCGGCGTGGAAGTCTACACCGAGGAGGGGAACAAAAACCCGGTGCAGATCGCCGAGAACGCCATCAAATACGCCCGCCAAAACTCGTTCAACGTCGTAATCGTCGATACGGCGGGCCGTCTGGCCGTGGACGAGGCGATGATGCAGGAGATCACGGCCATCAAGGCGGCCGTGAAGCCTTCGGAGATACTCTTCGTAGTGGACGCCATGACGGGCCAGGACGCCGTGAACACGGCCAAGGAGTTCAACGACCGGCTCGACTTCGACGGCGTGGTACTCACCAAGCTCGACGGCGACACCCGCGGCGGCGCCGCGATCTCGATCCGCTCGGTGGTCAGCAAACCGCTGAAATTCATTTCGAGCGGCGAGAAGATGGACGCCCTGCAGGTGTTCCACCCCGAACGTATGGCCGACCGTATCCTCGGCATGGGCGACGTCGTATCGCTGGTGGAGCGTGCGCAGGAACAGTTCGACGAAGAGGAGGCACGCCGCCTGAAGAAAAAACTGGTCAAGAACCAGTTCAACTTCAACGATTTCATCGGGCAGATCCAGCAGATCAAAAAGATGGGCAACCTGAAAGACCTCGCGGGAATGCTTCCCGGCGTAGGCAAGATGCTCAAGAACGTGGACATCCCGGACGACGTGTTCAAGCAAACCGAGGCGATCGTCTCGTCGATGACCCCGGCCGAGCGCGAGCATCCCGAAATCATCAACGCACGCCGCCGCGAACGCATCGCCAAGGGCAGCGGTACGACGATGGCCGACGTGAACCGCCTGATGAAGCAGTTCGAGGATACCCGCAAGATGATGAAGGCCGTAGCCGGCGGCAACATGAAGATGCCGAACATGCCCGGAAGACGCCGATAACCAACAGATTGCAAGTAAACCACAATCCCTCATTCGGAATGGGGGATTTTTTATGCGGTAGTTTTTAGGGCCCGATACGAATTTTTCATCACTTTTTCATAGCAAAACAGTTAAAAATTATTACCTTAGTACACGCAATACTTCAAATCTCACTTTTTCTAATTTAATCACACCCACATGATGCAATTATCATTTTGGAAAAGATTACTCTGCGCGGCGCTCACCCTCGCGCTGGGAGTAACACTGGCAGCCTGTTCGGACGACGACACGAAGGACGACAAGCTGATCCCTGAAATCGAGGTTACCCAATCGTTGACGTTCGATTGCACGGAAACCCAGACGAAAAACCTCGAAATCGAGCTTAACGGAAAGCTCAACTGGCAGATCAAAGCCGACGCATGGATCGAGCTGTCGCAAACCAGCGGCAAAGGTTCGGCAACAGTAGCCGTAACCGTCCCCGCGAACGCCACTTCGCGTACGGGTACCATCACCGTAACGGCCACCGGTTACATGGGCGCCACCGACACGGGCACGTGCTCCGTAAGGCAGATCAAGGAAGGTGAAACGAATACGAATGTTGCGGAACTCCGCAGGCTCATCATGGCAACCAACCCCACTGCCGATGGAAAAGAACTGACGGACGCGATCAGAGCCATGACGCTGTGCGGTATCGTAGTCTCGGACAAGGGGGGGGGAAATCAGCAGCCCTTCATCGTAATCCTTGCCGACGATACGCAGGATGCCGGTGCCGGCCTCGCGCTCTCGATCAGCCAGTCTAACAACACCTTCGAGCGCGGCGACATCGTCGAAGTATCGCTCAGCGACGCATCGGCACAACTCTTCAGCGGTCTGCTGCAGGTTTCGACCCACAACGAGCCCATGCTCGTAGGGCAGACCGAACCGCTGGCCCCGATCGCCGTCACCGCAGACAAAATCGCGGAATACGAATCGCAATACGTAAAGATCGAAAACACGCAGCCCGAAGCGTCGGAATCGGGCACCTGGAACAGCGACTCGAACAAGGGCAATGTTTCCATGGAGACCAAGGACGGAAAGTCCTACAAAATCCGCACCCTGCAAACCGCATCCTATGCACAGGATGCCATCCCGACCGACAAGAGCGGTTCCATCGCAGGTATCGCGGGCATCTACAACGGCACACTGCAAATCCTGCCCTGCAACGGTGATGACATCCAGCTTGCCGAAGCTCGTTTCACGGTACAGGGCAACAAGGCTACGCTGGCCGAAGTGCTCGAAGCCGGCGCCGGCTCGGCATTCGAAGTCGAGGGCGTGAGCGTCATCGCCGCCAACGAGCAGGGAGTACTCTTCCAGCAGGACGGTGCACGCATCTACGCATTCAAGGGCGAAGCCCACGACCTGGCCGTCGGCGACGTGGTCACCGTGTCGGGCAAAACCGAGTCGCGCAACGGTCTGCTGCAGTTCGGAAAGGGCTGCAGTTTCACCAAGACCGGCCATCAGGATATCACCCAGCCGCAGCCTGCGGCATTCTCGGCAACGGAAATCGAAGCCTACATGAAAAACCCCGAGGTGAAATACGTGACCTACAAGGGTACTGTACTCGTATCGGGCAGCTACGTCAACGTCGAGATCGACGGCACTTCGGTACAGGGCAGCCTGGATTACATGAGCGACGATTTCAAGGAGAAGTACAACAGCCACAACGTGACCATCACCGGCTGGCTCTTCGGCTCGTACAAGACCTATATGTATACCATCCCCGTGGAGGTCAGGGACGAGGGCGAATTCGAAGAGGAAGTTCCCGACGGGGCGATCTTCTACAGCACCTTCGACAAAGAACTTTCCTCGCAGTCTTTCGACACGAGTTCGGGATGGCCGTACCTCGACCAGTTCGAGGGCTGGATCAACCACAAGGGTTCGGGTATCGCCGCTGTGACCTACGACTACAGCAGCATGTCCGTACGTACGAACCAGTCGTCGAAAGGTTCGCTTTCGCTCTACGACGGTTCGGGCAAGAACAACATCTTCTTCTCGTCCGTTCCCACCTATTTCACGATCCAGAAGATCGCGGTAACGTCGCAGAACCTCAAGCTCTCGTTCGGCGCACAGCGCTATGCACAGGGCGCCACCAACACGTTCATCAAGTCCGACTTCGTGGTGCGCCTTTCTTCCGACGGGCAGCTCTGGTCGCAGGCGCTCGACTACGATTTCGGCAGCGTAGCGGACGAACCGGGTGAGTGGCGTCTCGCAACGGCAGACTTCACCCTGCCGGCAGGCACCAGCACGCTCTACATCAAGTTCGAGGCCAAGATGGGCAGCGTAAACCGTATCGACGACGTATTGCTGATCCCGGGCAACGGCGGGCAGGCGATCGAGTTCGGTAAGGAAGAGGAGACACCGCTTTCGACGATCGCCCAGGTACTGGCCGGCCCCATTGACGATGTCTACAAAGTCGAAGGCCAGGTGATCGGCACCCACTCGAAGGGCTTCCTCGTAAAGGACGCCACGGGTACGATCCTCGTATTCAAGAAGAACCACGGCATGACCGTCGGCGACAAAGTCACCGTCGAAGGCGCAACGTCGGAATACGGCGGCATGAAGCAGTTCGGCGAAACGTCGGAACTCACCAAGAACGGCTCGGGAAGCTATACACAGCCCACCCCGACGGATTTCGGGGCAGCGCAGTTCGACGCCTATGTCAACAACCCGACGATCCGGTATGTAAAATACGAAGGAGACCTCACCTCGTACCAGGACAATATCTACCAGTGGCACTATAATGTCGCCGTGGAGGGTACGAACGTAGTCGGTTCGATCGCCTACCCCAACAGCGACCTCAACATCGCCGGCTTCATCGGCCGCAAGGTCATCATCACGGGCTACACTGTCGGTGTTTCGGGGACGGATACCAAATACCTCAATACGCTGACCACGTCGATCGAATTCGCAGAGCAGGAGACCATGCCCGACGAGAGCCAGGCCATCACGGTCAAGGAACTCAACGCCAAGCTCGCCACGATGAATGCGGGCGATGCGCTGGGCGAACTGGTCGCCGTGAAGGGTTATATCGCAGCCAACAACGAAGGAGGTGCCCTGCACCAGCTTCTCTCGCTGGTGGACAACACCGGCGAAGCCAACACGGGCATCATCATCAAGGGCAACGACTACACCGAGAAAGACCTGCCCGTGGGTACGAAGGTGATTGTCAGCCTCAAATATGCGACCTACGACCTTTACAACGGGCTGCCGCAGCTGAAGATGGCAACGGTTTTCGCCACACAGGAAAAAGCGACGATAAAGGTTCCGGAGATCACGGATGCACAGTGCGGGGACTATCTGGGCCAGTATGTCAAAGTGAAGAACCTCACCCCGGCAACATCGGCGACCACCTGGGTGGTCGCAGGCAAGACCACGACGACCAACTTTACAGGAGAAACCGGCAAAACCATTGCGGCACGAATTACCAAGTATGCGGTTTATGCCGACGAACAGATCGCCCAAAAGACGGCCGACCTGAAGGGTGTGATGCAGATATTCAACGGGACGCATCAGATCTACCCCACCAGCATGGAGGACGTTGCAGGCTTCAAAGTCGAGTAACACGGCACAATCCATCCGTTTGTAAGAAAATCCCTGCGGGCAGCAACCCGCGGGGATTTTCCGTTTCAAAGAGGGGCCGAGGCCGGGGGGGGGCTGAAGATTTAAGGGCGGTTTACAGCATGGAATTGAAAAATAATCGCTAAATTGTACCGATAAACCCAACCCGAGAAACCACATGAAAAAATTATTCCTGCTGTTGCTGGGAATCGCTTCGATCCCGGCCGCCTTCTCCCAGGGCGGGAGCGGCATCGACTGGGCCGCCGACCTGGATTACCTGGCCAGCGAACTGCCCGCGAAACATTGCAACCTCTTTGCGAAATACGACAAAGCGCAGTTCGAGACCGCAATCGGCGCGATCAAGGCTTCGGCCGGGGAGGCCGGAGATTTTGCTACGGCGCTCAAAACCCAGCAGCTGATCGCCAAACTGGGCGATTCGCATACCATGCTGTATTTCCAACAGCTGATAAACCGGCAGCAGATACTGCCGATCGGATTGCTTTGGGTCTCCGACGGGTTGTACGTCATACAGACGACCGACGAAAACAAAGAGTTGCTGGGGCACCGGCTCACAGCGGTCGGCAAGGCACCGGTCGAAACCGTAATCGACAGCCTGAGCACCCTGTTCACGGTCGACAACGAAGCAATGGTAAAATCCATGATTCCCCAATTGTTCCCGTCGTTACAGCTCCTGGAATATTTCGGGTTCGCACACAACGGGCAGGCGGAACTCACGCTGGACGGGGACAAGACCTATACGCTCAAACCGTCCGATCCGCAGCGGGCGGGTCGGGCCGCCTTCCAGCCCGATTCCCTGCCCTTTGCGATCGCGGAAAGGAACGTGCTTTTCACGGATCGCTATTTCCCCGAGGAAAAAATATACTATATCCTCTACAACTCCTGCTGGGGGCGTGAAAGCGAGGCGGAGTTCAAGAGCCGCGAGAAAGCCGCGTCGCTGCCGTCGTTCACGGAATTCGGCGAAAAGGCGTTCGGCATATTGCAGGGAAACCCCGTCGGGAAGATCATTTTCGACATGAGGAACAACGGCGGAGGGAACTCGGCACAGGGGAAGGCATTCATCGAAAGGCTGGCCCGGTTCCTGGAACAGCACCCTGGCATAAAAACCTATGTCGTCATCGGGCGAAGCACATTCTCCTCGGCCATCCTGAATACGATGGATTTCAAGCACCTGACCGATGCGGTCGTAGTCGGCGAACAGCCCGCCGGCAAACCCAACCACTTCGGCGAGGTACGGAATTTCCAGCTCCCGGGATCGAAGCTGACAGTCGCCTATTCGACCAAATATTTCCGGCGTACGGACGAAGAGGCCGACACGATCACCCCCGACGTCAGGATCGAAATGAGTTTTACGGATTTCACGAAAGGCATCGACCCGGTGTACGAATGGATCAAGGCACAGTAGGCAGCGCAATTTGGTGAGGATAACATCCCGGCTCCCGGCCCGCAACCCGGCGCGGAGGCCACGCACTCCCGGGACAGCGGCATCGCCCCCTACTGCGCGGCACACGAAACAATATACGACGAAAAGTCCCCGGCACACAATCCGGGAAGGGGCATCGCACTCCCGGCGCAGAGGCCCCGTCCCCCGATACGAAGGCATAGCCCCCCACCGCACGGCGCACGGACAATATACGACAGGAAAGCCCCCGAGCCCTGCGGGCCGGGGTGCCCCGTATCATCCGGGAGGGAGCTACTCCGCCCAGCCGTTATACCGGACGTTGGCCGGATTCCACTTCTGCTTGGGTGCCGGATTGTCCGCAGGATAGCCCACCGGAATCAGGTTCAGCGGGACGACATCGGCGGGAAGCCCCAGCACGCGCCGCACGGCCTCTACCCGTTCGTCGCGGGGATAAACCCCAGTCCATACGGCTCCCAAACCCAGGGCATGGGCCGCAAGGAGCAGGTTTTCCGAGGCCGCCGAAGCATCCATCACCCACCAGTCGCCGGAAGCCCCCGGATTGCGCGACAAGTCGCCGCAGACGACCACGGCCAGGGGTGCATGGGCGGCCATCTTCGCAAAAGGCAGCGCCCCGGAGAGCTCGCGCAGCAGTTCCCGGTCGTCTACGACGACGAAAGCCCACGGCTGGCGGTTCACAGCCGAGGGCGCGGCCATCGCAGCCCGCAGCAGCAGTTCGACCGTATCGGCGCCGACCGGGCAATCCCGGTAGGCCCGGATGCTCGTCCGGGTCATAATCACATCGAGGGGGCTCAGCTTGCCGGACTCCCCGGCCGGGGTGCGCTCCCCGGCCGACAGCCACCACACCAGCAACGCGGCCAGCACGGCACCGGCGCAGAAAAAGAGGATTTTCGACCTGTTCATAATTTTTCCGTTATATCGTGTCCCGACAAATATAAAAGAAAAATCGCAAAAAGCGCCGCACGCCGGCGAAACGACCGTATCGGCGGGTAAATTAATCGCCCGGGCGTTTGCAGGGGTCTATTTTTATCGCTACCTTTGTCCGGTGTCTACATTAAGCCGCCCTTTTTCTACCGCATCGCCGACCGGGGAGACGCGCTTGCGCGACGCCGGGTACGACAGCGGAAACGGCGGGCGGTGCCGGAAAGGGAAGATGTAGCGGGATTGTCAATACGGGATGCCGTCGCTTGAGACGGCATAATGTGAGTCCGGCGTATTCCATATTGACAGAAGCCGACGGGAAATTACAGACGCACATACGCCAGGCTCGCTTTAACTATGCACAAATCGGGTTTTGTAAATATCATCGGGAATCCCAACGTCGGCAAATCGACACTCATGAACGCATTGGTCGGCGAAAAGTTGTCGATCATCACGTCGAAGGCGCAGACAACGCGCCACCGGATCATGGGCATCGTCTCGGGCGAGGATTTCCAGATCGTCTATTCCGATACGCCGGGCATTCTGAAACCCAGCTACAAATTACAGGAGTCGATGATGAAATTCGTGACGGGCGCCGTAGCCGACGCCGACGTCATACTCTATGTCACCGACACCGTGGAGCGGGGGGAACGCTCGGCCGGAATCATCGACCGCATCCGCCAGAGCGGCGTCCCGGCCATCGTGGTCATCAACAAGATCGACCTCACGACGCCCGAGGCACTCGAGGCACTGGTCGACAAATGGCAGGGGGAGTTGCCCGAGGCTCGCATCGTACCGGCATCGGCCAAGGAGAATTTCAACATCGAAGGGTTGTTCAAAACCATCCTCGACCTGCTGCCCGAAGGCCCGGCCTTCTATCCGAAGGATACGCTCACGGACAAGACGCTGCGGTTTTTCGCCTCGGAAATCATCCGCGAGAAAATCCTCAGGTTCTATGACAAGGAGATCCCCTACTGCTGCGAAATCGAGATCGAAAGCTACAAGGAGGAGCCGGCGATCGACCGCATCGCCGCAACGATCTATGTCGCCCGCGACTCGCAGAAAGGCATCCTGATCGGGCATAAGGGCGAGAAACTCAAACGGGTCGGGCAGGCCGCGCGCGAGGACATGGAGCAGTTCCTCGGCAAGAAGGTTTTCCTGCAACTGTTCGTTAAAGTGAACGACGACTGGCGCAACAACGAACGCCAACTGCGCCGTTTCGGGTACGAATCGGAATAAACCGGAATAATAAACCGCCCGAAAAGGACGTTAATGGGACAAGTGAGTCGGAAATTGAAAAAATACATCTTCGGGATCGTCCTGGGCATCGCGCTGATGTGCGGGATGAAATCGTATGCGCAGTACAACCGGGAATATTTCTTCTGGGTGGGACGTTCGTGCATGATGAACAACGATTACCAGGAGGCCATCCGGACGCTCAACACCCTGCTGCGGTTCGACGAGGATGCCTTCGAAGGCTATTTCCTGCGCGGCATCGCAAAATACAACCTCGACGACCTGCTGGGCGCCGAGGCCGATTTCTCGACCGCCATCCGGCTCAACCCCGTATACACACAAGCCTATACCTACCGTGCGATCACGCGTTCGCGGCTGGGT
>OGPE01000505.1_pt1 | contig 29085 bp, 22 predicted proteins | sample 1552881 | NCBI WGS metagenome assembly OGPE01 (sample SAMEA2580236, study PRJEB22360) | human gut metagenome | biome: human gut; feature: human-associated habitat; material: faeces | place: Denmark | collected 2008/2010 | reverse complement strand
AGGCGCTGAAGGCGCTGGGAATGCCGCTTCGGCGTGCGGAGGCGCTGATCCACCTCGCCCGGGCGGCGCTCAGCGGCGAGCTGCCCCTGACGGCGCCAGCGGACATCGACGCCGGGCTGCGTCAACTGCAGAGCCTGCCCGGGATTGGCCGCTGGACGGCAAACTACTTTGCTCTGCGCGGCTGGCAGGCGAAAGATATCTTTTTGCCGGATGATTACCTGATTAAACAGCGCTTTCCGGGAATGACCCCGGCCGCCATCGCTCGCTATGCCCGTCGCTGGCAGCCGATGCGATCGTATGCGCTGTTGCATATCTGGTATACCGATGACTGGATCCCGGCGGCGGAATAGCCGTCCGGGGCGCATACCACTGGTATCGGGACGCTGAAATCCCTATAATTGCCGCGTTTGGCGGTCCGCCGCCACCCTCCATCTCTATCCAGGTTAATCAGGTCGCAAAAATTTATGACTGATATGTCCCATCAGTGCGTCATTGTAGGTATCGCCGGCGCATCGGCTTCTGGCAAAAGTCTTATTGCCAGTACTCTCTATCGCGAATTGCGTGAACAAGTTGGCGACGAACATATTGGCGTCATTCCGGAAGACAGCTATTACAAAGATCAAAGTCATCTGTCGATGGAAGAGCGCGTCAAAACCAACTATGACCACCCGAGCTCAATGGATCACAGTCTGTTGTTCCAGCACCTGCAGATGCTGAAAAGCGGCCAGCCGATTGAACTGCCGGTCTATAGCTACGTCGAGCATACCCGCACCCCGAACACCATTCACGTCGAGCCGAAGAAGGTGATCATTCTTGAAGGGATCCTGCTGCTGACCGACGCGCGCCTGCGTAACGAGCTTAACTTCTCTATTTTCGTCGACACCCCGCTCGATATTTGCCTGATGCGCCGTATTAAGCGCGACGTTAACGAGCGCGGCCGCTCCATGGACTCGGTGATGGCCCAGTACCAGAAGACTGTGCGCCCGATGTTCCTGCAGTTTATTGAACCGTCGAAGCAGTATGCCGACATCATCGTGCCGCGCGGCGGCAAAAACCGCATCGCGATTGATATTCTGAAGGCCAAAATCAGTCAGTTCTTTGAATAACCTGGCCGAATTGTGTAACGTGCAAAGAGTAGCCCTGTTGCCCTCTCCGCCGCGAAGCGTGCGGGAAGCAGCCTTATAAGGAGAAAGCCCATGCGTCTGTGTGACCGAGATATCGAAGCCTGGTTGGATGAAGGGCGACTCGCCATCAATCCGCGCCCACCCGTTGAGCGTATTAATGGCGCGACGGTTGATGTACGGCTGGGTAATAAATTCCGCACCTTCCGCGGCCACACGGCGCCGTTTATCGATTTAAGCGGTCCGAAGGCCGAGGTCAGCGCCGCGCTGGACCGCGTGATGAGCGAAGAGATTGTCCTGCCGGAAGGGGAGGCCTTTTTCCTGCATCCGGGCGAACTGGCGCTGGCGGTGACCTATGAGTCAGTCACCCTGCCTGCCGATCTGGTGGGCTGGCTGGACGGACGCTCCTCACTGGCGCGGCTGGGGCTGATGGTGCACGTTACCGCGCACCGCATCGACCCGGGCTGGTCCGGCTGCATCGTGCTTGAGTTCTACAACTCCGGCAAACTGCCGCTGGCGCTGCGCCCGGGAATGCCTATCGGCGCGCTGAGCTTTGAGCCATTATCGGGCCCGGCGGCCCGGCCGTATAACCGCCGTGAAGACGCCAAATATCGCGACCAGCAGGGCGCGGTGGCGAGCCGAATCGACAAGGATTGATAACGTCAACGGGGTGTTGCTGAGGGTGCCATGAGACGAATACTGACAACGCTGATGATCCTGCTGGCGGTCATTGTCGCCGGGCTTACCTCGTTGGTATTGCTGGTCAATCCCAACGATTTTCGCGCCTATATGGTGCATGAGGTGGCAGAGCGCAGCGGTTATCAGCTTGAACTCGATGGCCCGCTGCGCTGGCATGTCTGGCCGCAGCTCAGCATTCTCAGCGGACGCATGACGCTGACCGCCCGGGGCGCCGAAGAGCCGGTGATCCGCGCCGACAACATGCGCCTCGACGTGGCGCTGCTGCCGTTGCTGTCGCACCAGTTGCAGGTGAAGCAGGTGATGCTCAAGGGGGCGGTGATCCAGCTGACCCCGAAAACCGAAGCGGTTCGCGATAGCGCTGCGCCGGTGGTGCCGCATGACAACACCCTGCCGCAGGCCCCGGAGGACCGTGGGTGGTCCTACGACGTGCGCCAGCTGCAGGTGGCCGACAGCGTGCTCTTCTTCCAGCATGAGAACGGCGAGCAGGTCACTGTGCGTGATATCCGCCTGCAAATGGAGCAGGATGAGAATCACCGGGCCACCGTCGACTTCTCCGGCCGGATCAACCGCGACCAGCGCGACCTGGCGTTGAGCTTCTCCGCTACCGTGCAGGGCGGTGACTATCCCCACTCCTTAAAAGCCGACTTTAGCCAGCTAAGCTGGCAGCTTCGCGGCGCCGAGCTGCCCCCTGATGGCATTAATGGCCAGGGCAGTCTGCAGGCCAGCTGGCAGGAAGATGGCAAAACTCTGCGCTTTGACAACCTGAATCTGATGGCCAGCGGCAGTACCCTTACCGGCAACGGCAGCGTGGTGCTGGGGGATCGCCCGGACTGGTCGCTGGATCTCCACGCGACCACCCTGAATCTCGACAGCCTGCTGGCGCCCTCCTCGCCAGCGACCGACAGCAGCGCCAGCCAGCAGGGCCAGAGCCAGACGCGACCGCTGCGTCCGGTGATCGCCGACAGCGATGAGCGCGAAGATTACCAGAGCCTGCGCGGCTTTAACGGCCGGATGGCCCTGAGCGCCGACCAGTTGCAGTGGCGCGGCCTGAACTTCACCCAGGTGCAGAGCGAAATCAGCAACCAGCAGGGGCTGCTGACGGTCAGCAAAATGCAGGGCAACCTCGACGGCGGGCAGCTCTCTCTCCCCGGCACTCTGGATGCCCGTGGCGACACGCCGCAGGCGACGTTCCAGCCGGCGCTGCAGAATGTGGAGATCGGTTCGCTGATCAAAGCCTTTAACTATTCATTAAACCTGACCGGCAAGCTGTCGCTGACCGGCGAGTTTTCCGGAACGCGCATTGACGCGGATGATTTCCGCCGTCACTGGCAGGGGCAGGCCCAGCTGCAGATGGCCGATACCCGTACCGAGGGGTTGAATTTCCAGCAGCTGGTGCAGCAGGCCGTGGAGCGCAGCACCAACGTGCGGGCGCAGGAGAATTACGACAATGCCACCCGCCTGGATTCCGTGAGCAGCCAGCTGACGCTGGATAACGGGGTGGTGACGCTGAACCGCCTGCAGGGGCAGTCCGACGTGATGGCGATGACCGGCGAAGGTCAGCTTGATCTGCAGAAAGAGAACTGCGATATGCGCTTTAACGTGCGCGTGCTTGGCGGCTGGAAAGGGGAGGGCAAACTTATCGACCGCCTGAAACAGACCGCCATCCCGCTGCGCATCTACGGCGACTGGCAGTCGCTGAGCTACAGCCTGCAGGTTGATCAGATCCTGCGCAAACAGCTACAGGATGAAGCGAAGCAGCGCCTCAACGACTGGGTTGAGCGTAATAAAGGCAGCAAAGAGAGCAAAGACGCCAAAAAACTGCTTGATAAGCTGTAATCTCCACCCCCGCGGCCCGGGCCTTCCGGGCTGTGAGATTGTCGTCAGAGGGTGATGTCATGTTGATGCCGGGTGGCGGCTACGCCTGACCCGGCCTGGGTTGTGCGGTGGGGTTATTCCCCGGTTTATGTCGCCATCCCGTAGGCCTGATAAGCGAAGCGCCATCAGGCAGTGTGGCAGCTGTAGAGCATCAATTCCCCGTGATGAGAGAATGTCGTCAAAGTGTGGAGCCCCGTTGATGCCGGGTGGCGGCTACGCCTGACCCGGCCTGGGTTGTGCGGTGGGGGTAATACCCCGGTCTGCATTGCCATCCCGTAGGCCTGATAAGCGCAGCGCCATCAGGCATGGGTTTGATTATCCATCCCACCGCCCGGGATACCCCGGGCCGTTTTATGCCTGACGATTACACCTCATAATCCAGCTCATCCTGCTTTGCCGGCGGGACGATCTGCACCTTCTGCACCCGATGGCTGTCGACCTGCAGCGTGCGCAGGGTATAGCCGTCAATCTCAATGGTTTCTCCCACCTGCGGCACATGCTGCAGATACTCCATCAGCAGACCGGCGACGGTGTGGTACTCCCGTTTATCATCCAGCGGCAGCGGAACGTACTGCACCAGGTCCTCCAGCGGCATATGGCCGTTAACCGTCCACGAACCGTCCTGATGATGCTGAATATCGTGCCGGGCGTCGATCTCCTCCACCTCGTTGGGCAGATTACCGGCGATAGTCTCCATCACGTCGCTCAGGGTCACAATCCCCTCGACGGAACCAAACTCATCGACCACAAAGGCGAAGTGGGTGCGGGCCTGACGGAACTGCTCAAGCGCGGAGAGGAGCGGTAACCCCTCCGGAAAGACCAACGGCTGGCGGACCAGCACCTGCAGATCCAGCGGCTCCTGGCGCAGGGACTGCTGGAGCAGGTCAATAACGTGAACCACTCCCAGCAGGTCTTCATTATCTTTCCCACCGGTCACCACCAGCCGGGTGTGCTGATTTTTCTCCACCAGGCTGCGGATCTCTTCCTCGGGCGCGCTGAGGTTGATGCGCTCGATATCATGGCGCGACGTCATAATACTGCTGACGCTGCGCTGATTAAGGTTCAGCACCCGCTCAATCATCAACCGTTCCTGCGGATTAAACAAAGGACGATGGTCCTGATCGGCCACCAGCGACGCCGTGTCAGCATCCAGTTCAGCTTTTTCCTTCTGGCCGCTCAGCAGGTTCATCACCGCCTCGGTGGTGCGCTGACGCAGCGTCATATTGGCCGACAGGAAGCGACGGCGGTTAAACAGCGCCAGCTGGTTAAGGGCTTCAATCATGACCGAGAAGCCAATCGCCGCGTACAGATAGCCTTTCGGAATTATAAAGCTGAAGCCTTCAGCAATCAGGCTGAAGCCGATCATCAGCAGGAAGCTCAGACAGAGGATGACAATGGTCGGGTGGCTGTTAACGAAGCGCGTCAGGGCCTTGCTGGCCATCAGCATCAGGCTGATGGCGATGATCACCGCGGCCATCATCACCGCCAGGTGGTCGACCATGCCGACGGCAGTGATCACCGAGTCGAGCGAAAAGATGGCGTCGAGCACCACGATCTGCGCCACCACGGCCCAGAATTTCGCCCCTCTGCGCTGGGTGGGATTATCGCTGTCCTTCCCCTCCAGCCGTTCGTTGAGTTCGACAGTGGCTTTAAACAGCAGGAATAAGCCGCCGAACAGCATAATTAAATCGCGGGCGCTGAAGCTGAAGTCGTGAAAAACAATCAGCGGTTTGGTCAGGGTCACCAGCCAGGAGATAGAGGCCAGCAGCAGCAGACGCATGACCATCGCCAGCAGCAGACCGGTGATACGAGCGCGGTCGCGCTGGGCGGGCGGCAGCTTTTCGGCGAGGATAGCGATGAAAACCAGGTTATCGATACCCAACACCAGTTCGATAACCACCAGCGTGACGAGACCTGCCCAGATTGACGGATCGGCAATCCATTCCATATGTATTAAAACCTGTACGACTGCGGTATGTGTTACCACGATCATGGATAAGATGAGTCTAAAATGCAATAACGACGCGGATATCACTCCGCCAGGGGTGGATATATTTCCAGCAAATTAAGAGAACAGAAAAGAATTATGTTCCAGAAAAGATCAGCGGAAAAATAACAATATGGCGGAACGCGCTGGAATAAGCTTGCTGATATCAGAACCACCACCCGCTGCGTTTTGCCCGGCGCAAAAACGAGGGCAGTCCCGTCGTTCGCCACGGTAGGTACCCTTCCTCATCCCCGCGTGAAGTGCGAAGCCCGCTCACAAAATCGGCATAATTCACATCATGAAGTGAGCGCAGAATAGCGCCGATCGCAGTTATCTGCCGTGGTTTACGGTTATTATCCTGCCATATCTGGCTGTTTGTGCTGAAATATATTGCCTGGCGAAATTAATTATCTATATCTATTCTTTCCGCACACATGGGCGCCGCAGCCTGCAGATGGCAGGGGCTGCGTACCAAAGGCCGCGATGTATGGGCCTTGCGGCGACATCGCGCTGTGCAGGGAAGCGGGCCGCTGAATATCCCGATGGAGAATAAGATTATTCTCACTTCAAACTGTTGGTAAAAGGAAGTTGTGTGTATTCTTTTAGGTGACAGTGAATTTAAGAATTTGGCGGGCAGATGCCCGGGCAGTATCCGTGTATTATCAGTTCCAATGGATTTGTGACATGTACAATTTTGCAAAACTGCGTGTTTTGCAACCAAACAGGTGAAGATGAATATGGCGAATTTGAAAGCGGTTATTCCGGTCGCAGGACTAGGCATGCATATGCTGCCGGCCACAAAGGCAATTCCAAAGGAGATGCTGCCGATCGTTGATAAGCCAATGATTCAGTACATTGTTGACGAAATCGTCGCCGCCGGGATCAAAGAGATTGTCCTGGTGACGCACTCCTCGAAGAATGCGGTGGAAAACCACTTTGATACCTCCTACGAGCTGGAAGCCCTGCTCGAGCAGCGCGTGAAGCGCCAACTGCTGGCGGAAGTCCAGGCCATTTGCCCGCCGGGCGTAACCATCATGAACGTGCGCCAGGCACAGCCGCTGGGTCTGGGCCACTCCATCCTCTGCGCCCGCCCGGTAGTCGGGGACAACCCGTTTGTCGTAGTGCTGCCGGATATCATTCTCGACGGCGGCACCGCTGACCCGCTGCGCTATAACCTCGCTGCCATGGTCGCCCGTTTTAACGAGACCGGCCGCAGCCAGGTGCTGGCGAAACGCATGCCGGGGGATCTCTCCGAATACTCCGTTATCCAGACCAAAGAGCCCATGGTGGCGGAAGGGCAGGTGGCGCGTATCGTTGAGTTCATTGAAAAACCGGACGAACCGCAGACCCTGGACTCCGACCTGATGGCAGTGGGCCGCTACGTGCTGTCGGCAGATATCTGGGCTGAACTTGAACGAACCCAGCCGGGTGCCTGGGGCCGTATCCAGCTAACCGACGCCATTGCCGAACTGGCGAAGAAGCAGTCCGTTGACGCAATGCTGATGACCGGCGAAAGCTATGACTGCGGTAAAAAAATGGGCTACATGCAGGCCTTCGTCACCTACGGGATGCGTAACCTGAAAGAAGGTACCAAATTCCGAGAAAGCATTAAAAAATTGCTGGCCTGAGTGCCGGCGTAAGAGTGAGCGGCAGGGCAGGGGTATTTTGCCACGCCGCTCATAACGTTATGCAGAAATTATTCATAACGTGAATGTTATAACGATTGTAAAGAAACGTATGGCTTCGGAGACTTCTGGTAGTTTGTCTCTGGCCTCTGTGGTGCAATGGTCGGAGTAGCGGCAATAATGCTTTGTGAATAGTCACTTAGTGCGACAATTCCTAAAGCGCAGGGAAAGCGGTCAACGTCAGCCAAAAATAAAACTTGACTGCGATCATGTTTCCGCTTTAAACATCTCACTTGCATGCATAAAAATGTGAAATGAATTGGCATGCGAGCTGGTACAGACATTACGGATAATCCCTGAGCACGGCAGTGGACATCATCGAAGGATCACAGGTATATGAACTGGCAACTCATCTCATTTTTTGGCGATAGCACCGTTTTGCTGCCCAGCGCAGCGGCGCTGTTTATTGTCCTGATGCTGCGTAAAACGTCGCGCTTGCTGGCGTGGCAGTGGAGTTTGCTGTTCGGCATCACGGGCGCCATCGTCTGCGCCTCCAAACTGGCCTTTATGGGCTGGGGTCTGGGTATTCGCGAGCTGGATTACACCGGTTTCAGCGGCCACTCAGCGCTCTCCGCAGCCTTCTGGCCTATCTTCCTGTGGCTGCTTAGCGCGCGTTTTTCCGCGGGTTTGCAAAAAGCAGCCGTCGCCGCCGGCTATATTCTGGCCGCTGTGGTGGGGTATTCACGGCTGGTCATCCATGTGCATTCCGTCTCGGAAGTGATCGCTGGCCTGCTGCTCGGCGCTGCTGGCAGCGCTTTGTTCCTGTTGCTGCAAAAACGAATTTCTAATTCCGACTACAAGACTATCCCTTGGGGTGGGGTTGCATGCCTGGTGATGGTCCCGCTTATCCTGTTGCATAGCGGCAGTAAAGCGCCGACTCAGTCCCTGCTGGGGCAAATCGCCACCGCAATTGGGCCGCTGGATAAACCTTTTACTAGAGAAGACCTTCACAAGCAGGCCTGGTAATCGCCATTTGTTTTACAGGGGAAATTAAGTTTCGCCGGTTAATTAGACAAATAAGAAAATAATCTACTATATGCCAGGCAATTGATAATTCATATTTATGAAATAATGCAGTGCTACTACATTGTTATTGCTTATTTGCCTGGATATAGCTTTGATCAGACGTTTCTTAAATGCGCTGGGACGTTACCTGATGCACATTCAATGAATATCCAGACACTGGAAACTATTAGAAATTGTAGTTGACTATAACGCCATCATCTGATTTTTGCATGATGATGGGTTATGGAAAAAGACGTTTTTTTACAGTCAGTTAGCTGCATGTGTGATGATGTAGCAGTACCGGCAAGCTTTCTAACCATGGAAATCAGTGAATAATCTTAATTGGTGACCCGCTTATTTTTTGTCAGTAGAACGACAGAGGCATTAATTGGCAGATATTCGGTAACAACACTCCCAATTGTGACCGAAATCCCGTAAACTTAACGCCGCTAAAAATAATGGACTGACCAATTATTCATCCACAGGTCGATAAAAATTAAGTCGTTCAGGTAGTCAGTACGCTGGTAGCTGTTAAGCCAGGGGCGGTAGCGTCGCTAAAGCCGCTTGCTGCTGCACAGAGGTTCTCTTCAACGGCTGAAAATCGTCCCGGTCAGGATGATCGCCCTCAATAGATATCTATCAATTTTCAACGGATATCTTCAGAAGTTGGCCAGGAGCGGCTGCTGATATCGCCTGGACATTAACTTTCCTGTCTCATCGATAGCCTGTAGGGTAAAATTCGCCTACATTGTGAGCTGAGTGGATGTTATAAGGCTAACAAGCAGCTTAGGGTAACTGTACTTGCCTCGCCGGTGTTGCACAGTGAAGTCAGCTGGTGCCGCGAGCGCTTTCTATCTTGGTATTCCCCTCATTCTCATTGATATACGACTGCGGGGCTGAAAATGGATCTTGTACAATGATAAAAATTGCGCGCATTGCCGTGACGCTGGGCTTGCTTTCCTCACTGGGAGCCCAGGCTTACGCGGCCGGGTTAGTCGTAAATGACAACGATCTGCGAAACGACCTTGCCTGGCTTTCCGATCGCGGGGTCATCCATCTGAGCCTGTCGACCTGGCCGCTGAGCCAGGAAGAGATCGCCCGGGCGCTAAAAAAGGCCAAACCTTCCTATTCTTCCGAGCAAGTGGTTCTGGCTCGAATTAACCAGCGACTGTCTGCTTTAAAAGCCGATTTCCGGGTCACCGGCTACACCTCAACCGACCAGCCGGGCACTCCGCAGGGGTTTGGCCAGACGCAGCCAGCAGATAACTCGTTAGGCCTGGCGTTTAACAACAGCGGCGAATGGTGGGATGTCCACCTTCAGGGTAACGTCGAAGGGGGGGAGCGGATCAGTAACGGATCGCGCTTCAACGCCAACGGCGCCTACGGCGCGGTGAAGTTCTGGAACCAGTGGCTCTCCTTTGGCCAGGTACCCCAGTGGTGGGGGCCCGGGTATGAAGGCAGCCTGATCCGTGGGGATGCAATGCGGCCGATGACCGGCTTCCTGATGCAGCGAGCCGAGCAGTCGGCACCTGAAACTTGGTGGTTACGCTGGGTGGGGCCATGGCAGTACCAGATCTCCGCCAGCCAGATGAATCAATATACCGCTGTGCCTCATGCCAAAATTATCGGCGGACGCTTTACCTTCACACCGTTCCAGTCATTAGAATTAGGCGCGTCGCGCATTATGCAGTGGGGTGGGGAAGGCCGACCGCAATCCTTCAGTAGCTTCTGGGATGGCTTTACGGGGAAAGACAATACCGGGACAGATAACGAACCTGGTAACCAGCTGGCTGGTTTTGACTTTAAGTTTAAACTCGAGCCAACTCTCGGCTGGCCGGTCAGTTTCTACGGACAGATGATCGGTGAGGATGAGTCAGGTTATCTGCCTTCGGCAAATATGTTCCTCGGCGGGGTTGAAGGACACCACGGATGGGGAAAAGATGCCGTAAACTGGTACCTGGAAGCGCATGATACGCGCACAAATATGAGCCGGACCAATTATAGTTATACCCATCACATCTATAAAGACGGTTACTACCAACAAGGCTATCCGCTAGGTGATGCGATGGGAGGGGATGGTCAGTTGTTCGCTGGCAAGGTTGAATTAATTACTGAGGATAACCAACGCTGGAGCACACGTCTGGTTTATGCCAAAGTCAATCCTAAAGAGCAAACAATTAACAAGGCATTTCCTCATTCTGACACGCTTAAAGGTGTTCAGCTGGGTTGGAGCGGGGATGTATATCAGTCGGTCCGTTTGAATACTTCACTGTGGTACACCAATGCTAACAACAGCGACAGCGATGACGTTGGGGCCAGTGCAGGGATAGAGATACCGTTTAGTTTATAAGGCTGAATGCTGAAACAGGGGAGAGAGGGTGGTAGCGCTGCAGGATGCAGTCAGCTTTTATCTCTCCATAAGCCGGCAGGGAAGCAACGGCTAAACAGCTGCTCAGGAATTGGCAAATTTTGATTTACTGATGATGTGACATTATGAAGAAAAAAATTGTTAGATTTTCGGCATTAGCGTTGGCAATTGGGTTCTTATCGGGTTGTACAATCATCCCTGGCCAGGGACTAAACAGTCTGCGGAAGAACGTAGTTGAGCTTCCGGACAGCGATTACGATCTGGATAAACTGGTCAATGTGTACCCTATGACACCGGGGCTTATCGATCAGCTTCGTCCAGAGACAGTTCTTGCTCGTCCAAATCCACAGTTGGATAATTTACTTCGTAGTTATGAATATCGCATTGGTGTGGGCGATGTATTGATGGTTACTGTTTGGGATCACCCGGAGCTGACAACGCCTGCAGGGCAATACCGTAGCGCCAGCGACACTGGTAACTGGGTCAACTCCGATGGCACCATTTTCTATCCCTATATTGGTAAGGTGCAGGTGGCGGGGAAAACTCTTAGCCAGGTACGCCAGGATATTGCTAGTCGCTTGACCACCTATATTGAAAGTCCTCAGGTGGATGTTAGTGTTGCTGCATTTCGTTCACAAAAAGCCTATGTTACTGGTGAAGTTGCAAAATCTGGACAACAGCCAATAACGAATATTCCGCTTACAGTTATGGACGCGATTAATAACGCTGGAGGGCTGGCTCCAGATGCCGATTGGCGAAATGTTGTATTAACTCATAACGGTAAAGATACAAAAGTCTCATTGTATGCATTAATGCAGAAGGGGGACTTGACCCAGAATCATTTACTGTATCCAGGGGATATACTATTTGTACCACGCAATGATGATTTGAAAGTATTTGTCATGGGTGAAGTGGGCAAACAAAGCACTTTAAAAATGGACCGCAGTGGTATGACTGTAGCTGAAGCTTTAGGAAATGCCGAAGGTATGTCGCAGGCATTTAGTGACGCAACTGGTGTATTTGTCATTCGTCAGTTGAAGGGTGATAAGCAAGGTAAAATAGCTAATATCTATCAGCTTAACGCGCAAGATGCTTCGGCAATGGTACTGGGAACCGAATTTCAATTACAGCCATACGATATCGTTTATGTCACGACTGCTCCTTTAGTACGTTGGAATCGCGTAATTTCTCAGCTTGTACCGACTATTACTGGTGTTCATGACATGACGGAAACTGCGAAATTTATTAAGGATTGGCCATAATATGTTTGAGTCTATATTAGTGGTATGTACGGGTAATATATGCCGCTCTCCTATAGGTGAACGGTATTTACAAAAACTGCTTCCTAATAAAAGGGTAGAATCAGCTGGAACTAGTGCGCTAGTTGATCATGAGGCTGATTATAGTGCTATAAAAGTAGCAGCTGAACATGGGATCTCACTTGCGAACCATAAAGGGCGTCAATATACGTCCTCTTTAGGTAGACAATATGATTTGATTCTTGTAATGGAAAAATATCATCTTGAAAAAATCGGTCAAATATCACCTGAGGCTAGAGGTAAGACAATGCTTTTTGGTCATTGGCTAAACCAACGTGATATTCCTGATCCATACCGAAAAAGCGACGAAGCTTTCAAGTCTGTCTTCCAATTAATTGAAGAAGCGGGTCAACTTTGGGTAAGAAAGTTGGACGTTTAATCATTAGGAATTAATGCATGTCATCTGTGATTAATAAAAGTATGAAAAAAGACTCTGATGAAATTGATTTAGGGCGATTAGTTGGCGAACTCATTGATCATCGAAAACTAATTATTTCCGTAACAGCACTGTTTACTTTGTTAGCATTAGTATATGCTTTATTTGCCACCCCAATATATCAGGCAGATGCTTTAGTCCAAGTTGAACAGAAACAAGCGAATGCAATATTAAGTAATTTAAGTCAGATGTTACCTGACAGCCAGCCACAATCTGCACCAGAGATTGCTCTTTTACAGTCAAGAATGATATTAGGGAAAACAGTAGATGATTTAAATTTACAAACAAGAGTTAAACAGGATTATTTCCCTATATTTGGTAGAGGTTGGGCCCGGCTAACTGGAGAAAAACCTTCAGAGGTTAATATTTCAAGGTTATATTTACCGGTAACTGATGATGATAATCCTGAAATAAAACTTATCGTCAAAGATGATATGCATTATTCACTCAAATCAGATTCGTTTTCAATTGATGGTGTAGTTGGCGAACTCGTCGATGCGAAAGATATTTCGATAAAAGTTGATAGCATAACCGCACCTAAAGGAACAATTTTTTCGGTATCATATGTTTCTAAACTGAAAGCTATTTCTGATTTGCAAGATATATTAACTGTTGCTGATCAAGGAAAAGATACGGGAATCCTTACTCTTTCTCTAACAGGAGATAATCCAAAGCTGATAGAAAAAATCATTGACAGTATAACAAATAACTATCTTGCACAAAATATATCACGCCAAGCTGCACAAGATGAAAAAAGTTTAGATTTTTTAAATCGACAGCTTCCTCAAGTTCGAAGTGAGTTAGATGCAGCCGAAGATAAATTAAATTTGTTTAGAAGGCAAAATGATTCAGTAGATCTCTCGCTAGAAGCTAAATCTGTTTTAGACCAGATCGTAAATGTTGATAACCAACTGAACGAGTTAACATTTCGAGAATCAGAAATTTCTCAGCTATATACAAAGGAGCATCCTACCTATAAGGCATTGATGGAAAAAAGAAAAACTTTACAAGATGAAAAGGCAAAATTAAATAAACGAGTAACCGCGATGCCGGAAACTCAGCAGGAAATTCTACGTTTAAGTAGAGATGTTGAGTCTGGTCGTGCAGTCTACATGCAATTGCTAAACCGTCAGCAAGAGTTAAATATCGCAAAATCTAGTGCAATAGGTAACGTTAGAATCATTGATAATGCTGTTACTGAACCGAAACCAATAAAGCCTAAAAAAATTATCATTGTATTGTTAGGTATAATTCTTGGTGGAGGGGTTTCAGTAGCAATAGTTATTCTTCAAGTTTTCTTAAGGAGAGGGATTGAATCGCCTGAACAACTTGAGGACTTAGGTGTGAACGTTTACGCGAGCATTCCAGTATCGGAAACTTTTTCTAAAAAATCGAATCAAAGTTTTAAAAGAAATAAAAGTAAAGGCGTTAATGAATATCGCGATGGTTTACTAGCGATCGAAAACCCTGCAGATCTTGCAATAGAAGCGATCCGTGGTTTGCGGACTAGTTTACATTTCGCAATGATGGAAGCAAGAAATAATATATTGATGATTTCAGGTGCAAGCCCAAATGCGGGGAAAACGTTTGTCAGCACCAATCTTTCAGCGATAATCGCACAAAGCAATAAGAGAGTATTGTTTATTGATGCCGATTTACGTAAAGGATATACGCACAAGCTTTTTGAAGTATCAAATGACAATGGACTTTCTGATTTACTTGCGGGAAAAACTGAGATTACAAAAGCTATAAAAAAACTTCCAGGTGCCGGATTTGATTTTATCTCAAGGGGAAATATCCCACCGAATCCAGCCGAGCTGCTCATGCATGAGAGATTTGGAAAATTATTGGAATGGGCTAATAATGAATATGATCTAGTCATTATCGATACGCCACCAATACTTGCCGTTACCGATGCAGCAATAATTGGTAATTACTCTGGCACTACTCTATTAGTTGCACGATTTGAAATGAATACACCAAAAGAAATAGAAGTAAGCGTTAAGCGATTTGAGCAAAGTGGAGTAAAAGTAAAAGGTTGCATTATGAATGGTGTTGTGAAAAAAGCCAGCAGTTATTATAGCTACGGCTATAGTTATTACGGCTATTCTTATAATAAAGATGATAAAAAGTAACGATTGAGAAATAAAAGAAGCTGATATATCTGGTATACCAGCTTCTTTGTTGTATCATATCAGTTAATTTCATATGGGGTGAAAACAGATCGATGATTTTTAAAAGTATGAAAATGGTAGCCCCGGTATTGTTAGCTCTAACCTGTCATATAAACAGTACAAGTGCTGCTCAAAAATGTTTTGTCATACCAGAACAAGCAAGAACATATCTAGGTAATATATCACAAGTAATAAATATTAATAACAAACCGAATGCAATGGCCATAGTTCATATTGAACATTCCTTGCCAGGGCAACCTAATGTTATTAAGGCGTTTGATGCTTATAATCAATTTAAAATGATGCGTAATGCGGCATTGTTATGGAGTGAGAGTAACGATGAAAAGTATTTGCTATTTTCTAAAAAATATCTTTTAGCTTGGCTAGAAAAGTATAAACCATCATTAAACCCAATTGATGAGACCCCATTTGATGCGTTAATTGACACATATACGATTATTAAACCGAAGTTAAATGAAAACGAAAACAAAATGGTAACATCTTTTTTTAAAGAATGGGCTAATGATTATATCAATTATATAATTCGAAAGAGAAATTCAGTAAAGGGGTTAACCCCGGACAACTGGCAAAGCCATCGGATAAAAATAATAACCATGCTTGCCAGTGCAACTAATGATAAAGATTTATTTTCTAAGGCAACAGAGATTTTCCAAGAGCAAATTTTAAAAAATATAAAGCCTAGTGGTGAGGTGTATGATTTTTCAGAGAGAGATGCAATAAGTTATGCTGTTTTTGATCTCCTTCCGCTTTCCCAGGCTGCCATAGTGGCAAAAAATAATGGGTATGATTGGTTTGGGTATGTAAGCCCTAGTGGTTCATCGCTAAAAAAAGGGATTGATTGGTTAGTTCCATACATGAATGGACTAAAAACACATAATGAATTCAATAATACCAAGTCTGAATTTGATAAAGTTAGACGATCTATTGGAATGAAAGATTTCAAGGGAGCCTTTAATCCTGTTCGGGCTGCATCATTATTTTGGGTGGCTTCAGCCTTAGATGAAAATTATCTTCCATTAGCAAAAAAATTAAAAGCAATGCCTGAACCATTAGCGGTCTCATGTAAAACTTTATAATATCTATTTCTAAGGTTGTTTATGAGTAATAATAAAGTTATGCGTAACGCTGGCATGCTGTATGTCAGAATGTTAGTTATGCTTTTTGTTAGTTTATATACATCGAGAGTTGTGCTTAATACCCTTGGTGTAAGCGATTTTGGTATTTATAATGTTGTTGGTGGCATTGTTTTGATGTTCGCTTTTATCAGTAATACTATGGCGGGCGCTTCTCAACGTTTTTTTTCTTATGAGATTGGACGCAATAATTCTGATAGGTTAAAACAGCTTTTTTCTGTAACATTAACAATATATGTTTTCTTTTGTATATTAATAAGTGTATTAGCAGAGACGGTAGGGTTGTGGTTCATCCGTAATAAAATGAACATCCCGGTTGAAAGGATTGATGCCGCGTTATTTGTCTATCATGCATCAATAATATCTTTTATATTCACGATAATTAGAATACCATATAATTCACTAATTATTGCTCATGAGAAAATGAGTTTTTTCGCCACAACAAGTATAATTGAAGCTTTTTTAAAGCTTGGTGGAGTTTTCTTACTATCCTTTTTAGAGTGGGATAAGCTGAAATTATATTCTGTAATAATGTTACTTGTAGTGTTCATTATTACAATTGTCTATTATTTCTATTGTAGAAGAAACTTTAACGAATCCAAATTCATAATAGTAAAAGATAAGAAAATATATACTGAACTATCTTCTTATGCAGGATGGAATTCCTTTACAACCTTGGCAAATATTGGTTTGGACCAAGGTATAAATATTTTGCTAAACATATTTTTTGGTCCTGTGGTGAATGCTGCTCGTGGAATCGCCTTTCAAATTAAAACTCAAGTTACTGCTTTTGTAGGCAACATACAAATGGCATCAGCACCACAAATAATAAAATATCATGCTGCTAACAAAAAAAGCGAACTAGAGAAGTTGGTTTTTTTAAGCTCAAGAATTACTTATTATTTTATGTTCTTTATTGCTTTGCCTGTCTTGTTACAAACTGAGACACTTCTCAAACTTTGGTTAATAAAAGTACCACCGCATGCTGTTGTGTTTACGCAATTAGTGATTATTAATATACTTATTGAAACAATATCAGGTACAGTGACATCAGCAATTCAGGCTACAGGGAGAATAAAAGCGTATCAAATTTCAGTTGGGGTGGTCTTGCTGTTAGCTGTGCCTATTTCATTTGTATTGTTAAAGCTAGGGTTATCACCAGAAATTACAGTTGTGGTAACCAGCTTTCTTTCGGTTATATGTGTCTTAATAAGACTTATTATGTTTCAGGTATTGTTAGGTGTTAAAATTACCTCTTATTTAAATAAAGTTTTATTCAATAGTATAATAATTTCGATATTAAGTAGTATCACTCCGTTAATTATTCGTTTTTATTGTAATAGTATTGGGTTGAAAGAAGTTATTGTATTTTTAATCACATGCTCGTCATGTGTTATATCAACCATTGTTACGATTTATTTCTTTGGTTTGAATTCTGAAGAAAAAAAATACATTTTAAATTTAGTTAACAAAAAAATAGCATGAGGGTTTTATGAAGGAAAGTATTAAAGTACATTGGTGCTATATTGATAATTTCGGCGATGCACTTAATCCATATTTATTAGAAAAATTAACAGGCAAAAAGGTCGTATATAGGAACTTTGAAAACCCTAATTATAAAAAGGAATTTAAACTGTTTATAAAGTCCATTCTCAAATTTAAAGCATATGATTTTAACCGATTAAGATCATTTGATGAGAATGAAAATGTGGTATTAGGCATAGGTTCTTTGCTAAATCGTTCACGTCCAAGATTCCATATTTGGGGTACAGGTTATATGAATCAACATGAGCGAGCAAAAGGCGGTATTCTATATGCTGTAAGAGGGAGATATTCGGCGGAAAAACTACATTCAGAAGGCTTCGAATATTGCGATGTTTGGGGTGACCCTGCATTACTATTACCTATAGTATACCCAGAAAAAAAAATAACTAAAAAGTATGCGCTTGGCATCATTCCTCATCTTAAAGATTACGCCTTTTTTAAGCAGATGTACGGCTCAAATAAAAAAGTACATGTGATAGATCTTAAAACGTCCAATATTGAAGATGTATTGAATCAAATGTTGTCTTGCGAACAAATAATTTCTACTTCTTTACATGGAGTTATTGTTGGTCACGCATATGGAATTCCAACTATTTGGATTAAACATAACGATATAGATACAGATGGTTTCAAATTCAAGGATTATTTTGATTCGGTAGGTATTAGATTATATAACGGGTTCACTAATTTTGATGAAATAGTTGAAAACCATGTTGATTTTTTTGAATTACATAAAGATATATATCTTCCAACCATTGATCTTAAATATATGCAGCAGAGATTACTTGAAGTAGCCCCTTTTGATGTCTTACCCTATTATCAGTAATTTTTATAAAATGAGCGTGAACATGTATAGTAATTTTGAACGTTTAATCTTGCTTGTTATGCGTAAAATATACTTCAAAGCTAATGGGCTTTCTCCAGTTACTCAAGTTTTTGAAAATTACGTAACAAAACGAGATGGCGAAGCTAATGAATTTATTTATGAATTAATTCGAAGCAACAAACCTCTGATGGTATCTAAATTTGGCACTATTGAATTGAATGCTTTAGTTTCACATCAATTGCAACACAAAAAAAATTATAATTTATCAGATAAACTTTTATTCATTAAAGGGAAAATACCAAATTTGTGGTGGCCAATAAAACTTGATGCGCTTTGCAATAATGCTGGTTTTTTTCCTAACGATAACGAAAAACTATCTGAATTTTATAAGATAAATTTAGATGCTATAAAAAACATTGATGTATTAGGAAGTTACATTGAAAAAGAAAATTTTTTCTCCGATTTTTATTCTAAAAATATTGTGAGAGTAAATTTAGACGGATACTACGCACCTTTTTTATATGATAAGCCGTGGACAGCAGCTCTTAAGGGGAAGAAAGTATTAGTTATTCATCCCTTTGATGCGGAGATTAAAAGTCAATACAGAAAAAAAGAGTTATTATGGGAAGATAAAGAGGTTTTACCTGACTTTGATCTTATCACTTATAAGCCTGTTGTCTCTATGTTAGGGCAACAAACTGAATATTTGTCATGGATGGAAGCGCTAGATAAAATGCAATCTGATATTCGAACGATAGAATTTGATATCGCTTTAATAGGATGCGGTGCTTATGGTATGCCCCTCGCGGCCTTTATTAAAGGAATGGGAAAGCAGGCAATTCACTTAGCGGGTTGGACTCAAATATTGTTCGGAATAAAGGGGAAAAGATGGGATGATTTACCCTATATATCCAAATACTATAATGATGCGTGGGTGAGACCACAGCAACAATCAAAAATCAAAGGTTTTGATTCAATAGAAAAAGGATGCTATTGGTAACATCATAAACACTATTATCTGGCAGAAAAGAATGACTCTGAATAAAAGAACACTAGGGCTAATACTAATATTTGCTTTTCCTGTTTGTCTTTATCAACTTTTTAATATAATTTGGATAGATAAACAAGTCGCTAAGTTATTGTATTTCTTAATATTAACTTTTGTGATAATTTATGTTTTTCCTAATTTATTCCGGATAAAAAAGAATTCAAAATACGAGGTCCCACTAAGATTTTTGTTTATAACAATGTGGATATCTATAGCATGCGCACTTTTATTTTGGGGACAAGATATTATTTTGAGCTATAGATCTAGCGCAACCTATTTTGGTATTGTTTTTTTCTTCTTACTAATGAAGGAAAAACCTGATATTGCTACTATAGAGAGACTCATCTGGTTCTACTGTATTATCTTCATACTCCTTTGGCTTTATGGAATGCATAAGGCACCTCAAATTATATATGCTATTGATGCTGAAACTACAATGGACAACAGCAGAGGGATATTTAGGTTAGCTTTGCCAGGACGTGGATTTTTGATTTTGGGTTTTTTTGTTGCAGTAAGTAAATATATTGAAACAAAAAAAAATAAATGGGCGCTTTTATTTGGAGTGCTTTTTGTATTTATCATATTCCAAGTCACACGACAAATTATAATTTTTTCTTTCTTAGTATCCTCGATTTATATTCTAAGAAAAAGTAAAATCGCGTTATTTGTATTGTTTTTAGGGGCAATATTCATTTTATTCAGTGATAGTTTTATTAAAGTAAATGAAGATTCTATCATAGGGAAGATGGTGAATTTATCAACAGAGCAAGCGTCTTCGCAAAGCACCGGGGATAAAAATATCCGTCTACTTGAGTATGAATATTTTCTTACTCATTACTCTAAAAATATTATCACGGATATTTTTGGTAATGGCGTTCCTCATTTCACCTCCTCTTATGGTTTAAAAGAAATTAACATTCGCGAGCAATTTGCTTATTTCATGAGTGATGTTGGTTACGCTGAGATCTTCGTACGTTTTGGTATTTCTGGGATTCTTTTATATCTTATTATATTCACTAGAGCAGCGTTTCAAAATGTGGATAAAGAATACATGTATGCGAAGCTTTTCGTAATTTATCTAGCATTAGCAAATGTTACTGCGTCATGGGTTTTCCAAGACGTACTTCCACTTTGCATTTGTTTATATGTCTTAGAAAGATGTAATCTTCAGAAGAAATTTATCGAAAAACAAATTAATTAGCCATTTAAGTTATTATAGGAGTTAGTACTAAATGAATCCAAAATTTACTATAGGTATTCCTGCCTATAAAGCCTCTTTCTTAAAAGAATGCATTGATAGTATCCTTAGTCAAACATTTAAGGACTTTGAGCTTATTATTGTTAACGATGCATCTCCAGAAAATTTGGATTCAATAATATCTAATTATAATGATACACGTATTCGATATTATAAAAATGAAAAAAATTGTGGTGCTGAAAATGTAATTGATAATTGGAATAAATGTCTTTCGTATGCAAATGGTGAATATTTTATACTTATGGGTGACGATGATAAACTAGATCAAGATTACCTATCTGAATTCAATGATATAATCTCTTCGCATCCAGATATGAATGTCTACCATTGCCGAAGTTTGATTATTAATGAGAAGTCAATTCCTACAACATTGACTCAAAAATTACCTAGTAATGAAAGCGTTATTGAGAATATGTGGCATCGTCTACATGGCTTCAGAAATCAATTTATATCAGATTTTGTTTATAAAAAACAATTTTTAGATAATAATAATGGTTTTTATAAAAACAAACTGGCTTGGGCATCGGATGATATAACAAGTTATATTGCAATGACTGAGAAAGGAATTGTTCACACGAACAGTCCTTTATTACATTATCGAAGAAGTGCTATTAATATAACATCATCAGGCTCTGTTCAGTTAAAGCTGAAAGCTGTACTAAATGAATACGCATGGTACCAGTCGTTTCTTGAAAATTACAAACCAAGAACCACAACAGATACAGTGTTATTTGAAGAAATTAAGTCCAAGCTAAATAAATTCAAGAAAAAGAAAATTATTGAGACAATTTCTTACAGCGGAATAAGAAAAGGTAGTTTTATAAAAGACGCAATACATTGGTCTAAGGAAAGGAAAAAATATAATGTGAGTTTGCAGGAGTATATCTATTTATGTATTTTGGCTTATAAAAAAATAAAAGCAAGCGAATATCTCTAAATTTAACTTATTGAGAATTTACAATGAAGGCTTATTTTTACCCCCCGCTATTTCGTAAAACAAAGGGTGTTAATAACCCTTACTCAAAAAACTTTATAAATAGTCTTAGTAAATATTATACAGTGAATTCTAAACCTGCAAATGTTGTTGGATTATTGGATTTATTTTTTGCTTCTTTTTCAAGTGATGTAGTTATTTTAAACTGGGTAGATAATATAGCTTTTAAAAAGTTAGCTTACTTACAGTATGTTTTATTTAAGATAATACTGAAGATATTAGTTTTGCGTCACGTATGCATTGTGTGGGTACTTCATAACATTCACCCTCATAAAGGAGAAAATGTTCTCACGAATAAAATAAACAATCTGATGTGTAAGTATTCAGACTTGATTTTGGTGCATTCATCTGAAGCACAGGATTATATTTCTCAATTTACTAAAGCTAAGATCTACTTTTTACATCATCCGATAGAACCAATTATGTTAGAAAACAAAAAATCGGTTCATACATCTAATAAATTCGATTTTCTTATATGGGGCTCTATAGAACCTTATAAAGGAGTTTTGGAGTTTTTACAATTTTGTAATCACAATAAAACAATTACTGAAGGTTGGCGTATCAAAATTGTCGGTTTGTGTAAGAATAAAATATATGAAGAGGAAATAAAGAAATATACATCCAAAAATACAATTTTCGAAAACCGTAAAATTGAGTTCCACGAGTTAGCTGAACAAATTAGTGCATCACAATTTGTATTATTTCCATATACGTCATCTTCTGTTTCAAGTTCAGGCGCACTGATGGATAGTCTTTCGTTAGGGGCTAACATTATTGGTCCTTCTAAAGGGGCGTTCAAGGATCTTGCAAATGACGGGATTTGCTTCGTTTATGACAATTTAGATGAGCTTCCAGATATCAAAAAGCGATTTTCTGAGATTAATAAAACAGCAGTTCAAATTTTTGTTCATAAGCATTCTTGGGATCACTTTGCGAGTAATATTTCTGGCCTGATCAATTCATCAATCGAAGAGAAATTAAAACATGGGTAACAATGTAAGCGCAAAGATAATAATTGCAACGCATAAGCAATATCATTTCCCGAATGATAAAATTTACCTACCACTGCATGTTGGCAAGGTAGATAAAAAAGATTTAGGAATTAATGGTGATGATACCGGAGATAATATTTCCTTCAAAAATGCATCATATTGTGAACTCACTGGGTTATATTGGGCTTGGAAAAATTTATCTGAAGATTACATTGGACTCGTACATTACAGGCGACATTTTTCGAATTCAAAAAAGAATTCAAAAAATAAATTCGAAAATATTCTAACCGAACTTGAATTATTAAGTTTAATACCTCGCTATGATGTTTTAGTTCCCAAGAAGAGGAAGTATTACATTGAGACTCTTTATTCCCATTATAAGCACACACATTATAAAGAACACTTGGATTATACAAGGAATATTATAAAGTCAAATTATCCTGATTATATTGATTCGTATGATAAAATTGTAAATAAAACGTCTGGTTACATGTTTAATATGTTTATCATGCGAAAAGATTTGGTGGATGAGTATTGTAGGTGGCTTTTCCCTATTTTGCTTGAATTGGAAGCATTGATAGATTCAACTTCGCTAACCACCTTTCACAGACGGTTTTATGGTAGAGTAAGCGAAATACTTTTTAATGTTTGGCTGGATAATTATAAGCTTAAAAATCCTAGTTTGAAAATCAAAGAACTCAACCATATCCATATGGATAAAATAAATTGGTTTAAAAAGGGAATGTCTTTTTTAAGAGCAAAATTCTCTAATAAAAAATACGAAGGCAGTTTTTAAATGAGGAGTAAGACATGAAATATGACTACATAATCGTTGGTGCAGGACTTTTTGGTGCTACGTTCGCATATGAAGCAAAAAAGAAAGGGAAAAAATGTCTTGTCATTGATAAACGCTCCCATATTGCTGGTAATATTTACACTGAAGAAGTAAATGGTATCAATGTCCATAAATATGGTGCACATATCTTTCATACAAATGATAAGTTCATTTGGGACTATGTTCAACAGTTCGCTGAATTTAATAGATATACTAATTCCCCTATAGCAAAGTTCGAAAATGAAATTTATAATCTTCCATTCAACATGAACACTTTCAATAAATTATGGGGAGTGGTTACACCAGAGCAAGCGAAAGAAAAAATTGCAGAACAGGTAATTAATGAAAATATTACCAACCCTCAAAATTTAGAAGAGCAGGCTATTTCACTTGTTGGTCGGGATATTTATGAGAAGCTCATAAAGGGATATACTGAAAAACAATGGGGAAGAGAAGCCACTGAGATTCCCGCATTTATTATAAAAAGATTACCTGTTCGTTTTACGTATGATAATAATTACTTTCGCGATAAATACCAAGGGATACCTGTCGGCGGGTATACTCAGATTGTTGATAAAATGCTAGATGGTATTGAAGTTCTCCTGGAGACCGATTTTTTTGAAAGAAAAGAATATTACTTATCAATAGCAGATAAGATTATATTCACCGGAATGATTGATCAGTATTACGATTATTGCTATGGAACACTGGAATATAGAAGTCTAAAATTTGAAACCAAAGAACTAGACATTGATAATTTCCAAGGAAATGCTGTAGTAAATTATACAGAATATAAAATACCATACACGAGGATTATTGAGCATAAGCATTTTGAGTTTGGTGAGCAAGAAAATACAATTATTACCTATGAATATCCATCTGATTGGCGTAAAGGTGATGAACCTTATTATCCAATCAACGATAATAAGAATAATGACTTATATCAGAAATATGTGTTGTTATCCCAGCAAGAAGATAAAGTTATTTTTGGCGGGCGCTTAGGAATGTATAAATATTTCGATATGCATAATGTAATTGCTGAAGCATTAAGTTGTGCAAATAAAAATATTAAATAGGCAATAGGGAGTTGAATATGCCGATCATCAGTGTTATTTTACCGATATACAATATAAAAGAAGAATATCTTGAAACTTGTATCCAATCGGTTTGCCGCCAGACTTTAGATGATATAGAAATTATATTGGTTAATGATGGTTCGACCAATAATTGTCTGGAGGTATGCACAAAGTTTTCACATACCGATAATAGAATTATTGTTATCGATCAACCTAATAGTGGTGTTTCTGTAGCCCGTAATAGCGGGCTTGCTATTGCTCGTGGTGAATGGATTGCTTTTGTCGACCCTGATGATTGGCTTGAACCTGATTATTTATCATCATTGTATAATAATATTTCATCAAACACTGAGATTGTTATATGTGATTGTAATGTTTTTTCTAATGGGGAAAAGCGAGAAAATAAGTTCCTTCCTGATAATTCAATAGGACATATTGAAAATAAAAATTTACTACTCGGGCAGCTCGTAAGCAAAGTTATTGCTGGCTATTACCCACAGTTAATAGGTCCTGGTGTTCCTTGGGGGAAGTTATTTAAACATGACTTTATAAATAAATATAAACTGAAATTCGTACCTGGTATGGTTAGGATGCAAGATAATATTTTTTGTCTCTACGCTTACTATTATGCAAATCACATTGTTTACACTGGGGATAATAAATACAATTACAGGATGGAAAATAATTCTGCTAGCTTTAAATACAATAAAAAAATAATAAATCATTTTGAAAGATATTTTGAAGAAGTCGAATGCTTTATAGATAAATGCATGAGTGGAAATGAACGATATAAAAAAGCTTTAGATGCTAAAACTTTAACCAGTATAAACTCTTATTTATTGTATTATTTTTGTCATGCTGATTTTACAAATCAAAGAGAAACCGATACGCTGAGTAATTTGATGTCTAGACAACCATATGCTGGTGCACTCAAAAGAGTGGATTTCTCTTACTTAACTACATCAGAGAAAGTATTTGTTATATTGTTAAAATTAAGATTGTATGGCGTCTTGAAATTAATTTACAAAATTAAACAATGATTCCATCCTATTTTATTCTAATTTTCTATCTTTATGTTTTAATAAAGCGGTAATTCATATTCTATAAGAGTGAATATATTATGCTTACTTTTTCTCACAGGGCTAGAGCAAATGCTAATGCCTCTCTAATATCTATGGTGCAGCGATTTTCGGATATTACAATTTTATTTGTAAGCTTATATGTCGTTTGTATCTATAATGATTTATTATTCGATTATAAATATAGCTTGCTAGCTTTGGCTGTATTGGTTGTTTTTCAAATGATCGGTGGGATTACAGATTTTTACAGATCTTGGCGTGGGGTTAAAATATCAGCGGAATTGATACTTATAATAAAGAATTGGTCTTTAAGCTTACTTTTTACTGTGGGTTTGTTTTCTTTTATACCTGATTTCACTTATCCTTTTAAAATATTTCTTGAATGGTATTTATTAGTTACTTTTGGCTTTGTATTATGCCGGACTGGTATTCGATTAAGTGCCGGCCTCCTACGGAAATTAGGATATAACACTCGAGTTGTTGCAGTGGCTGGATCAACTCCTGCTGGAATAGGTTTGTTGAAAGGGTTTGTTGAAGAGCCTTGGTTAGGTTTTGTCGTTAAAGGTATTTATGATGATACTGTTCTGGGAAATAGTGATGACATACCTTATTGTGGTGATTTCTCAAAGTTGATTTCGGATGCTAAAGAGGGAAAAATTGATCGTGTCTATATTGCCCTAAATATGAAAGATGAGGCGATTATAAAGACTGTAGTAAGTCAACTAACTGATACAACTTGTTCTGTCCTTCTCATACCCGATATATTTACCTTTAATATATTACAATCACGTACTGAGGAGATTAACGGTGTCCCTGTCGTTCCATTGTTTGACACACCCTTAAACGGCATTAATATGATCTTCAAGAGGCTAGAAGATATCATTGTTTCTTTGATTATTCTAACCTTGATTTCCCCTGTTTTGTTATTAATAGCATGTATTGTAAAATTTACTTCCCCTGGTCCAGTTATTTTTCGTCAAATCAGATATGGAATGGATGGTAAACCAATACGGGTTTGGAAATTCAGAACAATGAAGGTCATGGAAAATGATGATAAGGTAATTCAAGCCAAAAAAGATGATGTTAGGGTGACAAAAGTTGGTAAATTTCTACGTAGCACTTCGCTTGATGAGCTACCGCAATTTTTCAACGTGTTATTTGGACAAATGTCAGTGGTTGGCCCGCGTCCTCATGCTGTCGCTCATAATGAACAATACAGATCTCTTATTCAAGGATATATGTTAAGGCACAAGGTGAAACCAGGAATTACTGGTCTAGCTCAAATAAATGGATGGCGCGGCGAAACCGATACACTTGAAAAAATGGAGAAGAGGATTGAATATGACCTTTTATACATAAGAGGATGGAGTGTTTGGCTTGACTTGAAAATAATATTTCTCACAATATTTAAAGGCTTTGTCAATAAGTCGGCTTATTAGTATAATGCTCTATACTTTCTTTTTTCTATTCGTTCATTTTATGTATGGTTATTTCGCTTGTTACATTCATATTTCTAGCTTGTTTTCGCTATCATACAGACTCTCTTTAAGCTAACATTATCATCGCATTTAAGCTGCGAACGTGTCGCAGTGACCACACCTGACAGGAGTATGTAATGTCCAAGCAACAGATCGGGGTTGTCGGTATGGCCGTGATGGGGCGCAACCTAGCGCTCAACATCGAAAGCCGTGGTTATACCGTCTCCGTTTTCAACCGCTCCCGTGAAAAGACCGAAGAAGTGATTGCCGAAAATCCAGGCAAGAAGCTGGTTCCTTACTACACAGTACAAGAGTTTGTTGAATCCCTCGAAACACCACGTCGTATCCTGTTGATGGTGAAGGCCGGGGCTGGCACCGACAGCGCCATCGATTCCCTGAAGCCTTACCTCGACAAAGGCGACATCATAATTGATGGCGGCAACACCTTCTTCCAGGACACCATCCGTCGTAACCGTGAGCTGTCTGCCGAAGGTTTTAACTTTATCGGTACCGGTGTTTCCGGTGGTGAAGAGGGGGCTCTGAAAGGGCCTTCCATCATGCCTGGTGGGCAGAAAGAAGCCTATGAGCTGGTTGCTCCGATTCTGAAGCAGATTGCTGCAGTTGCTGAAGACGGTGAGCCATGTGTGACCTATATCGGTGCTGACGGTGCTGGCCATTATGTGAAGATGGTTCATAACGGCATCGAGTATGGCGACATGCAGCTAATTGCTGAAGCTTATGCGCTGTTGAAAGGCGGTCTGGCTCTTTCCAACGAAGAGCTAGCGCAAACCTTCACCGAATGGAACGAAGGTGAACTGAGCAGTTACCTGATCGACATTACCAAAGATATCTTCACCAAGAAGGATGAAGAAGGTAAATACCTCGTTGATGTCATTCTTGATGAAGCTGCAAACAAAGGTACCGGTAAGTGGACCAGCCAGAGCTCACTGGATCTCGGCGAACCTCTGTCTCTGATCACCGAGTCCGTATTTGCTCGTTACATCTCTTCGCTTAAAGACCAGCGTGTAGCTGCTTCGAAAGTGCTGAGTGGTCCGCAGGCTCAACCGGCCGGCGATAAAGCGGAATTTATCGAAAAAGTGCGTCGCGCGTTGTACCTCGGTAAAATCGTTTCCTATGCTCAGGGCTTCTCCCAGCTGCGAGCTGCTTCTGATGAATACAACTGGGATCTGAACTACGGCGAGATCGCTAAGATTTTCCGCGCTGGCTGCATCATTCGTGCGCAGTTCCTGCAGAAGATCACCGATGCTTATGCGCAAAACGCTGGCATTGCTAACCTCCTGCTGGCACCGTACTTCAAACAGATCGCTGATGACTATCAGCAGGCGCTGCGTGATGTAGTGGCGTATGCCGTACAGAATGGTATTCCGGTACCGACTTTCTCTGCTGCAATTGCCTACTACGACAGCTACCGTTCCGCAGTTCTGCCCGCTAACCTGATTCAGGCTCAGCGTGATTACTTTGGTGCGCACACCTATAAGCGTACTGATAAAGAAGGTGTATTCCATACCGAGTGGTTGGAATAATCTTTATATACCACAGTCAGGCCAATTGGCCTGACTGTTATCTATTGTTAGTTATTTTACAATAATCTGATCAAAGTCATCTTATTTGCACGCCTGCGTTATTTATCCAGCTCTAATAAACCAAATGCTTATCTTTTAAGAATTTGCCATATTTATACTTTTGTATACCTATAATAAGCTGCTTCTGGCCTCAGAATATATCTGGGTGTTTAATAACAGGGTTTTAATTAAAGGATATTAATATGTTGCTTCCTGTGATCATGGCTGGTGGTACCGGCAGTCGTCTCTGGCCGATGTCTCGCGAGCTTTACCCGAAACAGTTCCTCCGGCTGTACGGGCAGAACTCCATGCTGCAGGAAACCATCACCCGACTCTCGGGCCTTGAAATCCATGAACCGATGGTCATCTGTAACGAAGAGCACCGCTTCCTGGTGGCTGAACAGCTGCGCCAGCTCAACAAGCTGTCCAACAACATTATTCTTGAGCCGGTCGGGCGCAACACCGCCCCGGCCATCGCCCTGGCGGCCCTCCAGGCCACCCGCCACGGGCACGACCCGCCGATGCCGGGCCGCCCCGCATGCCGCTGT
>OGPE01000486.1_pt1 | contig 29958 bp, 18 predicted proteins | sample 1552881 | NCBI WGS metagenome assembly OGPE01 (sample SAMEA2580236, study PRJEB22360) | human gut metagenome | biome: human gut; feature: human-associated habitat; material: faeces | place: Denmark | collected 2008/2010 | reverse complement strand
AGAGCGCAACCTTGCCAAGGTTGAGGTCGCGGGTCCGAGTCCCGTTTTCCGCTCACGACAAACGAGTGATAATCAATGAATTATCGCTCGTTTTTCTTTTTCTACCGTGTGTTACAGATGTCCGTTGTGTAACACAAAATGCCTTGAAATCGCCGTTTGTGATACAGAGTGTGATACATAAAATCGTGCACTACTGTCCCGTAAAAGCGGGCAAGTCGGTCTTTGAAATAGTTGAAACATAGTCTATTAGAAGTAATTTTTCATGTGCGACGATTTGAATTTGTAATTTTGCAGCCCATAAAGGGACTGCTCTATGAACAAAGACAAATATGTATTCGCTCAATTGGTTGCATTTCTCGACAACAACAAGTTCCGTCACCTGGTTGACAAGTATGATGGGAACAGGTATGTCAAGAACTTCACCTGCTGGAATCAGCTCATGGCACTCATGTTCGGACAACTCTGTAACCGTGAGAGCCTGCGTGATGTTGTCGTTGCATTGGAGACTCACCAATCCAAATGTTATCACCTTGGAATGGGGCGTAATCCAATAGCGAAAACGACATTTGCCACAGCGAATCAGAATCGTGACTACAGGATCTTTGAAGACTTTGCCTTCTTCATGATGGAACAGGCTCGCAAGAAACGAGCAACCGACATCTTCAAGCTGAAGGGGAATGTTTATGCATTTGATTCAACAACGATTCCGCACTGCTTGTCAGTATTCTGGTGGGCAAAGTTCCGCAAGAAGAAAGGAGGCGTTAAGGCGCATGTCCTTTATGATCTGGAGTCCCAGGTTTCTGCTTTCTTCCATATTACGACTGCATCGGCACACGATTCAAAGGCAATGAAGGAGATTCCCTATGAATCAGGTTCTTACTACGTATTTGACCGTGGTTACAATGCATTCAAGGAACTCTACAAGATTTGTCTTAATGAATCATACTTCGTGGTTCGGGCGAAGAAGAACTTACAGTACAAGTGTACGAAATGGAAACGTAGATTGCCTAAGAATGTGCTTTCTGATTCCGTTATTGAACTCACGGATGTGAACACACAGAAGAAGTTTCCTGAGAGGCTGCGACTTGTGAGATTTCACGATGACGAGCAAGACAGAGACTTCGCATTTTTGACGAATGCATTCCATCTTACCGCTCTCGAAATTGCTAATCTCTACAAGAACCGATGGCAGATTGAGTTGTTCTTCAAGTGGCTCAAGCAGCACCTCAAGATTAAGAAATTCTGGGGCACTACAGAGAACGCTGTCAGAATACAAATTTGCTCTGCAATCATAACTTATTGCCTTGTCGCCATCGTCCAACACGACATGCGACTAAAGCGGTCAACTTATGAGGTCCTGCAGATTTTGAGCATCTCACTAACGGATAAGACTCCACTGAGAGATCTCTTCGAAAAGACTAATTTCAACGATGTCAAAGAACTCGATTATCCCCTCTTGGAGGGACTATTTGATTAATATTAACTTCGTCCCAATTTTAACGGGACACTAATGAAAATCGTGTAACACACGAATCGCATTTTGTTGCTTGCGTAATCCGTAAAGATTATGACAATCAACGTCGTATGTCGCAGAGACGCTATCAACAGAAACCGTTTAGCCCCTCTTGCTCTTGTCTTTACCCATGACCGCCGCCGTAAGTTCGTCGGTCTGGGCATTTCGGAAGCTTTGGTGCATTGGGATTTCGACAAGCAACAACCTACCGCCGACTGCCCCGATAGAGCAGAAATACAGTTTCAAATAACCTCCAAGATACGTGAATACGAGAAGAAAATCAAAAAGTTGGAGGTGCTGGAAATTCCCGTTACATTCGATACGCTGTTTGAACAGAACGGCAAACGAATCAACTGCACGGTCGGGGAGTACTTCAAACAGATTATCGAACGCTTGGAAAAAGTCGAAAAGTACAGTTCCGCCAGCAAACATAAGGTAACGTTGGTCCTTGTGTCGCAATTCCGCTCGGTCAATATGCGTTTTGATGAATTGGATTTGACGTATTTAAGGGAGTTTGAAATCTTCTTGAGTCAAAAGGGTAATGTAAACAACAGTTGCAATTATGCAGCATTCCAATACTGCCGGTTGTATCTTATTGAAATTCTACATCAAACCACAACACACTGCAAATGTATACAATTTACTTTATGTTGTATCTTATCGAAATTCTACATCAAACCACAACATGAGCCACTGGCGAGCCACATCCCAAGGTGTTGTATCTTATCGAAATTCTACATCAAACCACAACGCCGGGACGACCACTCCTAATTCTGCTCTGTTGTATCTTATCGAAATTCTACATCAAACCACAACCTCCCGGCGGCGGCACAAACGCAAAAAAGCGTTGTATCTTATCGAAATTCTACATCAAACCACAACAGATGACCACATCCATGAAGGATGGGTTGGTTGTATCTTATCGAAATTCTACATCAAACCACAACTCGCGTTACTATAAATACTTTCTTTTCCAGTTGTATCTTATCGAAATTCTACATCAAACCACAACCGGAAAATGTATTGAATGTCGCCAAAAAAAGTTGTATCTTATCGAAATTCTACATCAAACCACAACATTATCCCATGTTGTTCGTTGATATGTCGCGTTGTATCTTATCGAAATTCTACATCAAACCACAACGCAGGCGATGGCTATCCTGTTGCTTCTCTGTTGTATCTTATCGAAATTCTACATCAAACCACAACAATAAGCGTAAAGAGGCGTGCCAGAACCACGTTGTATCTTATCGAAATTCTACATCAAACCACAACTGCACTTTTATTAGATTTTTTTAATAAGGCGTTGTATCTTATCGAAATTCTACATCAAACCACAACAATTACTGAAGCTATTGAAAAGTATGATTGTTGTATCTTATCGAAATTCTACATCAAACCACAACTATACGCACAAGAGCAAGAAAATACAAATGGTTGTATCTTATCGAAATTCTACATCAAACCACAACCAACGGCACGGCCACGATCAACGCCGCGGAGTTGTATCTTATCGAAATTCTACATCAAACCACAACTATTCCCGCAATATATGTCTCGGGATAGGTGTTGTATCTTATCGAAATTCTACATCAAACCACAACAGAGCGGGAGCAAAAGCACTTCGAGGTCCGGTTGTATCTTATCGAAATTCTACATCAAACCACAACCGTTTGTCATGTACTCCTGCCATGATACTTGTTGTATCTTATCGAAATTCTACATCAAACCACAACACATACGACGCAAGGACGCTGCGCAACTTCGTTGTATCTTATCGAAATTCTACATCAAACCACAACATTACGATTCTGAGAAGTGTATCAATTATAGTTGTATCTTATCGAAATTCTACATCAAACCACAACTTTGTCGGTAGTGTTCGGATTTTTGTTGTGTTGTATCTTATCGAAATTCTACATCAAACCACAACCGACTGGGGCCGCGAAATCTACCGGACTGCGTTGTATCTTATCGAAATTCTACATCAAACCACAACGTTTGGCTGTCGAAGGCTACCCACAAGCGGTTGTATCTTATCGAAATTCTACATCAAACCACAACATTCTTCACTATAAAGATTCTTCCCCAGTGTTGTATCTTATCGAAATTCTACATCAAACCACAACCCATAGCTTTCAAGAATACGTTTTTATCCGTTGTATCTTATCGAAATTCTACATCAAACCACAACAATAAGCGTACCGTCCATGTCGATGAAGAGTTGTATCTTATCGAAATTCTACATCAAACCACAACTTTACGAATGTTGATGCGAACAGTATTACGTTGTATCTTATCGAAATTCTACATCAAACCACAACTATCGAGGCAAAAAGCGCGTTATTGTTGCGTTGTATCTTATCGAAATTCTACATCAAACCACAACTTCAAGCCTTCGCTCAAGAGACAATGGAAGTTGTATCTTATCGAAATTCTACATCAAACCACAACGAAAGGTTTTCTGAGTCGTAGGGGTGCGATGTTGTATCTTATCGAAATTCTACATCAAACCACAACGCCGGCGGCAGTCTTATTATTTTCGCGAGGTTGTATCTTATCGAAATTCTACATCAAACCACAACTCTAGTAGTTCTGCAGGCTCCTCGTTGACAGTTGTATCTTATCGAAATTCTACATCAAACCACAACTGCGGAAAGTGCGAGGATTGCTTGCGTCGTTGTATCTTATCGAAATTCTACATCAAACCACAACAACCAATAATCTTATCGTTATGAAAAAGCCGTTGTATCTTATCGAAATTCTACATCAAACCACAACGCAGCGCTCGCTCGGTTTTTCGTATGTAGGTTGTATCTTATCGAAATTCTACATCAAACCACAACTTCGCCTCGAGCGCGAGCTTACCCGTTGTGTTGTATCTTATCGAAATTCTACATCAAACCACAACTCGTTGACAACCCGTTATGATTCGCGTGGAGTTGTATCTTATCGAAATTCTACATCAAACCACAACGTCGGGCCTCATATTGATTGATAAAGTGTTACTTACGGGCTGTCTGCCACTATAAAAATACGATCGGGTGTTCCGACGAAGCCAGTTTGATGCATTTTCCGTATTTCAAAGAACGAAAATAACGATTTATCAGAAAAATTCCAATTGTTGCGGAATTTCCGGTTTTGCTCGTTCGCTTTTACCCCAAAAATTTAATATGTCTCCATACTGTTTGTCCGTTACAGCAAGAATACTTGTAAATCCTGTCGGAGGCATCGATCGTCGAACCCGCTTAATGTGAACCTGCATATTCTCCTTCGATGCACAATGGCGCACATAGACTGAATACTGCATCATTGTGAAACCATCTTTTTCCAACGCCTTGCGAAATTGCACCGCATGACGTCGTTCCGTTTTTGTATTGGTTGGCAAATCAAAAAAGACAAACAACCACATGATTCGATAAGCATTCAAGCGTACTTCTGACATTCGACTACTCCAATAAAGGATATGCAATCTTTTTTTGGGTTCCAGCAAAGCATTTAGCCAGGGAAGAGGCTGAAAACATAAGTCCTACTTCGAGAGGTCGCACAACCTTGTCGAAACGAGTATCGACAAACAGGAGCCGCAACAGTTCGCCTTTCACCTTTTTGGTCAGTTGTGTATTCCCGTTTCTGTAAAGTTGGCAGACCAATTCGTCGACATACGGTCGATAGGGTTCCATTACGTCATCGGCCAGCGGAAAGGAGTTGTAACGATTCCGATGGAAGATCCCGAATGCTGGGAACAGTCCGGAGCCCATGATCGCACGGGCCACGGCGGCTCGCAGGATCGTATAGCCGTAATTGAGCAGGTTGTTGGGCGGCGAACCTTCGCGGGAACGGTAAAATTCGGCACCGAACAGTTCTGACCAGTAGATTCTCGCTGCTATGCCCTCCCGGTTGTCGGCGTCGGCGCTCTTGACATTCATGTAGCAGGGTTTCAGTTTGTCTCCGTCATACCCCAGCTTCCGCAGCAAGGCAGCCTGGTTGCGGATTTTGGTCTCGACGATCTGTTTCCAAAGGCCCTTCTTCAGCGGTTCGGATGCAGCGATCTGCATCCGATAATGTTCACCTTGCGTTCTGTTTGAATCCAAATTCATCAACAAGGCGTTCGGCATTCGGTTCTCTCCGCACAGGATAACTGCCACGTTGTTGTCCGACAGCGCATTCAAGAGCGGCAGCGTGATGGAGGTCTGCTGGTCCTCCAGCACCACGAAGCCGATATCCTCGATCGGGATGCTTTTCCGTTGGTCGGGGGCCTCGCGCGTGTGGATGATCATCTGGCCGTTGCGCAGGCTCAAACAGTAGGGTGTCGAAAAAAACAAGGTTCGTTTCAGCATGGCCGGTCATCTTTGAATTTTATCTCGCCCGTTACGGTCAGTTCGAAATCATAACCTTCCACCAACATGTTAAAATTGGAAACGCTGAGGCGCAATTTCGGTGATGGATTGGATTGGCAGAATTGAGAGGTCCCAGCTCCATATAAGGAGGTAAGTGTTTTCTGATCTCGGGCCTCCTGATGAAAGAGGAACTGTACCCGTCCTTCTGCAGCCATTGCTGTTACCTTGTAGAGTCGTTTTACCAACTCCTTGCGGGTACATTCATAAAGTTCTGCCGGGGTATTTTCATAAAACAGGACCATGGTCCCCGTTTTTAAGATGTATTTCAAGGGGAAACCGTTCGTGTCGGTCTGCGGTACCAGATCGGGGCGGGCTTCCCGGTCAGCGCTGGCTTTGAAATATTGGGCAGCTTCGAGGTTGCTGACGAGTTCAAAGGTGCGTTTCGTTTTGCCCTTTTTGTCCTGGCCCTCATAGATGACCGTGCAATAGTTCCCCTCATTTACGACATGATAATCCCGCTTGTACTCTTTTGCAGATAGGTCGCGCTGTTTTTTTAGCGCGATCGGATGTTTGACACTCGGTGTGAAGATCCGCACCTTGCGGATGGGAATGCCCTTTTCCCGGTTCATCCAGATCGTGTATTCATCGGGATTCATCGCCGTCTTGAATCCGACCTCGTCGATTGCCTCCCGTACGCGATCCCGGACTGCATCGTCGATAATCTTGTCGATGTCCGTCGGCTGTAACTGCGCGAGCGATTTGCGGATGACATAGCGGATCTCTCCATCCTGCTTAATAGCGCCGTAGAAGGTATCCTGATGCAACCGGCAGCGAGCCGTGTCTCCTTGCTGGTAGATTGGTTCCCCGTCGGCATTCAACTTTATCCGGCCGCGAACCCGTAACTTCCTGCGCGTCTGTTTGGTCATGTTGTCGGGCGTGTGGTGGGCAACGAGCAGTTCGTCGGCCGCCGCCTTGACATCTTCGGTAAAGGTCGGCCAGGGTTTCTCGAAGCGGGGTTTGCCGCTTTCGCCGTAGCCGTATCGCTCCTCGTCGGCGACATATTGCGCCCAGCGGTCGTACTCCCGGCGGCCGATACAGGCGATCGTGATGGCGTCGATGCAGTGGTGGACGTGGTTCGTGCGCTCCTTGCGGGCATACTCCTCCTGCAGTCCCCACATCTTGCGGAACGCGGCGGTCGTGGAACCTTTGACCGTATAGATTCGGTCAAAAACCGTCTTCAGATAGAGCCGTGCATATTTGCCGATGATGCCGATGTCGACTCCCTGCCGATTGCTGAATCCTTCGGGAATCTCGGCCATGGTGAAGCGTTCGTATTTCCCGCGCCAGTAGTCGAGTTGCATCTGCAAATAGTGACGGCGCTGAATGGCGTCGTCCTTTTCGGATTTAATCGCTGCGCTTTTGCTCCTGCGAACCTGGGCTTCAATCTGCTTTTGCAGACTCTCCATTTTTTCCCGCCAACCAAACGATTCGATCCGCTCCATGATCTCGACATGGTTGGACAACTCGGCCGGCAGTTTCGCCCGTTTTGTCTCCCGGTTGAACCGGTTTTCGCAGAGCGTCTTGTTCATCTGCGAGTCATCGCCGCCGCGAGCCTGCGGGAGCGTGTGCTCGATGTCGAAATCCGGAGCCGACCCGACGAAGTCCGAAATGCGGATTTGCCGCCCGGTATAGGGACAGACGTGCTGCTGTTCTTCCCACAGCCGGTATTTCAGCACTTCGTCGTCCGAGGGTTTTATCTCGCGGCCGGTTTCGGCGGCATACTGGCTGTGGATCTCTTCGGCATATTTCCGATTCTCAACCTCCCGTTCCCGCTGATACTGCTCGATGGCCTTCCGCCTGTTCGCATCATTGAGTCCGCGGGCGAATTCAATCCGGATCTTCGTGTCTCGGTCGATCCTGCCTTCGCGTAACAGCGTGTTTATCAGGTTGCGCAATCGGAACAGGGCCCGCATGGCCATCGGGTTGCGAATGGTCGCAGTACGTGGAGAGCCGAGTTGCAGAATGCCATTTGCCTTGGGTTGCGCATCCGGATAGGTCTCGATTTTCGAGGGATGATAAAGACGGATCAGACGAGAGGCATCCAATCCATGATCGCTGAAATAGTCGGCAATGCGGTGCTCCTTTGAATCGAACTTGTTATACGGATTTCGCTTGTAGTCAAGCAGCAGCGAGGCGATGTCCTGTTCGATTTCATGCCGACGGCTTTCGTCGGCATAGACCTCCTTCGGAAGTGCCGCCCGCAGGTTGGCCAGGAATACCGCCTCGTCGTACCGATAGCCACAGCGCAGATAGACCAGAATCTTGCCGATGGCATTTAGGCTCAACGCCGCGTAATCCTGCGGGAGTTTGATGGCTGCAAACGCTTTGGCTTGTTCATCCGTGAGTTGCAATTTTTCGCAGGCCCAGCTACGCAGCCGACCTTCGTCGTTGAACGAAAAGAGGGCGTGCCATACGTCATTCAACATCTGGTCCTCGTTTTTTCCTGCTCCAAGCAGGTAAAGGCTGCGAATCTCCGTAATCCAGTCGTCTCCGAAGATCGCTTGCAGCGATGCCGTGACGGGGCATCCCGATACGGTGGCCGTGCGGGCGAAATTGAAACGATAAGGAGCTTCTGTACGCTCCTCTTTGCAGGCATATTTCCCTTTGCCGGCGATTCTGCGGGCGATCTCTTCGAAATCGAAATAAGGCTTGCTTTTCCGGAAGAAGAGCGAACGAATCGTCTCGAACTCTTCCTGTGTCAAAGGTCGTGGAGCATTGTCGCCCGGTCCTGTAATCCGGATGTTGTTGACGAACGACAGCATCCGGAACTCCTCAAAACGGGGATGCGAAACGGGGCACCGACTCTTCGTCGGCTCGAAGGTGCATCGGCCGACTGACCCCTTCTGCGATTTGAGGTCGCGCTGGAAAAAGATTGCCCGATGCAGCGCCTTACGCCATTCGTCGGGCAATTGCTGCCGGTCGCAGATGGCATTGAACTCGGCCAGGTAGTGTTCGTTGCGCGAGGTGTATTTGTCGCGGATTCGTTCCTTGTGTTGGTACAGTCCGTAGAAATATTCTCCGAGGTACCGACACCCTGCCGCTGCTATTTCAGCCGACAGATTTTTGATACACTCCTTGACCGTGCCGTCTTCTTTCTCATTTCCTGCTTCCTTGCGATTGCTGAGGAATCCGCGTCGCTGTGCCAAATGATAAAGCGCCCGGCCAAGCAGCCAGCGCTGTGTGCGATTCCCGAGATCGAGCCGCTCGGACAGGGCTACATAACGATCGTGGTAAGGATTTCGATCCCCATTGTCGTCGGTTCGCTGCCAACGGAGGAATTCATTGTCCTGCGGGTAACGTTTCTCTTTTTGCCAGGCGGTCAACAGCTCCTCGGGCAACGGCGGGCAAAGGTCGTAACGGATGAGTATTTTGAGCAGTTCGATTTTTCGCAGACGCCGCCGGAAATAGTGGCGGCGCAGTGCCCGGGCGCTCGTCCGATCCTGAACGGCAGGTTTTTCATTGTTTTTGTCGCGGGCAACTCCCTCCTGGAAAATGTCTACACCTTTGTCAATCAGCGTATATTCGTTCTCCGATTCATCGACAAGGGCCCATCCCAGTGAGTTGGTGCCAAGGTCCAAACCCAATACTTTTGCCATATGAAGAAAGTGTTTTCTGTAAAATTAAATAAAAAATTGCAGAAATTCATCTTTTTTTACTATATTTGTGGTGTAAGAATTCTACATCTTATCACAATAAGGCTATATGCCGAAGGTTTTCAACCTATTGTCTCCGCGTACTCCGTGGAGACTTTTTTTATATTTCGTGAATAATTTAAAAACCGTCGGTTGCTATTGCGGAGTGTGCCGGCGCTGTGGCTTTTTGCCTTCGGGAGTTCATGGTGCCGAAAACAGAAGGTCGCATGTCGGACCGTCCGCCACTCGCCGTGCGACGCACCGACATGAAGCATCTCCAATTGCAGCGTTCATCAAGGGCATATCGTTGGAATATGCAGGAATACTTTATATCGAGACTCTGAAACCGGGAAAACACGCGAATAGAAATTCAGCGACGCCTTCTGTTTCCGGGCGCATTCGTGCACGAGGCTCTGCCGCGGGCGGACGATGACGAACCGGATAAAAAGCGCACCCCGAAATCCCTTTCCGGATTTTCGGGGTGCGCTTCATTCGGGCGGGCGGCTGTCCGGCGCGTTATCGGGCGGGATGTTCCGGGCGTTTGCTGAAAATGGCCTTGATCCGGTCCATGTCGAACTTGGCCGAGCGGTCGTAGCAATAGATGCCGTTCTGTTCCTGTTCCACGTCCGTGAGCTGGGTGTAGCAATAGCCCCACACCTGTCCGGAGAGCGAGAGCAGCGCGTCTACCTGGCCTTCGAGCCGCGTGTAGAACTCTTCGAGCGTACGGGGCGCCTGTCCGTAACCCCACGATTCGGTCTGGGAATCCGTGGCCTGCTTCTCCTGGTCCTTCACCCATTTGATGCCGCCGAATTCATCGACCAGGTAGGGGCACGAGCCATCGTACTGCGGCCAGGCGTAGTTTGCGGTCGCCTTCACCTCGTTGAATCCGATGTTGCGCGTCTGGTCGCGGGTCGTCCGCAGGCGGGGATGGAAGAACGTGCCGTCGCTGAAGATTTTCTCTTTCAGTTTGGCCGGGTTCTGCTCGTAATTGTGGACGGCCCAGATGTCGGTCCTGACGACGGCGCCGCCGCTGACGGTGTTGACGGGGCGCGTCGGGTCGAGGCGTCCCGTCAGGTCGTAGACGTCGGAGGCGAAGCGCGGGAACTGCGTGTTGTCGGGCCACCACTCCTCGTTCATCGGCGTCCACGTCAGCAGCGAGGGGTGGTTCCGGTCGCGGACCACGCATTCGGCCCATTCGGAGAGGAAGTTGCGGGCCGTCTCCACGTCGTTGGCATCCATTCCCCAGCTGGGGCTTTCGCCCCAGGTGATGTAGCCGAGTCTGTCGGCCCAGTAATAGTAGCGTTCCTCGAAAACCTTCTGATGCAGGCGTGCGCCGTTGAACCCGGCGGCCAGTCCCAGCTCGATGTCGCGGCGCAGGGCGTCGTCCGACGGGGCGGTCCAGATACCGTCGGGGTAGAAACCCTGGTCGAGCACCAGCCGCTGGTAATAGGGTTCGTTGTTGAGGTAGATTTTGTTGCCTTCGATGTGGACCTTGCGCATCCCGACATAGGATTTCACGGCGTCGAGCACCTGGCCGTCGGGGGCGACCACCTCGTAGGTCAGGTCGTAGAGGAACGGGTCTTCGGGACTCCAGAGCCGGGCCTTTTTGACCGGGATGACGACGACGCTGCTGTTCGACGCCCGGACCTGCCGCGTGCCGACGACCTTGCCGCCGTCCCGAAGGGTCACCCGGAGCGTGTTCGGGCTTTCCCGGAAGAACTGCGGGGCGACGATCAGCTGCTGCTGGTCGATGTCGGTCGTCATTTGGACGCGTGCGAGGGCCTCGGGAGCCACGGCCTCCATCCACACCGTCTGCCAGATGCCTGTCGTGCGGGTGTAGTCGCAACTGTGCGAGGCGTATTGCAGCGACTGTTTGCCGGCAGTCTGTTTGCCGCTGCGCAGGTCGCTCGTGGCGAAGACGACCAGACTGTGGCTGCCGCCCGGCTTCACGAATGCGGTGATGTCGTAGGAGAACGACGTGCTGCCTCCGAAGTGGCGGCCGACGAAGCGGCCGTCGACATACACCTCGGAGGTGTAGTACACGGCTCCGAAGTTGAGCATCACGTTGCGTCCCGACCAGTCTGCCGGAATGTCGATCGTACGCTGGTACCAGATGCGGCCGATGAAGTCCGTGTGGCCGACGCCCGAGAGCTTGCTCTCCGGGGCGAACGGCACGATGATTTTGCCGTCGAATCCCTTCGAGCCGGCGTAGCCGCGTTCCAGGCCGCTTGCGCCGAAATCGAACGTGTAGGTCCATTCGCCGTTCAGGTTGATCCAGTCCGTCCGCTCGAACTGCGGGCGGGGATATTCCGGGCGGGGGATCTGCGAAAACAGACACGCGGCCTGAAGCAGGAAAAAGAGGGTGATTGCGGTTTTCTTCATGGTTGTTTTTGGTTGGTTTGCTTGTTTTCGGGGTGGTTATTCCGGTGCGATGTCGAACCGGTCGGGCGGCTCCGTGCGCTGCGCCCCGGCGAGCGGCGGCAGCATGCCGCAAGGGAGCAGCAGCAGGATGTGCGCATGTTTCATGGCTTCGTCTATGGGTTTGCTGTGCCGAAGTTACGAAACTTTTTCGGAATACGGAGCGGGTCAGAGGTTAATTTTGCAGGGGGACAGGCTGAAGACCCGAAAAAAATAGACTATATTCGTACGATCAAAACTGCCCGACTGATAGGAAAAAGAGACTCTTGCACTGTTGGGGACCCTGCACCTTCGTCGGAGCGCAGGTCCCGTGGCCGACGCTTTTCAACGGCCGGAACCTGAAAGGCTGGAAGACGGTCGGCGGGACGGAATCGTTTTTGTGTTATATTTACGGATAAAACGAATGCGGTTATGGAACGGGAGAACGTCTTTCATATCAAAAACATGGTTTGCAACCGCTGCATTCTGGTCGTCACCCGGCTGCTCGAAAAAGCGGGGTTCACGCCCCTCGATGTCGGACTGGGAACGGTCGTCGTGCAGGAGAAGCCCGGCCGGGAGCAGCGGGAGGCGTTCCGCAAACTGCTCGAAGCCTACGGGTTCGAACTGATCGACGACAGCCGGATGCGCCTCATCGAGCAGATCCGGACGGCCGTGATCGAATTGGTGCATTACAGCGAAGATGCCTCGAAAGTCAACCTGTCGGATTACCTGCGCGAACGCTGCCACCGTGATTACAGTGCGTTGAGCAAGCTCTTTTCGGAGGTCAACGGCATCAGCATCGAGAAATACTTCCTCGCCCAGCGGATCGAGCGGGTCAAGGAACTGCTGGCCTACGGCGACCTGACCGTCAGCGAGATCGCCGACAAACTCCGTTATTCGAGCGTGGCGCACCTCAGCGCCCAGTTCCGCGCCCAGACCGGGATGTCGCCCACTGAATTCCGCCGGCTGAAAGGACGCGGCCTGAAACCGCTGGATGAAGTGTAGGTATAAATCATATCCATAATTCTGTAACACCCGGAGCGTGTCGGGACCTTACCTTTGTTCCCATGGAAAAGAGTAAGATCATCACGAATACGTTCCCGGTCGCAGGCATGAGCTGCGCTTCGTGCGCAGTCCGGGTCGATAAGGCGCTCAACGGCCTGCCGGGCGTCGAGTCTGCGCATGTGAACTACGCTTCCGCTACGGCGCGGGTGGACTACCGTCCGGGGGAGTGCTCTCCCGGGGTGCTGAAGCGGGCCGTGCAGGCGGCCGGTTACGACCTGCTGACCGACGCGGAAGGCCCGGCGGAGGACGAGGCGGCGCACGTCCGTGCGGCGCATTACCGGGCGCTCAAACGGCGGACTCTTTGGGCGGCGGGGCTTTGTCTTCCGATCGTGGCCGGAGGCATGCTGTTCATGGACGCTCCGGCCGTGAAATACGCCGTGTGGGCGCTCTCCACCCCGGTCGTTTTCGGACTGGGACGGGAGTTCTTCGTCAACGCCTGGAAACAGCTCCGCCACGGGGCGGCCAACATGGATACGCTGGTTGCCGTCAGTACCGGAATCGCCTATCTGGTCAGCCTTTTCAACCTGTTTTTCCCGGAATTCTGGCTGTCGAGGGGCATCGAGCCGCACGTCTATTTCGAGTCGGCAGCCGTCATCGTCGCCTTCATCCTGCTGGGGCGGCTGCTTGAGGAGCGGGCGAAACGCGGCACGACGACGGCCATCGCGAAACTGATGGGCCTGCAACCGAAAACCGTCACGGTGATCACCCCTTCGGGCGAACGCTCCGTGCCCGTTGCGGAGCTTCGCGCCGGGGATCTGGTCGCCGTGCATCCCGGCGAACGCATCGCCGTGGACGGCACGGTGGCCGAAGGCGCGTCGTATGTCGACGAGAGCATGCTCAGCGGGGAACCGCTCCCCGTCTGCAAACAGGAGGGTGCGGCGGTGTTCGCCGGAACGATGAATGGCAACGGTGCGTTCCGTTTCCGGGCCGACAGGGTGGGGCAGGACACGGTGCTGGCCCGGATCATCCGCATGGTGCGGGATGCGCAGGGCAGCAAGGCCCCCGTGCAGCGGACCGTCGACCGGATCGCCGGCGTTTTCGTTCCCGCCATCATCGTCCTCGCCGTGCTGACCTTCGCGGCGTGGATGCTTTTCGCGCCGGAGGAGGGCTTCACCCGCGGGCTGCTGGCGCTGGTGACCGTGCTGATCATCGCGTGCCCCTGTGCGCTGGGGCTGGCTACGCCCACGGCCCTCATGGTCGGGATCGGCAAGGGCGCCGGACAGGGCATCCTCGTCAAGGACGCTGCGAGCCTGGAGGTGGCCCGGAAGGTCGACGCCGTGGTGCTGGACAAGACCGGAACGCTCACCGAAGGCCGTCCGTTGGTCGTGGACGCTGCGTGGGCCGAAGGGTCGGAGACGGCGCGGCGGATTCTGTTCAGCCTCGAAAAACGCTCGGGGCATCCGCTTTCGCAGGCTGTCGTCGAATCGCTCGGCGGGGAGCGGGACGTTCCCGTGACCGGGTTCGAAAGCATTCCCGGGCAGGGTGTCCGGGGCGTCGCGGAGGGGCGGACCTGGTATGCCGGGAACGACGCGCTGCTGTCCCGCCACGGCATCGTGCCCGACGCCCGCCTGCAACGGCTGGCCGAAGGGTGGGTGCAGGAGGCGAAGACCGTGGTTTGGTTCGCCGACGAGGAGCGGACGCTCGCCGTGCTCGCCCTTGCCGATGCGCTGAAACCCTCGTCGGCCGGGGCCGTCGCCCGGCTGCACGCGCTGGGAATCACGGTCTGGATGCTGACGGGCGACAACGCCGGTTCGGCGCGTGAAACGGCCCGGAAAGCCGGGATCACCCGTTTCCGGGCGGGCGTCCTGCCGCACGAAAAGGCCGGATTCGTCCGGCAGTTGCAGTCCGAAGGCCGGACGGTGGCCATGGCCGGCGACGGGATCAACGACAGCGCGGCTCTCGCGCAGGCCGATTTGAGCGTCGCCATGGGGCAGGGGAGCGACATTGCGATGGATACCGCGATGGTGACGATCCTCTCGTCGGACCTCCGGAAAATCCCGGAGATGATCCGGCTGTCGCAACTCACCGTGCGGACGATTCGCCAGAACCTCTTCTGGGCCTTCATTTACAACCTCGTCGCCATTCCCGTAGCGGCCGGGGCGCTCTATCCCCTCTGGGGGTTTCTGCTCGACCCGATGATCGGCGGGGCGGCCATGGCCTTGAGCAGCGTGAGCGTCGTGGCCAACAGCTTGCGGCTGAAACGCCGGCGGATCGGCGATGAGTGTGAACATGACGAACCGGTTGAAACCGAAGAAAAGATGAAAAAGGAATTTATCGTGGACGGCATGACGTGCAATCATTGCCGGATGCATGTGGAACATGCGCTGAACGCCCTCGACGGCGTGAAGGCGGTCGTGACGCTGGACCCTCCGGTGGCCGCCGTGGAGTTCTCCGGGCCGGAAATCGGCCTCGGGGAGTTGCAGAAGGCCGTTACGGAGCGGGCCGGGGAGTATACCCTGCGGGCGCGGTGACGACGGACGCCCCTGCGCAGGCGGGGCGTTTTTTTCGTGCCGCGCCGTATCTTTCCGGCGAATGTCCGGCGGAAAATGCGTTTTAGCATTAACTTTGCTGTCGGATCGTGTAAAGTATGCTGATGGAGACTATTTCCCGTTGGATCGGCGGCGTGAACGACGTGCTGTGGACCTATGTGCTGGTCGCGGCGCTCTTGGGGTGTGCCGTGTGGTTCACCCTGCGCACGCGGGGCGTGCAGTTCCGCCTGCTGGGCGAGATGATGCGCGTGCTGGGCGAGTCGGCCGGAAGCGGCCCGGAGGGCGAGCGGCACGTCTCGTCGTTCCAGGCTTTCGCCGTGTCGCTGGCCAGCCGCGTCGGCACGGGGAATCTCGCGGGCGTCGCCACGGCCATCGTCGTCGGGGGACCCGGCGCGGTCTTCTGGATGTGGGTCATCGCCCTTGTGGGCGCCGCGAGCGCTTTCGTCGAGTCGACCCTCGCGCAGCTTTACAAACGCCGCGGCAGGGACTCTTTCATCGGCGGCCCGGCCTACTACATGGAACGCGGTCTCGGGCGGAGGTGGATGGGCGTGCTGTTCGCCGTGCTGATCTCCGTGACCTTCGGATTCGCCTTCAACTCGGTGCAGAGCAACACGATCTGCGCCGCGTGGGAGGGAGCTTTCGGCGCCGATCGTGTGTGGGCGGGCGTCGTGCTCACGGCGCTGACGCTGCTCATCATCTTCGGCGGCATACGGCGCATTGCGCGTGTCAGCGGCGTGATCGTCCCGATTATGGCGCTGGGGTACATCGTGCTGGCGCTGGGCGTCGTGCTGTTCAACCTCGGGCGGCTGCCCGAAGTGCTGGAGCTGATCGTCGCCGACGCTTTCGGCTGGGAGCAGACGCTGGGAGGCGCGGTCGGCGCGGCGTTGATGCAGGGCATCAAGCGGGGACTTTTCAGCAACGAGGCCGGTATGGGTTCGGCTCCGAACGTCGCCGCCACGGCCCACGTTTCGCATCCCGTGAAGCAGGGGCTTATCCAGACCTTCGGGGTCTTCACCGATACGCTCGTCATCTGCACCTGCACGGCCTTCATCATCCTGTTCGGGGGCGTTCCCGACGCTTCGCTCAACGGCATTCAGCTGACGCAGGCGGCTCTGGAGAGCGAGATCGGTCCTGCGGGCGGGGGGTTCGTCGCCGTGGCGATCTTCCTGTTCGCCTTTTCGTCGATCATCGGCAATTATTACTACGGCGAAGCCAACATCCGCTTCATCACTCCGCGGCCGTGGGCGCTGACGCTCTACCGGCTGCTGGTCGGCGCGATGGTGCTCTTCGGATCCGTGGCGACGCTCGATCTGGCATGGAGCCTGGCCGATGTGACGATGGCGCTGATGACGCTGTGCAATCTGGCGGCGATCGTGCTGCTGGGCCGTCAGGCCTTCCTGCTGCTGGCCGACTACACGGCCCAGAAGCGGCAGGGCATCAAAAATCCGGTCTTCACGAAAGACCGGATTCCCGAATTGAAAGACAAGGCCGAGTGCTGGTAGCGCATTACTCCACCAGCCGGCGCGTCACGCTCCACCGCTGCATCAGCCGCACCACCGCCCAGCTCACGGCGAAGGCCCCGCAGGCGATCAGCGCGATGCGCGCCAGCGCGGGAAGTCCCGGAATCCGCTGCACGAGGTCGTAGCCGGCCTGAACGAAGATGAAGTGGCAGAGGTAGATGCCGAACGTCGCGCCCGCCAGCCGCGAGAGCCATGCGCGGGGCCGTGCGGCGGCCTTCTGCACGAGGATGAAGACCGGGGCGGTCATCATAAAGACGTTGATGCCGGCGAAATACCAGACGATTTCGAGGTAGGCGTAGTTGCCCGGGAAATGTTTCTGCATCACCACGTAGCCCAGCCCCGTGGCGAGGTATCCGGCGAGGAAGGTCGGGATGCAGATGCCCAATGTCCTGCGCCAGTTCCATGCGGGCGGGAATTTCACGAGGTAGAAGGCCAGCACGAGGTAACCGGCGAAGCCCGAGACGTAGTGGAACGTGCCGAACTCGTTCCAGTCGCAGACGCCGTAAAGCCCCGTGTTGCCGTAATTGCCCGTGTAGCCCAGCGCCGGGGCCAGCATCTTCACGTAGGGCAGCAGCAGCGTCAGGCCCCAGATCGCGAGGACGCTCTGCAACTCGCGCCGCGAGGCCCGTTCGAGCCACGGGCTGATCAGCGGCATGATCAGATAAAGTCCTATCAGCATATAGAGATACCAGAGCGGCGTGGTGTCGTAGCAGAAGTTGAAGACGAAGGTCCACATCTTGTGCAGCGTCGCTTCGCCGGTGAACAGCGCGGGGTCGATCGACGGGCTGGAGGTCCCGACGTAGCGCATATACAGGTAGTAGAGCACGGGCAGCGTCAGCGACCAGAAGACCAGCGCCAGGAGGACGCGGCCGATGCGCTTGCGGTAGAAAGCCCCCGTTCCGGTCCGCACGGGCAGCAGCAGCACGCCCGACATCATCACGAACAGCGGCACGCAGGCCCGGACGAAACTGCCTGCCAACGCTCCTTGCAGGAAGGTGGCGCGGTCGCTGTCGAACACGGCGACGAAGGCGTCGCAGCTGTGGGAGAAGACCACCAGGAAGCAGGCGATCACGCGCAGGAGGTCCACCCAGCCGATGCGTTCGCGGGCCGGGACGTTCAGGTCGGGAAGTCGGTTCTTCATTGTCGCAGAAATGGATTTCCGGCGAAGGTACGAAAAAAATCCGGGACCGCCGTGCGTTTTCGCCGCGGCGTCCCGGATTTTTGGTTGTCCGCACTCCCTCCGGCGGACGTCCCCTTCGGGTCAGTTGACCACCACCGTCGGGAAGTATTCGCGCAGCAGGGCCGCGGCGCGGTCGAGCTGTTCGGGGGTGTTCTCCCGCACGTCGCGGAGTTTGTACTCCAGCCCCATCGCCTCGTACTTATGCACTCCGAGGGTGTGGTAGGGGAGCAGTTCGACCCGCTCGACCGACTTGTAGCCGCCGAGGCGTTCGCCCAGCGCACGGATGTCGGCTTCGGCGTCGCTGATGCCCGGAACCAGCACGTAGCGTAGCCAGAAGGGTTTTCCGTGGGCTTCGAGCCAGGCGGCCGTGCGGAGCGTCTGCGCGTTTTCGCGTCCGGTGAGGGCGCGGTGGCGTTCGGGATCGGCCTGCTTCACGTCCAGCAGCACCAGGTCGACCAGCCCCAGCAGCTCCTCGACGGCCGGGTTCCACACCCCGCCGTTCGAGTCGATGCAGACGTGGATGCCGGCCTCCTTCAACGACTTTACGAGCGGAACAAGTTCCGCGGCCTGGAAGGTGGGTTCCCCGCCCGAGAAGGTCACGCCGCCGCGCCGCCCGAAGAAGGGCTTCTGGTCGACGGCCATGCGCAGGATCTCCGCAGGGTCGGTCAATGTGCCCGCTCCGGCCTCGATCGTGTCGGGGTTGGCGCAGTAGAGACAGCGGAAATTGCAGCCTTGGAGGAAAACGACGAGCCGGAGTCCCGGCCCGTCGAATGTTCCCATGGATTCGTAAGAATGTACACGAAGCATGATTGTTCCTTGTTTTTGAATAAGGGGGTTCGGGCGCAAACCGGGTTCCGGTATGCAAATCCTGCGCCCGCCCCTAAAAGCGGCTTTTCAAGCCGTTACATCCTTTCGTGGAAGCTGCGGCTGATGACTTCGAGCTGGTGTTCGCGGCTCAACTTGGTGAAGTTCACGGCGTAGCCCGAGACGCGGATCGTCAGCTGCGGATATTTCTCGGGGTGCTCCATGGCGTCTTCGAGCATCTCGCGGTTCAGCACGTTGACGTTCAGGTGGTGTGCGCCCTTGGTGAAATAGCCGTCGAGCATCGTCACGAGGTTCTCGATACGCTCTCCGGCCGTCGGGCCGAGCGATTTGGGCACGATCGAGAAGGTGTTCGAAATACCGTCCTGCGAGTCGCGGTAACGCATCTTGGCCACCGAGGCGAGCGAAGCGATGGCGCCGCTCTTGTCGCGGCCGTGCATCGGGTTGGCTCCCGGGGCGAAGGCCACGCCCTTGAGGCGTCCGTCGGGCGTTGCGCCGGTCTTCTTGCCGTACATCACGTTCGAGGTGATCGTCAGCAGCGACAGCGTCGGGCGGGCGTTCTTGTAGACGGGCAGCTTCTTCAGCTCCTCGCTGAAGTAGTAGACGAGGTCCACGCCCAGGTGGTCGACACGGTCGTCGTTGTTGCCGTAGCAGGGGAATTCACCCTCGATGTCGAAGGCTTCGGTGAGACCCTCGGCGTTGCGGCGGGGCGTCACGCGGGCGTATTTGATGGCCGAGAGCGAGTCGAGGGCGATCGAGAGACCGGCCACGCCGTAGGCGAGATTGATGCGGGGATCGGTGTCGACGAATGCCATCTGGGCCTTCTCGTAGTAGTACTTGTCGTGCATGTAGTGGATGATGTTCATGGCCTCGTTGTAGACGCGGGCGATCTCCTTGAGCACCATCTTGTAGTTGCGCATCACCTCCTCGAAGCGCAGCGGACCCTCCGACAGCGCCGGAATGCCCTTGACCATCAGCGTGCCGGTGTTCTCGCAGCGACCTTCGTTAATGGCCAGCAGCAGGGCCTTGGCCAGGTTGGTGCGGGCGCCGAAGAACTGGATCTGGCGGCCGATGTCCTGGAACGAGACGCAGCAGGCGATGCCGTAGTCGTCCGAGTGGCGCACTTCGCGCATCAGGTCGTCGTTCTCGTACTGGATCGAGCTGGTGTCGGCCGAAACCTTGGCGCAGAAGTCCTTGAATCCCTGCGGCAGCTCGGGGCTCCAGAGAATCGTGAGGTTCGGTTCGGGCGAAGGACCGAGGTTGTAGAGCGTTTGCAGGAAGCGGAACGAGGTCTTCGTCACCTTCGTGCGACCGTCGTTGAAGCGTCCGCCGATGGCCTCGGTCACCCACGTCGGGTCGCCGGCGAAGATGTCGTTGTAGGACTGCATGCGCAGGTGGCGCACCATGCGCAGCTTGATGACGAACTGGTCGATCAGCTCCTGGGCGAACGACTCGTCGATCGTCCCGTGCGCGAGGTCGTATTCGATGAAGATGTCGAGGAACGACGATACGTTGCCCAGCGACATGGCGGCTCCGTCCTGCTCCTTGACGGCGGCCAGGTAGGCCATGTAGACCCACTGCACGGCCTCCTGCGCCGAATGCGCCGGACGGCTGAGGTCCAGTCCGTAGTATTCGCCCATCGTGCGGATGTCCTTCAGGGCCTTGATCTGCTCGGCGACCTCTTCGCGCAGGCGGATGCGGGCGTCGGTCATCGGGCCGGTGAGGTTGCGGAGGTCCTCCTGCTTGGCCTCGATCAGGCGGTCGGTTCCGTAGAGGGCCAGACGGCGGTAGTCGCCGATGATGCGGCCGCGGGCGTAGTTGTCGGGAAGACCCGTCAGGAAGCCCAGCGAGCGGAACGAGCGGATCTCCTCGGTGTAGACGTCGAACACGCCGTCGTTGTGCGTCTTGCGGTAGTGGGTGAAGATGTCCTTCACCTTCTCGTCGACCTCCACGCCGTTCTCCTTGCAGGCGCGCGATACGACATTGATGCCGCCGAAAGGTTTGATGGCGCGCTTGAGCAGTTCGTCGGTTTGAAGGCCCACGATCAGCTCGTTTTCGCGGTCGATGTAGCCGGCCTTGTGCGAGGTGACGGTCGAAACGGTCTTGTTGTCCAGCGCGCGGACGCCGTTATGCTGACGCTCCTCTTCGAGGGCCTTGAGGCAGAGGTTCCAGATGTGCTTCGTTCGCTCGGTAGGTCCTGCGAGGAACGAGGCGTCGCCCAGGTAGGGGGTGATGTTTGTCTGTACGAAGCTCGTCACGTTGATCTCTTTGCTCCAAAGCCCGTCGATAAAGGTTTTGTTCAGTTCCATAGATGATATTGTTCGTTTTGAGATGATAATTGTCCTATTTCGGTCGGCAAAGATACGTTATTTTTTTCACACCGGCCAAAGAGCGGTTACAATTTTTTATAAAAATTTAAAAAATACCTACGATCAGGTATTGACGGCGCCTTCCGGGACATGCAATAGTTACAGGAAGGCGTTGCGGCGTTTGTGGCCCTGCTTTTGCAGGGGCGGGAGTGTATAAATACGAAAAACGATGAAAAGATTCTGGATTGCCCTGCTGGGTGCGGGGCTTTTTGCGACGGCGGCGTTCGCCGGCGGTGACGAAGTTCCGGTCAGGATGCACGAACTGCCCGATGCGGCGAAGACGTTGGTGAAAAAGTATTTTCACGACATCGAGGTGGTTTCCGCCACGATGGAGAAGGGCGTGGCCCCGAGCTATGAGGTGAAGTTGGCCGACGGTACGGAGATCGACTTCGACGCCCGCGGCGAGTGGACCGATGTCGAGCGGCCGGGGGGTGTCGTGCCGGACGGGCTGATTCCGCAGCCGATCCTGAAATTCGTGGCTGCGAACTATCCGGGGCGGCACGTCCGGGGTGTCGAACGCGACGGCCGCAACCATGAGGTCTCCCTCGACAACGGACTGGAACTGAAATTCAACCGCCGTTTCCGGCTGGTGGAGACCGATCACTGACGGCCGACGATTGGTGCGGCGGATTACGGCCCGGGGGTTTGAGTTGCGCATCCGGCCCCCGGGTCCCGCCGCTTTGTAAGGTGAAAGGTGTAAGATGAAAGGTGAATTTTTCATTTACAACCTTTCACCTTCGGCTTTGATAAAAAGCGTATCTTTGCAGCGTAAATCCCGATAACGATGGAAGAACTCTCGCTTACGACCCCCGCCCTGCTGTTTTCGGCCGTGTCGCTGATTCTGCTGGCCTACACCAACCGGTTTCTGTCCTATGCGCAATTGGTGCGCACGCTCAAGGAGCAGCATTTGCAGCACCCTTCGAAGGTGACGCGCGCGCAGATCGACAACCTCCGCCGGCGGCTCCACCTCACGCGCACGATGCAGTTGCTGGGCGTCACGAGCCTGTTCCTGTGCGTGGTGACGATGTTTCTGATCTACGTGGGGCTGATGCTGCTTTCGGCTTATGTCTTCGGTGCGGCGTTGCTGCTGCTGGTCGGTTCGCTGGGCGTTTCGATCTGGGAGATTCAGATCTCGGTCCGGGCGCTGGAGATTCACCTCAAGGATATGGAGAACCCGCTTGACAAGCGGGATTCGGAATAATTGTCCGGTCGTGTTCAAGCCGCCCTTTTTTAAGTTTAAGGGTGATTTAGCGAAGCGGCATCTTTTGACAAAAACGAAGATGCCGCGACGTCGCGTCACTGCATCTCCCACTAACCTACTTATGTAACCTAAAACCAACTTGTGAATCCGGTTCTCCGGTTTTCACAGTGCAAAGATACGGGTCCGTCGTTTCGCTGAAATGACGGACCCGTTGCATTTTCGTTACACGGCGCTTTTTGAAGCTCTCCTTTTCAAAGGAGGGTTTGGGTGGATTGTCTGCACGATGGCGTATCGGCATTATTTTTTGGCCTCCAGAAAATATTGCTGCGATTTGAGCAGGTTGCGCGACTGGAGCATCATCGTCTTCGTCTCGTTGAGGATCGTGAGGTAGAGCACCCCGGCGCGGGTGCTGCCCGACGGGACGTCGTTGATGCGCCGCAGCTGGCTCTTGATCGCCTCGACGATCGTGTCGAAGAGCTTGTCGCGCATTTCGAGCACCAGATCGAGGTCCGAGAAATCCTTCGTCGCCAGCATGTCGTTGATCTTGTCGAAAATCGCCTCCACCTGGTCGTTCACGCGCATCAGGTCGACGATCTGCTCCTTCGACATGCCCTCGTGGTTGTTGTCGATGTGTTCGAATGCCGGGCGCGTGATGTGGATCAGGGCCTTGGTCACCTCCGAAAGGTAGTCCGTGACCTGCACGTAGAAGTGCCCCGTGTCGATGTCGCACCGTTGCAGGCGGCGCAGCGTCGGCATGACGTTGTATTTGCGGATGCGGGCCTCCTCGAAAAGACGGTTCGAGTCGCGCACCATCTCCTTGAGCACCTTGCGGTTCTCCTTGAAGACGGCTACCAGCGTGCGGTTGTAGATGCGCGTGACCTCCTGCATCGTCGTGCAGACCTCGCCGATGCAGGCGCACAGCACCTCGTCGGGGGTCTCGGCCGTTTCGAGCGGCAGCAGGGCCTTTTCGGCCTCCTCTTTCAGTCCGGGCGTCTTGAGGTGGCTGCGGACGAGCAGCCAGGCGCAGAGCGCCGTGAGGGCTGCCACGGCGATCCAGCCGCCCCACAGCAGCAGGGCTGTCACGGCCAGCGCGATGAGGAATCCTCCGAGCGCCGTGATGAACCACCCCGAGATGACGGCCATCACGCCCGTGATGCGGTAGACGGCGCTTTCGCGGCCCCACGAGCGGTCGGCGAGCGACGATCCCATGGCCACCATGAAGACCACGTAGGTCGTCGACAGCGGCAGTTTGTAGGAGGTGGCGATGGCGATCAGGATCGACGCGGCGGTGAGGTTGACCACGGCGCGGACCATGTCGTAGGGGGCCGACGAACGCTCCTCGGCAGGGAGCGGCTCGAAACGCCGGTCGATGGCCTTCTGAACCCGCGCCGGAATCAGCCCGGTCCACATCGTGTTCATCACCAGCGTCGCGCGCACCAGACTGCGCGAAATGAGGGTCGAACCGAAGCGTTCGTCGCCCTCGTGCTGCGAGGCGAGCGACAGTTCGGTCTCGGTGACGTGCTGCGACTTTTTCGAGAAGAACAACGTCAGCACCATGATCAGTCCCGAGACGCCCAGCAGCAGGAAGTTGGCCCGGGCGGGAGCTTCGAGCGCCCCCATCATCATCGTTTCGCTGCCCGCCTCGCCGGCGATGCGCCAGGCGTCGTAGCCGGCCAGCGGCACGCCGATGAAGTTCACCAGGTCGTTGCCCGCGAAGGCAAGGGCCAGCGAGAAGGTTCCCGACAGGATCGTGATGCGCATGATGTTGAGCCGCATGCGCTGGAAAATGTAGAGGAGGAGCGACGCCGCGGCCCAGAAGGCGAGGAGCGTCACGAGGACGTGGTCGCCGACGTAGGCCGAAACGGAGGTCGGGATCAGTCCCGAGCTTTTCAACCCCTTGAACAGCGCGAAATAGAGGATTCCGGCCAGCGAGATGCCGCACCAGACGGCTCCCCAGCGGCGGAAGACGGCGGCGTAGCGGAACGAGAAGATGAGGCGCGAAATGTACATGAAAAGCGTTCCGGCCACGAAGGCCAGCGCCACCGACAACAGGATCGCCGCGATGATGACCATGGCTTTGCCCGTGTTGATGAACTGCGAGAGGTCCTGCAAGGAGGTCCCCGGGTCGCCGGCGATGCGGAACAGGGCGGCGGCGACGGCGGCGCCCAGCAGACCGAAGACCATCGACACGGTGGTCGAGGTGGGCAGTCCCAGCGTGTTGTAGAGGTCCAGTAGCAGCACGTTGCCCAGCATCATGCCCAGAAACAGCATCATAATCTCCTGAAAGGAGAACTGTCCGGGGTAGAAGACGCCGCTGCGGGCGACCTCCATCATGCCGCTCGACGTGACCACGCCGATGATGATGCCGACGGACGCCACGGTGAGGATAATCTTCATCGAGGCGGCTTGGGAGCCGATAGCGGAGTTGAGAAAATTGACTGCGTCGTTCGTGACGCCGACGAAAAGACCTGAAACAGCGAGGATTCCCAGAATGCCGACAATGACGGTGTAGATTTCGCTCATGTTGGGGTTTTAGTGCAAATTGTGAACAAATTTACGCCATTTTTTCCGATGAAATGGTTATGACATGGATTGTTAACATTAATTTAACACAGCGTCTCGGCGGAAGATGCCGGATGTTCCCCTGACTGCCGGCCCGCTGTCTGCTGCGGGGCCGTTTTCCCTCCTTTGCTCGGGGCTTTCCCTATTGCCGGAGCCTGTTCTCGCGGCCGCTTCTGTTCCGCCTGTTTTGCCTCTTCGGGTTGCGCGTTCGATTCGCCCGGCGCCCGTGATCCGCAGGTCGCGGACAAACTTGCGGCCCTGCGGCGAAACCTTGCCCCCCCCCGGCTGACGCAAAAAAGCGGCGGACCCTCTGTGGTCTGCCGCTTTTCACATTCCTGCGCCCGCAGCGTCAATCCCGGTTGACCGGGCCGTCTTTTCGTCCATACGGTCTCCGGATCACTGCACCAGCATCGCGTGCCGGTAACCGTCGGTCTTGTTCCAGTCGCCGCGCGTGAAGTCGGGAACGGCCACCGGGACGCTGTTGTGTTCGAGCGACATCGCCGTAAGGGCGCCGATGCACGACCATTCGGCCGCATCGTAGACATCCTGATCTAGCGGCAGGCCATGTTGCAGGCAATAGACCAGCCGGTAGTCCATGATGAAGTCCATGCCGCCGTGACCGCCGACCTCGCGGGCCTTGGCCTCGATGTCGAGGACGATCGGGTCTTTGTACCGCGCCATCAGCGCCTCACGCACCTCCTTCGACACGAAACGGTGGGCGTTCAGGTTCTCGTGGTCGGGCACGCCCGAATCCGCAAGCTGGTCGGGGTTGAAGGCATAGCCCTGAACGGGGTATTTGTTGGCGAATCCCTTCGTGCCGGTCAGCTGGTACATGCGGCTGTACGGACGGGGCGTGTAGACATTGTGTTCGAGCAGGATCGTGCGGCCCTTCTCGGTCTTGATCAGCGTCGTCGTATGGTCGGCGTTGGCGAATTCTTCAGCGCCCAGCTTCTCGCGGGCGAGTTTCAGCCCGTTGACCGAGCGGGTGTCCATCGCCACCAGGCAGTTCATCTTGTCGCCGCGGTGGATGTCGAGCAGCTGGCAGGCGGGACCGAGGCCGTGCGTGGCGTAGACGTCGCCGCGGTGATCCCGGTTGAATTTCAGACGCCAGCTGTCCTGATAGTAGTCCCAGAAAGCGTCGAGGTCGTGGATATACGCACCTTCGACATGGAGAATGTCCCCGAACAGTCCCTGCCGGGCCATGTTGAGCGTCGTCAGCTCGAAGAAATCGTAAACGCAGTTTTCGAGCATCATGCAGTGCCGCTGCGTCTTCTCGGCGGTGTTCACCAGTTGCCAGCACTCTTCAAGCGACGTGGCGGCGGGAACTTCGACAGCGACGTGCTTGCCGTGCTCCATGGCGTAAACGGCCATCGGGACGTGCAGCTGCCACGGGGTCACGATGTACACCAGGTCGATGTCGTCACGCTCGCAAAGCTGTTTCCAGCCCTCCTCGCCGCTGTACGGAGCCGCCTCGGGAAATCCGCGACGCACGAGAATCGCCTGCGCGCTGTCCACGCGCTCGGGATAAAGGTCGCACAGGGCTTTGATCTCGACGCCGTCGAGGTGCGTGAAGCGTTCCACGGCCCCGGGACCGCGCATACCCAGCCCGATGAAGCCCACACGGACCGTCTCCATCGGCGCGGTTTTGAGTCCCAGCACCGATTTCTGGCCCGGTTCGCGCGCGGGCGTATCGAAGACGATCACGCCGTCGACCGTCTTCCATCCTTTCGATTCGCAACCGGAAAACAGGAGAATGCCTCCAAGGGCAGCCAGTAAAATGAGCAATTTCTTCATTAGTATGACAGATTGGTTAGTTTCGTTACAAAAGTATGAAATATTTTGAAATCTGCGCCCATTTGACTACTTTTGCCGTCGTAAAAATCTCATTTCATGTTTCGTAGATTCGCGGCGGTAATCCTATCGGCCATCCTGCTCTCGCCGGGGTGGCTCGGCATGACGGGCATGACGCTCCTGATCGGGTTCGTCCCGCTGCTGTGGGTGAGCGCGTCGTACGACGACACGCGCCGCTCGTGGTGGGGCATGTTCGGCTGGGCGACGCTCGCGTTCGTGCTGTGGAACGCCCTGACGATCTGGTGGATCTGGTACGCCACGCCCGTAGGCCCCCCGGCCGCCACGCTCGCTTCGACGACGATGAACATGATCGCCTTCATGCTCTTCCACACCGTTTCGAAAAAAGCCCCCAAAGCGTTGGCCTACGTCACGCTCGTCACGGCGTGGATCACGACGGAATACTGGTACACCGTGGGCGACTTCTCGTGGCCGTGGCTCATCCTGGGCAACGGCTTCTCGCACGAAGTCTGGGCCGTGCAGTGGTACGAATACACGGGCGTTTTCGGCGGCACGCTGTGGGTGTTGCTCTCCAACATACTGATTTTCGAAGCGTTGCAAGCCCGCCGCAGCACACGCCGGTGGGCGGCGGCAGCCTGCTCCGTCGCACTGCCGATGATCGCGTCGCTGTGCATCTGGCAGAGCTGGGAGCAGCCCGACGAGGGGACGGCACGAGTGAGCGTCATCCAGCCCAACGTGGACTGTTACGACAAATTCCACGGCGACACCCAGCGGCAGGAGCGCAACATCGCGGACCTCATGGCGGAGGTCCCCGCCGGCGCGCAGTTCATCCTGCTGCCCGAGACCGCAGTGCCGGGCGACTACCTGGAACCCGGATTGAGCGATTTCTATTCGGTGGGCGAACCGGGCGCATTCTGGCAGGAGCTGACCGACTCGCTCCGCAGCCGGCATCCCGAAGCCCTGCTCATCACCGGAGCCGGCACCATTCGCCGCTACCCGGCCGGGGCGCAGACCGAGACGGCCCGCCCGGAACGCTTCGGCGACGGCTATTACGACCGCTTCAACACGGCCGTGGGGCTGGACTCCGCGGGCCGCATGCAGCTGCACCACAAAGGCCGGCTGGTGATCGGCGTCGAAAACACCCCGACGTGGGTCTTCGACGCGATGAAATTCCTGGTCATCGACCTGGGCGGCACGGTCGGACAGATCGGCAAGGGCCTGCACGGCACGGCTTTCGAGCACAACGGCGTCAAAACCGGACCGGCGATCTGCTACGAAGGGCTTTACGGCGACTTCTACGGCGGATTCGTGCGCCGCGGCGCGCAGTTCATGGCCATCATTTCGAACGACGGCTGGTGGGGCGACACGCCCGGTTACAAACACCTGTTCTCGATCTCGCGCCTGCGGGCCGTCGAACACCGCCGCGCCATCGCCCGCTCGGCCAACACCGGGAAATCGGGCTTCATCTCGGCCCGCGGCGACGTGGGCCAGACGCTCGGCTGGGAGCAGCGCGGCGTGATCACCGCCGAGGTCCCGCTCAACTCGGAACTCACCTTCTACACCCGCTACGGCGACTGCCTGGCCCGCATCTCCGAATACATCCTGCTGCTGTCGGTGCTCTACTACGTGGCCTACCGCTACAAACGCAGGAACCACCTCGTCAAATAAACCCCTTGCTGATATGAATTACACCCAGACACTCGAATTCCTCTTTCAGTCGCTTCCCGTCTTCGAAACCCAGGGCGCGACGGCTTACAAACCGGGATTGGAGCGCATCACCGCATTCTGCCGCCACATCGGAAACCCCCAGCGCAACTTCTTCACGATCCACGTCGCCGGAACCAACGGCAAAGGCTCCGTGGCGCACATCATCGCCTCGGTGCTCCAGCAGGCCGGATACCGCACGGGACTGTTCACCTCGCCCCACTTGCAGGACTTCCGCGAACGCATCCGCGTCGACGGCGAGATGATCCCCAAGCAGAAGGTGGTGAACTTCGTGGACAAGCACCACGACAAGATGGTCGAACTGGAACTGTCGTTCTTCGAGATGACCGCCGCAATGGCCTTCGACTACTTCGCCCAGAGCGACGTCGAGGTGGCGGTGATCGAAACGGGACTCGGGGGACGGCTCGACGCCACGAACATCATCGTGCCGATATTGAGCGTCATCACCAACATCGGACTGGAACACACCTCCCTGCTGGGCGACACGCTGCCGAAGATCGCCGCGGAAAAGGCCGGAATCATCAAAAAAAGCATCCCGGTGATCATCGGCGAGGCCGACGCGCGTTACAACGGGGTTATCGAACAGGCCGCCGCGGCCAACAAGTCGCGGGTGATCTACGCCGAACAGGAATTCTCGTGCGAGGAACACCACATGAAGGGCACGGGCCAGAGTTTCCGCCTCCACCGCTCGCGCGACGGAAGGGCGTTCGACGTGTCGCTCGACCTGCAGGGCAACTACCAGAGCCGCAACATCGTGACCGCCTCGGCGGCGGTCGACTTCCTGCACGAGGAGACGCCGCTCACCATTTCGCGCCGCGCCTATCTCGAAGGCATGCGCTGCGCCGCGGCCAACACGGCCCTGATGGGACGCTGGCAGACGCTGGCTGAATCGCCGCTCACGGTCTGCGACACGGGCCACAACGCCCACGGCATCGCCTACGTCGCCGACCAGCTGAAAGCCACGCCCCACCGGGAACTCTACTGCGTGATCGGCTTCGTACGCGACAAGGATCTGGCGCACATCCTGCCCCTGCTGCCGCGCGACGCGCACTACATCTTCACGCAGGCCCACTCCGAGCGCGCCCTCCCGGCCGCCGAACTGACCGCGAAAGCCGCAATCTACGGACTCCGCGGCGAGGCGGTGGAAGAGGTGACGGCCGCCGTGGCCCGGGCCAAAGAGCTGGCCGCCCCCGAGGACATGATCTTTATCGGCGGCAGCACCTACGTCGTCGCCGAAGCGCTGTAAAGTCCCGTTCATAAAAAAAGCCCGCTGCTCA
>OGPE01000475.1_pt1 | contig 30132 bp, 26 predicted proteins | sample 1552881 | NCBI WGS metagenome assembly OGPE01 (sample SAMEA2580236, study PRJEB22360) | human gut metagenome | biome: human gut; feature: human-associated habitat; material: faeces | place: Denmark | collected 2008/2010 | reverse complement strand
CCGAGAAAGAGCAACTCATAAAGGAGGGCAAAATCAAGCGCAGCAAGAAGTCTGCGGCTACCGATAAGTCACATTATGAGAATGTGCCCTTTGAAATACCGGAAAACTGGTGTTGGGTTACAGGCAATGATATTTTTAATGCAATGATTAGTTGCAAACCTCAAGGTGATGAGTTTAAGTACATCGATATTGACTCTATTGACAACAAGAACCATAGAATTATTTCTCCTAAAATTCTGAAAGTCAAAAATGCACCATCAAGGGCGAGTCGCTATACCCAGCCAGGAGATGTCTTATTTTCTATGGTAAGACCTTACCTGAAAAATATCGCGCTTGTAGAAGAAGATAGTTGTATCGCTTCAACAGGTTTCTTCGTATGCTCTCCAATGCAACTACTCACTTCTGAGTATTGCTACTATATGATGTTGTCCGACTATGTGATTTACGGATTGAATCAGTATATGAAAGGTGACAATTCACCATCTATTAACAATGGTCATATTACCTCTTGGCTCTATCCAATACCGCCAATCAATGAGCAACTAAGAATTAGCGCTGAAATTAAGAAGTGGTTTGTATTCATAGATGATTTAGAAAGAGGGAAAATAGAACTTGAATCACTGGTAAAGCAAGTTAAATCCAAGATTCTTGACCTCGCTATATCTGGGAAATTGGTACCACAAGACCCTAATGATGAGCCAGCAATAGAACTTTTGAAGAGAATAAATCCTAGTTTCGAGCCTTGTGATAACTCCCATTATGAGAACTTGCCTCAAGGATGGACGATTGTTGGATTACACAGTGTTGCTGAAATTATTACAGGAAGTACGCCAAGTAAGTTGAATGCAGAATATTACAATGGAGATGTTCCCTTTTACAAACCCAATGATTTGGATCAGGGAAGGCATGTTCGATGTGCCTCAGAATACCTATCTCAGCAAGGTAAATCAATTTCAAGAAGCATTCCCTGTAATTCCATTGCGGTATGTTGTATTGGAAGTATTGGCAAATGCGGATTCATAGAGAAAGAAGGAGTAACAAACCAACAGATAAATACTATTGTACCTAACGATGCGATATTTCCACTGTATATGTATTATTTCTGTAATAGCTCTACATTCATTGATGAGTTAAAATCTCTAAGTTCTGCTGTTACAATTTCAATAGTAAACAAATCAAAGTTATCTACGATACAAATTCCTCTCCCTCCAATAGCAGAGCAAAAGAGAATAATCAGCGTGATTGAAAAATTATACAGCCATCTTGATATGATTACAGCCGAGCTATGATAACTCGGCTGTAATGGTGTCTATTTGATTAAAAATCGCTTCTATAGCTTTGATAATTCTTAGTTGTTCGCTCAAAGGAGGAATAGGGATTAGCGTTTCAACAATCTTTTCTTTTGAAATGTTTGGTTGAGCACCTCCACCTCCCTGACGGACAAATTCTTCCTTATGCGATAGCAAGTAATAAAATAGGTACATTTGTTCAATACCATTATGGCTTATGCAAGCACAGCAGGCTTGATTTGTTGTAGCTGGCATAGTAAGAATTCCTATCTTACCAATAGTTGCCCCATACATTGCAATCAATATACTTCCAGCAGGATTTAGTTTAACTGAAGTCTCATTCAATGCCTGTTGTGTAATATATTCTGGAATGTCAGTAATATACCAATCATTTAAATCCCCAGTTTTCAGCCAAGGTATATCACCCCCATAATAATCCTTTCTCATTCTACTCGGAGTGGCTCCTGATTGCCATTTGCCTATACTGCCAAGTGTTGCCCAGCACCAGCCATCTGGCTCTTCAAATGGTAAGTTCTCATAATGGGAGTTATCACAAGGCTCAAAGGCGGGATTTATCCTCTTCAACAACTCGATAGCAGGCTCGTCATTAGGGTCTTGTGGCACCAATTTGCCTGATACCGCAAGGTCTAAAATTTTGGATTTTACTTGCTTAATTACAGTTTCTAATTCTGTTGCCCCATTCTCTATCTCATCAATTGCAGAGAACCATTTTTTTACAGAGTCTACTATCTTTTGTTGTTCTCTTAAAGGAGGCATAGGAACTTGTAGTGTTGTGAATATATCCTTATGCACTCTTTGTTGACCAACTACACCCTTAAAGTATTTAGTGCCCTCTGAAATATACCAGTCCGACTTAATCAATAATAAATAGAAAGCAGTATTTACTATAATACCGCGTAGTACAACAAGCTCTGTAGTTCCAGAGCCAATATTATTAGGAAGGTCTGAAAAAATAACAGACTTGCGATTTTCAAAACAAGGAGAAATTTTAGCTATTCCAATGTCTCCGTTTTGAAAATGGGAAAACCCCTTCTTTATATCGCCCCATTGTTTTGTGATGAAGGTATGCTCTCCGCTATATCCATCACATACGCAAGCCATAGGTATAAAGCCGCCATCAACATTGTCGTTAATATCGTTTTTAGGGTTGAGCAAAAATATATCAGACATCTCTACCCAACACCAGCTTTCTGGTATTACAAAGGGCACATTCTCATAATGTGACTTATCTCATTTACTTTATTACCGTACTCATTTAATTACAAATGAATTATGGAAATTAAGAAATTTGAAAACTTCTTGGCTAAGTCAGACTTGGCCAAGAACACCGTCACATCGTATTTGTGGACGGTAAATCATTTTGCCGTAAATTACGGTGAGTTTAACAAAGAGAATCTACTTGCTTACAAGGGATTCTTAGTCGAGCACTTCAAGCCTCAAACCGTGAATCTGAGATTGCAGGCCATCAACAAGTATCTTGAATTTATCAAGAAGGACCGATTGAAGCTAAAGTTTGTTAAGGTACAGCAAAAGAATTTTTTGGAGAATGTAATCAGTGATGCAGATTACAAGTTTTTGAAGGCTAAATTGAAGCGAGATGGATTGACAGAGTGGTACTTTGTAGTGTGGTTCCTAACAGCGACTGGTGCCCGTGTTAGCGAGTTACTACAAATCAAGGTTGAACATGTTCAGCTTGGTTTCTTGGATATGTACACAAAGGGAGGTAAGATTCGCAGGCTTTACATTCCAAAGAAACTTCGCGATGAGGCAACAAAATGGATTGAGGAATGCGGCATCACCTCGGGGTATCTATTTCTAAATCGTTTTGGAGAACGAATTACATCACGAGGAATTGCGATGCAGCTCAAACATTTTGCATCGAAATATGGATTAAATCCAAAGATGGTTTACCCACACTCATTCAGACACAGGTTTGCCAAGAATTTCTTGGACAGGTTTAATGATATTGCCTTGTTAGCCGACCTAATGGGGCACGAAAGTATAGAGACAACTCGTATATACTTGCGTCGAACAGCAAGTGAACAACAGCAGATAGTTGATAAAGTGGTTAATTGGTAATAATCAGAGGTACAGGCGTTTGCTCCTGTACCTCTTTTGTAATAAGTCACATTATGAGAATGTGCCCTTTGAAATCCCAGAAAGTTGGTGCTGGACTACCCTGGGAGAACTGTGCTCAATAAAAGGAGGAAAGAGACTGCCAAAAGGTAAAAGTTTCGCTGATACAATTACTCCTCATATCTATATCAGAGTTACTGATATGAAGGATCATACAGTGTTACTCTCATCGTTGAAATACATTGACGAAGATGTATTTGCAGAGATTAAGAATTATACAATATCTAGTAATGACCTATATTTGACCATTGCTGGAACTATTGGAGATGTGGGTCTTGTCCCCGCAGAATTAGATGGGGCAAATCTTACAGAGAATGCTGCAAAGTTGACAGACATCAAGTGCTCAAAGCAGTATTTGATGTATGTTCTTATGTCTTCAATTGCACAAGATCATTTCTGTTCCCGATTTCATCAAGTTGCGCAACCGAAATTGTCACTCGAGACGGCAAGTTCAACGCTAATCCCATTACCTCCATACAGAGAACAACTCCGAATTGCAGAAGAGCTCGATAGATGGCTTGGTGTTGTGGTAAGTGTTGAGGATGATTTATCTGAACTAACTAATTATGTTAGAAAGACCAAGTCCAAAATTTTAGACCTTGCAATATCAGGTAAATTAGTTCCACAAGATCTTGATAATGAGCCTGCAATAGAGCTTTTGAAGCGGATAAATCCTGGTTTCGAGCCTTGTGATAACTCCCATTATGGGAACTTACCTCAAGGATGGGCGGTTTGTCGTCTTGAGGACATCTTGGATTACGAGCAACCTCAGGCTTATATAGTAAATAGCACAGACTATTCAGATGAGTATGAAACTCCAGTATTGACGGCAGGTAAATCTTTTATAATCGGTTATACAAATGAAACCAATGGTATTTGCGATAGGTTGCCTGTGATTATTTTTGATGACTTTACTACAGATTCAAAACTCGTTGATTTTCCTTTCAAGGTAAAATCTTCTGCGATGAAGATCTTGAGAACGAAGGGAGAAATCAATATCAACTATATTGCCTACTATATGTCGATAACTAGATTGATTGGTGACACTCACAAACGATATTGGATTTCGGAGTACTCAAAATTGCTTATTCCAATACCGCCATATCAAGAGCAATTACGAATAGTAGAAACTGTTGAAACGATCTTTAATGAAATACTAAAAATTACAGCCGAGTCATCATAGCTCGGCTGTAATCATATCAATCATTTCCCATATAGAGGATATTGCATCGACTATCCTTCCTTGTTCTTCAAGAGGCGGTAATGGGAAATACATATCCTCAAAGTCTCCTGAATTAAAACCTGCTTGCGCGGTTCTTGAAATAGACCTCAATTTGTTTTGGTATATACTGGACAAATAATAGTAGTATACGAATTTTTGGTTTAGAACTTCAGGGTAACAGAGTATTACTTTTGCCATAGCAACATTATACGCACCATCTTCAGCAATAAACACTTTACCTAACGAGCCACCATATCTTGCCAAAAGAATATCGCCTTTTACAGTTGTCTTACTTGCTGTTGATAAAGGGATATAAATTGGGATAGGCTTTTCTCCATAATCTCTAATCTGATATAGTCTTATATAACCAGGCTTCATAACTTCTGAGAATTCACTCTTTGGTGGTTGAGCGCCTCCTGATATTTCTAACATATCATTATGCGAAACCCACACCCAAGTACTTGGGATTTCAAATGGCAAGTTCTCATAATGGGAGTTATCACAAGGCTTAAACGCAGGATTTATCCTCCTCAAAAGTTCAATAGCAGGTTCGTCATTAGGATCTTGAGGAACTAATTTGCCTGAGATAGCAAGGTCTAATATTTTGCTTTTAGTAGACTGCACAAGAGTATGTAAATTTTCTTGTTCCTGTTCTAATAAATCGACAAACTTAAACCACTTTTCAATGGTTTTAACCAATCGTATTTGCTCATATTCAGGTGGTAATGGTACTTCTAATTTATGTAAGTCGCCAGAAGATAATCCTTGTATAGCAACACCTTTTCCACCAATTCTATTAGATAGTTTATACAAGAGAAATACAAAATAGTAGAATCGATGATTAATCCCCTTATAACCTCTCAGTCTGTGTATGTGATTTTGGATTCTGATATCATAGTCATAATTCCAAATAGCCGCCCTTCCAATATCTCCTCCTTCACAAATCAACAAGTCTCCTTTTTTTGCTGTACAGCGCCACAATTCTTCTTCTGTAAACCACATTTGTTTCACTACGGATAGATCAAATCTATCCCAATATAGATTAGAGGTGGTAATATAATCCATCATTTTGCCATCTCTATTTGAAGCGTTTAACGCTTTGCCAGTATTGTGCTCAAATAGTTCTCCAATACTTGTCCACACCCAAGATTCTGGTATTTCAAAGGGCACATTCTCATAATGTGACTTATATGAATTAATTCTTGCAAATCAAGTTTTATACTATTTCAAATAATACATTTGTCCGACGGTTACAAAGAATATTTGTAAGCCTCGGAAAAATGCTCAGAATAGATTGGTGTTTCAGAATAGATACCATTTGTCCGAAGCAATTAGAAAAATTCTAATACCCTCGGACAAAAGCTCTGTAGATGTCTCTGATTCAGGAGTACACTTGTCAGGCCGAATCAAAAAAAGAAACCCATTTGTCCGATACTATCCGAAAAATTTGGATACCTTCGGACAAATGAGTCTCTCACATTCTAAGGTTGCTTCAACCGTTAAACATCAATATCCTTCAGCGGTGCTCCATAGTTGCAATGGTAGCCCATAAAGCCGCGTTTGATGCAGGGGAGGTTGAGCGTTTGGTAATACTTGTAGTCGTCATCCTCGGTGCAGAGGTGTTTATACCCGTAGTGGGGCATATACTCCTTGAAGAATCGTACAAGGTCTTTGAGGAGTTCGAAGCGATCCTCTCGCAGTTCATCGCGGAACTCGCAACGGGCGATGATGATACTCCAGTCAGGGTAGTTGCCTACGCCCTCGCTATACTCCCAGAAGCGGATATAGATATCCAAACTTCCTTTGTGAATACTGATGCAGATGCCATTTGCATTCCACATAACACTGCACGCATTTCTGTAACCATATCTCTCGCATAGGTAGAGATTGAAGTCACTAATCAAGTCATTGTAATTAGCTTTGTACTCGTACATAGTCTAAAAGTTTTAATAGTTTAACAATAAATTATCACAATCTGAATCCACGCTTGCGCTGTGGTTTCTTTTTCTTCTTTACATATTGCTTTGCCAGCATCTCCTCTTCGGGATCGGTGGCAGGGGCTGTTGCGAGTTCGAGCAAGCCGGCACTTAGGCTACTCTCTTCGTTTGGCTCCTGACGAACTGCCTCCTGGTGAGGCTCCTCGCGTTGCTGGATAGGAGTGCTGTTGCGTCTTGGCCAGATACCTGCATCAAAGGCGTTCTCTTCAAGTCGGCAAGCGATATTGACAAAGCTGAATTGGCGGTCAATCTTGGAGCCGCTGAATTTATACCCGTTGCAGATGAACTTTACACCCTCGGCTTCGCCTGTTCTGCGATTCAACTTGAACTCGGTGTCAATCTTGTAGCGTCTCAATGCCCGCCTCAGTTCGCTCCAGCTAACTGCTTTCGGAACTTCGTGTCTGAGTACATGGTAAATGTAATGCTTCACCTGGTCGTGCTTACGCAGTCTGTCAAACTTCACATTTTTCTTGCCCTCGGAAAAGTGCAGACGGTAGCGAGCCGTCAGCATCTTGCACACCTTCTCGTTGCGGAATCGGTCGTTCTTGTCGCTTATCGTCCGCCCGTCATTATCCACTCGGTTATATACGATGTGGCAATGCGGATGGTCGCGGTCGATGTGTCGGGCAATGATAAATTGGGTGTTCCCGATACCCATCAACTTCATATAGTCGTGGGCGATTTTGAGCATCAGCTTATCATCGGTTGCAAGCCTTGCAGCATCCTCCGCTGAGAAGTTCAGCGATATGTGGCCAACGGTGTTTTTGACCTTGTCGTTGAGCAGCGTTTGTAGCTCAAATTGCTCTGCCATTTCCGAGGGCGTGCCCTCCACTCCGACAGCTTCCAACAGGCGCGATTTTTCGTCTTTCAGCACATAGTTCACGCACCCGCCGAACGATGTGCCTTTTACAATTTTACCTATCATCTTTTATCCGTTTTATCAGTTGTGAAATCTTCAATGCTGTGGCTTGGCACTCGTCCCTCACTCGGAAAAATCCCTGTCGATTTGCCTGCCTTGCCAGCTGGTTTAGGTTGGTGCTTTCGCCTATAAGTTTTCGTATGATGTCGAGGTTTTCGCGAGTGATTCGTTCACGCACTGTACCTTGTTCAATGAGTGAGCGTACTACCTCACTTTGACTCCGTTTACTTCGTCTGCTCAGTGCACGCAGCCAACCGTATTGTTCATCCGAAAGTCGGATCGTAATCGTATTTTTCTTTTCCATTTTTAGTTGTGTTTTTAGTGTTAATCTTGTGACCATCGGGAGCAGCCTCACCTGCCTTTCAGGTGAGCAAGTTGTCGGTAAAATGTAATACACCGACATAAACTTGCTCAACTGAAAATAGATAGATTTCAGCCTTTCGGATCAAAGTCTGAAACTCCCTCTTTTCTGTTGAATTTCAAGGGTGTTTCTCAATGCTTACGACCTCTAAATCGAGCGTTGAAATGAGCGTTTCAAGGTGCGGATTTCGGGCAATCATTCTGCTTAAAACGGACTCTTTTGTCTCGGCTTTTAAGAGATAATCGGCAATGTCGTAACCCGCTTTTCGCTCCTCATCGGTGGCATTATTCTCCATAAAATCGAAGAGTGAAACCTCTATTCCGAGCCGCTGCATCATCTCAATTTTACCTCTCCAATAGTCGGTTGCTCCGAGGTCGGGGAAGAGTAAAACTTGCCGATTTTTTAGCACACTCATCGCCTCTTTGTTGAACGCTCCGTTCTTTCCACCCGTTGCAATCCATAGGTATTGCGGCAGAAAATGTGAGGCTATCAAAGCACTCTTCTCGCTCTCCACAAGTGCCACCGTTTGGCGGTTGTCGGCTGTCAAAAGATGCTCTCCAAAGAGGCATTGTCGCAAGTGGAATTTCTCCTTTTTCAAGAGCGAGTGTGCCCAAGTAATATGGTTGTGCGGCTCCTTGATTCTTCGCCCATTTTCGGGGTTGTAGAGCATCACTTTTCCTGTGCGAATACGCCCCGAAATATCGACTTGCCAAAAGACCGTTGCACCCGTCCAATGCTTCGATGAGCCGACATTGTAGCGTTGCATCAGCTCGCTTGCTGTCAACTTGCCGAGCACCGTTTTCAGGAACTGATAAAGATGATTCTTCTCATAGTGTTGCATCGAGAGTTGCATCATCTTCGGCTCGATGAACGATGGTGGCGGTGGCTCAACTTTGATGGGTTTTACCACAGGTCGGTAGTCATCATTGAGTCGCTCCCTTGCATCGGGATTCTCCGAGAAGTACATCTTCGGCGTATAGTTGTAGCCGCACTTCTGTTCGTGGTTACAGCGTCCTACATAATCAGGAAAGCGTATCTGCTCATCGGTGTCTATGTAGCGTGCGAAACAACTTTTGCGGTGGCAGTTGGGGCAGATGTGCCGCGAACTGACACCCTTGTATGGTTCTAATATGAATCGGTATCTCATTTTCTTTTTGGTTTTGTTGTTACTATCCACATTTTCGCAACTTCACAAAACCAACGGTTGCAAAATGTGGATAGTAACAAGTTATTTACTGTACTCTCCGTGATTGATTTTCTTGAATAGTGTTCCCAGATGGCGTTTCAACATCATCTTGAATGCGTGCTCCTTCATCCCGTAACTCTCTGCCAATGCAATACCCTCTGCGGTGGTAAACCTTTGCGGTAGATGGTGATATATAGTGCGGTGCAGTTCATTGAGTTGCTCGTTGCCTATCGAGGTCTGTACCCTTATGGCTGTGGTGCGGAAATACTCCACGAGCTCAATGGCTCTACGCACACTCTCGATGTCGATAGCCTCCTTGTCGCACTCTCCGCAAGTCCAGCGGGCAAGTTGGATTATCAGCGCAAAACGAATGATGTATATCTCCAACTTGCAGTATATACCGAGGAGAGCCTCGTTGCTCTCCAAATCACACTTTCGGGCATTGTCGTGCTGCCACGCATATAGTTCTCTTTTTGCTGCCTCACGAAAGGGGAGATGGTGCGATTGTAGTTCACCCTGTTCATTGAACTCGCACTCTTGCTCAATGAGCCTATTGATAATTCGCTGCCACTCCTGTTCCAACTCTTCGGGAGTCTCCCTGTCGCTCCATCGGCTCTTCTGCACCGACTGCGGCATTACGAAAAGTATGCGGTCAATAAATCCGTTGCTCGCTCTCTCGCCTTTACCCAACTCTCCGAGTATCTTCTGCTGAATCGTTCCGACAACCGAGATATAAGGTCGCTTGATGAAGATTGAGCTTTGCGAACTCTTACGATCCGAGATTGTCGGTTTGGCGTTGAACACTGACAGCCAGAACTGCTCCTCCGAGCCGTTGTTGTAGCGGTTGAAGTTCTTGAACCACGCCGATAACTCGTCTGACCATAAGCACAGCCCGCGAGGATTCTGTGCGTGGATAAGGCTCAACCCCTCAGGTGTGATGTCCGACACAAGGAAACGACTGCGCTTGGGAGGAATGGGGAACTCATCCTTGCCAGCCTCCAATCGCTCTTTCTTGGTCATCGACATCGTGCGTTCATACTCGGCATACTGCTCCTGATACTCCTTGTTGTGGAGATAGTCGTGTTCGATAAATGGGTGAAAAGCGAAACTCAAAGGGTGGCTTTTGTTTGCTCCCGGTCGTCCGATGAGTGCCATATATAGAATAGGACTCTCCACCCAACCACGCTTAACCTGTGCAAGATGCGAGTTGCCGATGCTTACCGCCAAAGCCGAGAGCATAGCCGCTGCGATGTAGTCGATGGGATAACCCTGCGAGGCGTGCAACTCGGTGATGATGCGCTGAATCTTGTGAGGAAAGACACTGATAGGAAACTCGCCACCTGATAATTCAGCACCCATACGCATTGCCGCACCCATTATGCCCTCTGCTGTCAATTTACTGTTCATAGCCGAGTGCATTAGAGGTTAAAACCGCCTTTGGGTTTGCGCTTCACGCCGAGGACAATCTCCGCAGCTTGCTCTTGGAGGTTGAGAGCCTGTAACGGCTTTCGCCCCGACTCGATCCATTGCAGCAACTCATCTTCGTAGAAGTATAGTTTCTTGCCACGCTTGTAGGCTGGGATAAGACCTTTGCGTGCGAGTGTGTAGATAGTAGGTTTCGCCTTGCGTGTGATTTTGCACGCCTCATCAATCTCGACAATGCGATGCTTGTCGATAGCGGTCTGTGGCTGCAATGCCGCCACAATCTTGTGGATTCGCTCCACCTGTTCTGTCAGATAACCCACCGCCTGCGGCAGCTTATCAAAAGTAATTTCATTTGCCATATGCGAACTGTTTTTAATGATTTGATGGCAAAGGAAATCGGTGTTATAATGGTGGAATCACCCACCAAAATATAACTGCAAAATAACTTTTGGTTGGTGGTTGGTGGTAGGATAAAGTGATGATTTTCGTAAAATGTGGAAGGTATGATGATAAAATAGCAAGGTAGAGAAAGTACTTTGTAAAAAGTTTAAGTAATTTTGTAGTAACATTATTTTAACTCATATTTCAAGACTATGATAGCTCAGGATATGGCAATAATTTACAAATATGCCAAACAGGTATATTTAAAAGAACTTCGCCAAGTTGAGGCAATAAGTATGATACAGCCAGAACTAATTGAATGGAACTTTAACAAAAATTCTTTTATCGATTTTTGTGCAGCATTACGCCATATGCTTAATGGTACTAAACACACTCGTGGTATTAGTACTGGTTTAAGAGAATTTTATTTGGAAAAAATCTATAAAGAATTTGGTATTCAAAAATTGGCTACTGCACTAAATGCGTATATGATGCATATCCAATATTACGAAAACCAACATCATACAAACCGATTGATTGAAAGAAAAATATATCAAAAGTTCTCAGGAATAATCAACAGGGAGCAAAATGTTGATAGTGAGCTCATTGATGAGTTGAAAAATGATGAGGTTTTTTATGAAGGTGGTGTAGAACAAGTAATTATTAATAAATATTCTAGAAGCACATCTGCAAGACAAAAATGTATAGATAAGTATGGAACAAGATGTTCTGTCTGCGAATTAAAATTTGAAGATGTGTATGGCGAATTGGGTTCTGGATTTATTCATATTCATCATTTAGTTCCTATTTCCTCTATCAAAGAAATAAAAGAAATTACTTGTGATGATTTACGCCCCGTTTGCCCTAATTGCCATGCAATGCTTCATAAAGGTAAACTTTCAATAGAGGAATTAAGAGCAATTATAAATAAACATAAATAACTCACCCTATCTCCCCATCCAACTTAATCCTGCACTCGGATTCGGTGTGTGACATCTTGCGCTCGATGGTTGAGATTTCAATATCGCGGAGGGAGTGAGCAAAGACACGCTTAATGAATGTGGCAGTGTGGATGCGCTTTTTGCCGAAAGCTTTGCCGATGTTCCAGCCGAAGTGCATCAAGTCGATACTTTTGAGTGCAGAATCAACCGATACGGGCGATACCTCGCGTGGGGTGTCGCCCAAACTATACTCTGTGATGTAGCCACACAAGCGATCTAACTCCGCCTCACTCATATAGGCAACCATCGTCTGCTTTGTATAGTCAAGAACACAATCCAATTTCGCTTGCGATGCTCGCTCTTGCTTGGCAATAGCATTGGCACGCAAAACCTCGTACTCCGATGGTTGTGGGGTAGCCTCGGTAATAGCAACCTCCTCGACAGGCTCGGCTACAATAGCAGACACCTCGGCAACAACTGCCACCTCCTCTAACTTTTGAAAGGCTGGGAAACGCATCAGAAACTTCTCCATTCTGGGCAGCAACAACTCATTAAGTGTCATTTGCAGACTAATATAGAGTGCCGACAACACAACCACCGTAGCGAAGAATCCAACCGCTGCGCTGAACTCATCATACCCTTTGACAAGCACAAATTTTCGTGCTAATACACCAAAGAGCAATATCGCTCCAAACACGAACAAATAGAGTGCAATATATTCAGTTTGTCTCTTATTCATAGTCATCTTTGTTAATCGTTCGAGAGCAAAGATATATGAATAATCAACACAAAAAATGGCTCTTTTGCCTTTTGACCGCACGTGTCATAGGTTGTCCTATCGTGTCATATCTGCTCTATTTTTACACCATATTCTGCATTTGAGGAAATTTTGATTATCTTTGTTACGGCTTACGACTTTAAGCGTTAAGCCAATACATATTAGTAGACATTTATTGTCGTAATCTTTCGTACTCGAACTTGGCGGTTTAGACAAAACGAAGATTCGCAATCAGATGTCCACGCAAGGTGTATATCCTTACCACCGAAATTGGCTCGGTGTGTGCGATATATCATCCAGCGTGGGCTTTCTGTGTTGCTTATTCGTTTTGTGGGCAGCCAAGGCCTGAGTACGGGATAAGTTAATGCAGTGGCCTGCGCTTTTTTTATGGACTTATCTGGTAACAAAGAGTTGTTGGATAGATATTTGGTTGCCTTCTTCGCATCGCGCACAGCACCGCCTGAGGCTCTTAACCTCGCCAAGCGGTGGGCACACGAAATTGCTCAAACTGATAAGATTGTAATTAGCGGCTTTCACTCTCCAATCGAGCGAGCTGTGCTTGATATTTTGCTCGCCAATGGCTGTTCTGTCGTGGTCGCATTAGGGCGTTCACTATACCGCAAAATCCCAACGCACTTGCAGGCTGCTTATGATAGCAATAGGGTGTTGTTCGTATCGTTTCGAGACTACTCACGCCCCTCATTCTCCAACTCTCAAACCCGTAATTGGCTCACTGCCGACCTCGCCTCGGAAGTTGTCTTCGCCCCATTCGACAACTCAAGCCAACTCTCATCATTACATTATAGCATAGCCCATAGCTCGACACCTTGCACCATTCTAAAATAAAATCTGCACCACTCATCGCTGAATGATGCAGATAGTAATTATGGCGTTTTCTCCCTACCTTCTCGGAGTTTTCACCCCACCTTTTTGCGGTTTTCTCCCTACTTTAACGAAATCTTGTTGGCAGTTTCACGCTTCTTGGAGTTCACAAGGTCAGCATAAATCTGGGTGGTGGTAACATTCTTATGTGTTAGCATCTTCGATACGGTGTAAATATCTGTGCCTAAAGAGATTTGGATGACCGCATAGCTATGCCTGAAGCAATGGAAGGTTATCTTCTTCTTTATCCCAGCCTCGGCAATCCATTGTTTGAGTGGGTGGTGTGTCATTGCGCGAGTGAGCCCTTTGAATACCAATCCTTTGCCCCATTCGCCGCATAGTTCCAACGCTTCGTGGCTAATGGGGAGTGTCGCCTCGGTTTCTGTTTTCTCGGTGCAGATGCGGATGTAGTAGCCTTGATCTGGTCCCATTTCAAAGTCGCTCCATTGCAATTTGAGAATGTCGCTGATGCGTAGTCCCGTCATACAGGCGAAGAGCGAGGCTTGTTTCAGAACAGGAATACGACAAGGAGTGGCGGCAAGTTGCTTTACCTCATCAAGTGTCAGATACTCCTTTTTGACCTCTTTCCACTCTATTTTTTCAAGGAAATCATTGAGGTTTTCGCGCAACATCTTCTCTTTATAGGCAATCTTCAACAGGGCGCGGAAGGTGGAGTAATATCCCGCAGCCGAATTTCGACTGATATATGAGTTGGGATGATGTATCTGCTTGCATTTCAAAAGATAATCTCGGAACTTTTCGCACAGTTCAACGGTGATATCGCCAAAGGTGCATTTGCCACCGCAAAACTTCTCGAAGTGGTTGCAAACACAATCCCACTTTTCGTATCGCTCGCGTGCCTTCGCTCGGAAGTAGGCGAGGAAATCGACCTTCTGCTTGTTCTTGTCGAGGAAGCCGAATTCCTCGTTGATGAGCGACTGCACACGAATACAGCGTATCGCCTCCGCTTTGTTGAGCATTTCTTGGTTGAACATCCGTTGCTGCTCGTTGCGTGGTTTGGCATAGAGGTAGATACCGAGGAACTCTCGGCGACTCATCTTCATCGTGTAGGGGTTGCGGATTGCAGGGTAGTAATCCAAATAGAGTGAAATACGGTCATTGCGTAACGCCTTTTGGCGCAGGGTTACATTTGTACAAGTTAGTGTCATAGCTGTTATGTTTTAATTATTTATACTTTTTATTGCAAATTAAATCGGTGTTCCGATGGTGGTATCAATCACCATTAAGTAACTTTACTCAATCTTCGGTGGCTCAAAGAATTTATCGAGTTCAGAGCGCAGAATCTTGGTGTACTTGCCAACCTTGATGCGAGTTATGTTGTGATACTTCACATAGTGGTAGAGCTGGTCGCGTGTGAGGTTGTATTTCTCCATCGCTTCGGGTATGGTGTAGTATTGCGGCACTTCAGGCGTGGCGATACCTTTGGCTATGTCAAAATGCTTTTTCGAGTAATAGACCATCTTGCCCTCCTTGCGCTTGGGGATGACATTCTTATATACGAAGGTGTAGATTGCCGATAGCGTCATACCGAACTTCTCCTGTAACTCCGCCACGCTGTACCATTCGGTAATGCTCGCATCAGGAGCTTTCTTGGCAAAGTAGGAGTCGATATGCTTCTTGCTCCAATAGGTCTTGCCGCGATTGAATGTGCGAGGGATATTATGCTCCTTCGCAATTTTGTATAACCACGACTCCTGAATATTGTACTTTCCTTTAATTTCATCTGTTGTGTATAATTCTGTAATTGCTATGGCATCTTTAGACTGTCGTTTTTCGTATGGATTGGCTTTAAGCATAGCATCTATATCCGTTCTTTTTACGAATGATAATCTACTGCTTAATTTATATGCGACCAGATGACCTGCGTATATCATTTTATACACAGCTTGTAGTGATAAACCTAAAAGAGTTGCTGCTTGAGCAATTGATAGATACTCTTTTTCTTTAATATTTTCAATCGGTTTTTCAGTCCTGACATAATGAGTTTCGTTTTCTGCCTGTTTAACCCTCTTGTCACGAACTGCCTGTTTGTAGGCTAAATTAGCACAACGATGCGAACAATACTTAGTAGATACTTTTTGAGCTTCAAACTCAACTCCACACCATTGGCAAATCTTCTTGATTCTAATGTTACTTGCTGCCATTTTACTACTGTTTTTAGTGTTTAATTCTCCTGATTTCTCCTGTTTTGGTTTAACTATCTTAAACCATATTCAACCATATTCAACTTTTTCCATCACCTCGCCAAGCACAAAGTGCTGCTTTTAGCGGCGAGGTACACAGGAGGTACAAAAACAGGCGTAAAAAGGCTTAGCAACGATTAACAACGATGCTTGCACAAACAAATATAGCACCCGTAAAGAGTGCTATATTAATCATTTATGATTGATTTAACTATTTGATAATTAATAACTTACTTGCCGATGCAGAAATGTTCAAAAATATTCCCAAGTACCATATCGTTCGTAACTTCCCCCGCAATATCGCTTAGATGGAAAATACATTCGCGGATATCTTGTGAAACAAAATCTCCGGATAGATTTTCTGCTAGCCCTTGTTGGACCCGGTGGATGGCTTCCAAGGCATGGGTCAAAGCCTCGTAATGGCGTATATTCGTGACAATGACATCGTTTTGGGTAACTGTGGGCAGGTTAGCGGCAGAGATTAGCATTTGCTGAAGCTTGTCAAGGTTGGTACGCCCTTTGGCAGAGATGGAGATGCATTGCACATTAGTAGCGGCCACGGTGAAACTGGGGTTGGGGATGGTTGAGGCATCCTGCACCAGATCGGCCTTGTTGAATACGAGAATGAGCCGTTTCCCTTCGCAACGGGGAAGTATCTGGGCAGTTAGTTGTGGTATCCGTGAGACGGCGTTCGTGGCATCAACTATCCAGAGCACGATTTCCGCCTGCTCCAATTTCTGGAAGGTTCGCTCAATTCCTAGGTTCTCGATGGTGTCGTTCGTTTCGCGTATGCCTGCCGTATCAATAAATCGGAAAGTTATCCCACCAAGATTGACTGTGTCTTCTATCACATCGCGGGTTGTCCCGTGTATGTCGCTTACAATGGCTCGTTCCTCGTTTAGTAGTGCATTCAACAGGGTGGATTTACCAGCGTTCGTTTCGCCGATGATGGCTACGGGCACGCCGTTCTTGATGGCATTGCCTACACTGAAGGATTGTACTAAACGGGAAATTACCTGCTCTATGCCGTCTGCTAGGAGACATAGCTCGGAGCGGTCGGCAAATTCCAGTTCTTCGTGGTCGCTGAAGTCCAGCTCCAGTTCTATGAGTGATGTGAAGTGCAGCAATTGGTCGCGTAGTGAGGCCAGCTCTTTACTGAACCCACCGCGCATTTGGCTCATGGCGAGGCGGTGAGTGGCGGCAGAGGTGGAGGCGATGAGGTCGGCCACGGCTTCGGCCTGGCTTAGGTCCATTTTGCCGCCCAAGAAGGCCCGTTGCGTGTACTCACCGGGAGCTGCCAGGCGGCAACCATTACCGATGAGCAGTTGCAACACCTTCTGAAGAATATAGCTCGAACCGTGGCACATGATTTCCGTGCTATCCTCGCCCGTGTACGAGTGGGGGGCACGGAATAAGCTTACAAGTACTTCGTCTATGATGTTTTCTTCTTCATGGATATGACCGAAGGTAAGTGTGTATGGCTTGGCATCCTTCAGCTTCTTCCCCTTCCGGGCAGGGGTAAATATGCGGGATGTTATCTCTATGGCATCCGGTCCGGAGACACGGATGCATCCTATGGCTCCCCCTTGGGCGGTGGCTATGGCACAAATGGTATCTTGGTTCATTTTATCCGGCTTATTTTTATTCAGCAAAGATAATGGTTTCTTTACAAAAAAGAGAGATGGTGATTCAACTTATGGGCTTTTATCGTAACTTTGTGCAAATCGATAATGGATAGATGCTTATAAAGCCTAATCCGCCTCTGTGCCCATTGTGGGTATAGCAGGACATTGCTACACTATACAGACCAGCAACGGGCACGTCAAGCAGGATGTGATGAAGTCATTACTAAACCCTACTCCTAGGATTGGCTGAAGGAAAGGGAGGAGCATTTCTTGAAGGATACTTAGATACGGTCGAGTACTGTTTTGATAAGAGTATCTATCGTATTCTTGTATCCCGTGTTAGCTTCTTTTATCAGGCGGTTGGCAATGACCATGCATACCGTCATGGCCTTGTGCCCCATCAGACGGCTCAAGCCTGCCAGGGCAGAACTTTCCATCTCGAAGTTGGTGATACGGTAGCCGTTGTATTCAAATTTTTCAATCTTCTCATTCTGATGTGGGTCGGCAAGCGGCACGCGTAACTCGCGTCCTTGAGGTCCGAAGAAGCCCCCGGCGGCAATCGTTACGCCACGTACCATGTCGTTTTGTGCGATGCGGTCTATCAGTTCAGTGCTTGCGTCAATGACGTAGGGGGCAGGGGCACACATGTTGCCGGACCATCCCATATGGTTGAGGAAGGCACGCTCCATGGGCAGGTCGCACACGGAGTTGCGTCCGGCATAGAAGTTGAGCAGCCCATCGAAACCAATGGACTTTTCAGAACATACGAATGTGCCTACCGGAGTGTAGGGTTGCAAGCCGCCGCAGGTGCCGATACGTACCAGCTCAAGGCTACGCAGACGGGGCTTTTCTTCGCGCGTCTCGAAATCGATGTTTGCCAGGGCATCCAGTTCGTTCATCACGATATCGATGTTGTCACATCCGATACCGGTGGAAACCACCGTAATACGTTTCCCCTGGTAAGTACCGGTGATAGTCTTGAACTCGCGGCTTTCCACTTCACATTCCTTGTTCTCGAAATGGGAGGCAACCAGTGCCACCCGTCCGGGGTCGCCTACCAAGATGACTTTGTCTGCCAGCCATTCGGGCTTTACGTGAAGATGAAATACAGAACCGTCTTCATTGATGATCAGTTCGGAAGAGGCGAAATATTTCTTCATATGCTTGAGGCTTTAATCTTTTGTTTATAAATAGAAACGCCGGGAACCGATTCTTGTTCACCGGTTCCGGCGTTTCGTCAGTTACTTTTCGGGTTATTTACTCAACGGCTGGCTGGTATTGCCCGTCGTCGGTTTAGCAATGTTTTCGCGCATGGAAGTGTCGGCTTCTATATTCTTCATCCGGTAATAGTCCATGATACCCAGATTGCCGTTGCGGAATGCTTCGGCCATGGCCTTGGGTACTTCCGCTTCTGCCTCGATAACTTTGGCACGGGCTTCCTGGGCTTTTGCCTTCATTTCCTGCTCTGTGGCTACGGCCATGGCGCGGCGTTCCTCTGCCTTGGCTTGAGCAATGTTCTTGTCGGCATTGGCTTGGTCTATCTGCAGGGCGGCACCGATATTCTTACCTATGTCAATATCAGCAATGTCAATGGACAGAATTTCGAATGCTGTTCCGGCATCCAACCCCTTGCGCAATACCAGTTTGGAGATAGAATCCGGATTCTCTAATACAGACTTATGATTCTCTGACGAACCGATGGAAGACACAATACCCTCGCCTACACGGGCCAGAATCGTGTCTTCTCCGGCACCTCCCACCAATTGGCGGATATTGGCGCGCACCGTTACACGGGCCTTGGCAATCAGCTGGATACCGTCTTTGGCAACAGCTGTCACGGGAGGGGTGTCAATTACTTTGGGGTTAACGGACATCTGTACGGCTTCGAACACGTCACGGCCGGCAAGGTCGATGGCGGTTGCCATCTGGAACGGCAGCTCGATATTGGCTTTAGAGGCGGATACCAGTGCGTGTACCACCCGCTCTACGTGACCTCCGGCAAGGTAGTGCGCTTCCAGTTCGTCGCGCGTGATGTTTTGCAATCCTGCTTTATGAGCTTCAATCATGCCGGGCACAATGATATAAGGAGGAACATTACGGATACGCATCAGGAAAAGTTGTACCAGCGAGATGTTTACTCCCGATACTTTGGCAGACAGCCACAAGAAGAACGGTACATAATGGAAGAAAAGTACCAGGAAGATAATGCCTCCTATAATGAGGAAGGCGGTTAAATACATTGTGCTTGGATCCATGAGATTAAATATTAATTGTTAGTTATAAATAGGTTGATTCCTGAAATTTCACTGCTTGAGCCGTTCCACTAAGAGGACTCCGTCGGCAATACGGTCTACGATAATCGGAGTCTTTTCGTTCAGGAAGCCGTCTGATGACTTTACTTCCACGATGTCTCCGTTGATTTCGGCATAGCCGATAAGAGCCAGGCGAGTAGTGGTTACGCCTATATCACCTACCTTGACTTTTTCCTCGGCACTACGGTCTACTTTGGAGGTGATGTTTTTTTTCAATGCAATTTTGTCGAGTGTCTTGGAGCGCATGAACCATACCAACGAGCCGATACAAGCCAGGGCAGATATGATAAGCGTAATGACACCTGCCGTGGTGCCCATATAGGCAAAGGCATAGTAGTTGGCAAAGATGATGCAACCTCCTGCCAGAAAACCGGCAACGCTGATGCCCGGAATTACGAATAATTCCACTAAGAACAAGATTACTGCTCCTATAATCAATGAGGCGATAATGAGTATATCCATAGTTGTCTTTATTTGGTGGCTTGTTTTTCCAGGTTGCGCACTTGAATGGCAGTCTGCTCCATCTCAGTGGACAATTGCCGTACACGTTGCTCCAGGTCGAGGATGGCGGCGGACATCTTGTCCTTTTCCTGCTTGTTGGCTCGGGAGTATTCCGAACGCATATCTTCCAGTTTCTCCTGCAGTTGTTTGTAGCTCTGCTCCAGCTGATTGTATTTGCCATACGAGGCTTTGGCCTGTGGGGAGCGGAAATCGTCCAGCTGGTAGTAGGTGGAGTGGTCGTCAATGATGAATTGGAAATCATGCTTCTTGGTAGTCCGCGGCTTTGCGTTGGCAGCAGTCCGAAGCCTTTCTCGGGCGCCCTTTACCGCATCGGTGTCCGTCCATGTGTCCTTGATAGAGTGAAGTTGCGCCAATGATATCATCTTGTCCGGGTCCATCCCTTCGTAGTTGTACACTTGCTTGGATGAGTTGGGAATGAATACATAGATACACACTTTGCCTTCGGGCTGGTAGCGGTCGGAGGCAAACCATCCCAAGTCGTTGAATTCGTCGATGACGTACATATAGTCGTTGTAGGGCGAATTGAACGGCATGCCCACATTTTCCGGCATCAGATAGGAGTCGGTATTCGTATTGTAACGGGTGACGAAAATGTCATATCCTCCCATCGAGCCAGGGCCATCCGAAGCATAGTAGATAGTGATACCGTCCGTAAGTACATAGGGATAGTCTGCATTCATGGCCTCGTTGATGCTTCCGGGCAACAAGCTGCCATCACTCCATTTGTCCAGCAACTTGTTGCGCGAAAGGATACTGAGGGTGCTGTCCGGTTGCATTTCGCTATAATATAGCTTATTGCCCAGCTCCGTTTCGTATACCGTTCCGCCTTCCTTACCGGAATCATTGAAGTAGGTGTCGTACATGAACAGCTTGCCCGATTCGGGGCTGATTTTGTATGCATCCAGGAATTTTTCCTTGTCTACCACAAAGCTGTCGATGAAGCAGACCTCTTCCACGCCTTTCAGCATGCGCAAGTTGGATTTGCTTTTTTCCAATAATTGTTCGGCCTCTTCGGTGGAGCGTTTTCTCTTTTTCAGGTCGGAAATGTAGGTCTCATAAGTCTCGATGGCATCTTCGAACCGATATAGATCATTGTATGCCAGGGCCAAATAGAGTTGCCCGCTGGGGACACGTCTCTTGACGGCGCTTTCCAGGTACTTCAAGGCTTCTGCGGGTTCGCCGGTTTCCAGGCAACATACACCGTACCATAGGTTGTAATTTCCATTACCAGGTTGTGTCTTGACGAGTTTCTTGAAAGTGGGCTTGGCTTCTTCGTATTCTCCCTTCTCGTACAAGGCTTTGGCTTCTGCCAGGCTTTGTGCGGAAATTGTTATGCTCAAAAGGCCGAATAGAAAGAAAAGGATATATTTTTTATTCATATTGATACATGCTGATTGTTCAGAAGGTCAAAAATACAAATTTATCGTGAATAAAGCTGGTTTCCGTAATTCTATTTTGTTAATTCTTCTTTAAATCGTTCTTTTGCCTTACTTTTGCAACCGGAAGAGCTATAATTCATAACTTATAACTCATAACTCGTATCAATGGCACAATTTACTGAAGAAGAAAAGATGTTGCGCCGCATAGACAAGCGGTTTAGCAAAGGTGTGGTGGAATATGGGCTGATAGAGGACGGCGATAAGATTCTTATCGGGCTTTCGGGAGGCAAGGACTCTTTGGCGCTGGTGGAATTGTTGGCACGGCGTGCCCGTGTCTATAAACCCTGTTTTTCCGTTGTCGCCGTACATGTAGTGATGAAGAATATACCTTATCAAAGCGATGTGGACTATCTGAGGGAGTACGTAGAGTCGTGGGGAGTGCCTTTTGTTCTCTTTGAAACGGAGTTTGATGCCACGACCGATACCCGCAAGTCTCCTTGTTTTCTTTGCTCTTGGAATAGGCGGAAGGCATTGTTTACCGTAGCCAAGGAGCAGGGATGCAATAAAATCGCGTTAGGCCATCACATGGATGATATTCTGGAGACCTTGCTGATGAATATCACCTATCAGGGAGCGTTCAGCTCTATGCCCCCCCGGCTGGTAATGAAGAAGTTTGATATGACGATTATCCGTCCGATGTGTCTGGTACATGAGGCGGATTTGATGGAGTTGGCGCAAGTGAGGGGGTATCGTAAGCAGGTGAAGAATTGTCCGTATGAGTCACAATCCAGTCGTAGTGCAATGAAAGGCATTCTGAAACAGTTGGAGGAAATGAATCCTGAGGCACGCTATAGTCTATGGGGGAGTATGACGAATGTGCAAGAGGAATTGCTGCCTGCAATCATTAATCATTAATCACTAATCATTAATCACTATATGAAAGCATTTTATACCATTTTGCTATTGATTGTATCTAATATTTTCATGACGTTTGCCTGGTATGGGCATCTGAAGCTACAAGAGACAAAAGTCATCTCCAACTGGCCGTTGTATGCCGTGGTGCTGTTTTCCTGGGTAATAGCTTTGGCAGAGTATAATAAAATAGAAAAACCCAACTGGGTATTTAACACTTTACGTTGATATATAATAATGTATAGTAGAATTAGAATAATATGAAAGCTCTCTACACAATTTTATTGCTTATAGTATCGAATGTCTTCATGACTTTTGCTTGGTATGGTCATTTAAAGATGAAACAGGAATATTCTTGGTTTGCTGGTCTTCCATTGATAGGGGTAATAGCCTTTAGTTGGTCAATTGCTTTTCTTGAGTATTCTTGTCAAATTCCAGCGAATCGCATTGGATATATTGGTAATGGAGGACCATTTTCCTTGATGCAGTTGAAGGTTCTTCAAGAAGTAATAACTCTTATTATATTCACAGTTTTTACAACTGTATTCTTTAAAGGTGAAGCTTTGCACTGGAATCATGTAGCTGCCTTTGTTTGCTTAATATTGGCTGTCTATTTTGTATTTATGAAATAGTTATAGAAGAGAGCAGCATAAGAGTTTTCTCAAATGCTGCTCACTTTTAGTATGAATAAGTCCTTTATTCCACTCTCTGATAAGAGTACTTCTGACCTGTGGGGGTAACTCCATCAGCTTCCAATTCCTGCACTGATAAGGTCATTGAATTAAGTAACAGGATATCATTGATAATCCATTCATCTTCATCACTGTACATTTCATAGAGTTTCTTACCGTCTATCTTGTACTTGCCCACTTCGTTATAAGAGCCATCTTCTGTACTTGTGTATTCAAATGTACCATCATTCTTATAAGTTACATGGGTGGCAACAGCATTACCACTTGTCATCTTCCATTTACCTATAATGAGGGAAGCATAATCATCCTGTCCTTTGATTGTACCATTATCAGTATCTACTTCAAATGTTACATTCTTCTTAGCCCCATCATAATGTGTAATATTGACATTGAACTTCCAAACTGGCGTAGATTTATCTTCTACACTGACCTCAATCTTGGCATCAGCAGGTTCATCGTTAAGCTGTGGTACTTGGATATGCCATAAATCCTCTCCCAATTTAAAACTTCTTTTACCCACGAAGAAGCCTTTATTATCTCTATGACTGTAGATTGCTTCTTCATAAGATAAAAGTTCAGAAGTATAGAGAGTTCCTACATTATTGGAAAATCCAAAACCTTTCTCTGCTACATAGATAGTATCTCCAGACAGCGAGTAGCAACATCTGTTGTTTATGATAGAGTTTTCGTACCATAAGCCTATGCCGAAACCACCCTCTTTAATTTGAACTTCTTTAGTTTGTGAACTCTGTTTGAAAAGTAAGGCATAGTAGCTATAGTCTTTTCCAAAGCTGTAACTTAATGATGCGACAAAGTCTTGATTGAATGGCATTACTTGTAACAGAGTTATCTGTTGAATCGTAACATCTTCATATTCTCCATAGCCTTTGTAAATTCTGCGATTCCTGTTAAATGGCAACTCGTCAGTCCAATTAATAATAGGTGATTTGTTCTCTACGTTGAATGATGCAAGCCATAGCTTATCATCCTTTAGTCCAGAGAAGTTTGCTTGACCTAAATTGATAATAGTATTATTTCCATGTTCAAACAGACTTAGCAATTCGATATTCTTATAGTCTGTAATTCCATATTCCAAGCACATTTGTTCTACATTGGTTAAAGGTGGATTTACCTCCAATTCATCGTCCCCACAGGAACAAACTCCCATGCTTAATGCAACCAATAGTGAGGTTGCCAATAATCTAATTGATTTCATTGTTATTATATTGATTTCATTGTTCTAATCATGCCTCTATCTATAGCGTCATAAATTCTGCGTGTTTCATATTTAGGGCAACAATTATATTCACCCCCTTCAGACAGGTATTCAATATATGCTATGCCCCAATATATTTGTAGATATTTATAAAACTCGAATGAGCATTCAACTTTAAGATTTCTAATTTCACTCTTAGTATCTCCTTTCTTAGTGGTTTGAACATATAATGTACCCTCTTCTGGAAAATATTCTATTTTATATCTACAATATTCTCCCACATGATTAGCTATAGGGACATAAGTTCTAGGTGGCTCATCAAAAGATTTAATGATTAAGCATCCATCTTCATCAATAACAGGTGGGTATGCTTTTTGAAATATGTTACATAAAGTCTTGAAGGAATCAGATAATAAGTAATCTACTTCATCTTGAGATATGCAAAAGTCTGTACATTGACTCATGCAGTTATATAAGAATCTAAGTTTATCCCATTCTTTTAGAATATATTTTTCTTCTCGTTCTTTCTTACTTATTCTGCCTTTAGTAGTGTATTCGATATATGGTAACTTAAAGGATTTCTCTAAGAATGATGAAGGCATATATAATCTACACCCTGTATCATAGCATAGAGGACTTTTGGCACTTAAACTATTAACTAATTCCATAATAATGATATTATGCCTACCTGTTCCCTATGGATAAGCTATTTAAAATAAAAAAGGTGTGGGAACTATATATGTTTTACCCTACTGACTGGCTTCTCGCATTGCCTTTGGAGTGGATAAAACAATAGCCCCACACCAGTTTGAGATATAGAAACCTTATAAAAGGTAGGTATATAACAAATGATGTGGGTGCTATTGCTACCATCTTCACTCCATTTCAAATTTTGCGAGAATTTGTCAGCAGAAGATAATTTCAATAACACCTTTCGATAATATGTCCTTCCAATTCTAACTCATTAGACATCTGGAATTGCTGCAAAGGTACAAAAAAAAGCCTGTAATCAATCAAGACTACAGGCTAATATTATTTGCTCTTATAATGATAATCTATTCCAAATAAAGCTCCTACGAAAGTAAGCACCTCACCAAATGCTACCAGAATAGAACTATGTATAATACCTACAGGTACTACACAGAATCCTGCTATCAGTAATCCTATACCTACGACAACCAGTATGCAGGCTATTATTAATTGTATTTGTTGCTGATTCATAAACTCAAATAGACCTGAATGTTCCTGCAAATGTACCATCACTACTGATTTTAAACTCTGCTGCATTATCAATCCACCAACTACACATACCCTTAGTTGAAAAATTATATTTTCTTGCAACTAATTTTAATCGTCTTGGATAATGTCCGATTGAAATATAGCGTATATCTTGCCCGTTATACATAAACGCATAATTATTTGCACATTCAAGTCTTATTAAACCGGGATTTCCCTTAAATATCATTTCAACTTCAAGCCCTATAAATGTATCACTGCAAGGTAATATTATTGTTCTAGGGTCATTATCCTTATTTTTCGTAAAGAAGAAATTCAACCCATCCTTTAAATCAACTTCAAATGCGTTTGCAAAATCATAATCATCAATATCTATAGTTTTAAATTCCTTCCTCGTACCATACTTTAAGTTTAGATTACCATTTGTATCCCAGCTAATATTTCCATTTGCCAACTTACCAGAACCATCATCCTTCAATTCCCATTTTCCAGACAGGTTTCTTATTGCACCAGACAGATAAGCATTATTAGAATAAAGTCCATCACCAGACAGTTCACCGAAATCTGTATCAGTAATTCCATCCAGATTACCTATTCTACTGGATATTGTGGAATCTGATTCAGAAGTACAACCTGTACGTATATCAATACAGCCATCATACGGATTCAGCAGGATAGAACTTTGTCTGGCTGCATCACTCGTATTGGCTATCCTTACTAAAGCATCACCAGTTTCTATATTGCCTAGTGCTTCTATTACATTGCAGGTAATAGTCGTACCATCCACAGTATTAACCTTTAAAACTATCTTCTTTGAAGATGAATCAAAAGTCTGGCTAAGTAGAATATCATCCACCCTAAAGACAGAATCACTGACTGTAAGAACCATTACATTATTTTCATTAGAAGTTATACCTGTTACCTGTGCTGAATCAGTAACATATAAAATTCCATTAGTTCCCCTTACCTCATTACTCGTAATAGTAAAGATATCCAGCCCTCCTTTTACTTTCAGATTGTCAAACTCTCCATTCTTGCCAGCGACAGATTTAAATTTCACATCAGAATCAGTACTTAAATACTGATTTATCGTATCTACATATTCATTCTTATCTTGTTTGTTTTCATTCAAGTATTTACCCATATTGGCAGATAATGCCTTATCCTTGCTGGAAGTTTCCAAATCATCAATTACCACAACTTTAGTACCAGCTTCACCTGATACTGTTGGCTGTAAAACTGTGCTTGAATAACTTCCACCTACATTCTTTAAATACTTGTTTCTGAAATTATGTGGTATATAGTTAGATTTTATTTCCATATCATCGTATTTCATTCAATTCAACATCACATTTATTATTAATCAAATCGTAGGTGATGGAATTGATTACAAAGTTCTTATTCAAGGTATTCTCTTTCAGGATTGAATTAAGCGATATATCCCTATTCTTTATTGAGTTACTGTATCTGAATCGTGGTTTACTATAGTAATTCACATACTTATTAATACAGTGTTCTTCTGCTTTCAATTTATCTTTAGAAACTCCATCAGTCAACGTATCAACAAAGTAATATTCATCTCCCACCTTAGTAAGAACATAGCTATAGCTGCCTGCGTGCTCATTATAAGTATTGATTCTAAATTCAATATCATCAAAATCATTCACTATATTTTCATCAATTACATTCTCAAACTTCAAGTCTTCATCATACGTTTCATCATTAAAAATATCCTTCACATAATCAGATGTAGTATATTTCAATTTAACATCATTAATGTGAAATGAATTACACCTGACAGGTTCTTTATCGGTACGTCTCATAGGAGTAGTTCCAAGTTGATTAGGAGCGTAAAGTTCAAATGTCAATTCCCCTAATGTCATTTTATCAGATGGCAATGAAACGGCAACACCATCTTCACTTTCTGCCAGATTCATACGCCACGAAACTGTATTAGTCAATGAATAATCAGTATCAAACACCTTATCCCCTACTTTATTCTTATGCACCAGATAAAAGCAGTCTTGCAATTTACATTCATCATAGAACCATTTCTCGACAAATACACGTTCATTACTGCTATTCGTATATGAATACACATAATTTCTATCTGCATATCCACCGCTATACTTTTCACGTCCAGAAATAGAATCATATTCCCCTTTAGTAACAAATCGCCAGTAGCCGTATTCATCCAGATACTTATACCAAGTTGCACCTGCCCAAGTATTTGGACCGTTACATATCTTATAATAATTCCTTGCAACTTTATTATGATACTCTTGATAATTAACCCATCCATCACCATCATAGTACATCTTATCACCAATTGCAAGTTTACATTTAAACATCGTATCCGTGAATCCTGTGGAATATTTACCATCATAGTATTGTTCATCAGATGTTACAATACATTCTGCTGCATTCCAATCACCAGACAGTCTATAATTTATATCAATAATGAAAGTTCCACCTTTGACTGCTATAGGCAGCTTATTTTTCAATGACAATTGAACTCCGTCTGTTGTTTTCCATCCCATCAGACCGTAATCACTTATCGTAAAATATGTCTTCCAATTTAAAGAAGAAGGTTCATTGGCAGTCTCATAATATGCTGCCTTTTGCCAGTAGCTGCCATTTGATGCAGCATTATCTGGAGTTACTTCTTCTATCGGTTCTATTGGTTTGTTAATCTCAAAAAGATATGGCTTATTCCAATCCCAATTATTCTTCGATTTAAAGAAAGCATTCAATAATGTATAATTCTTACCACTAATATCCCTTGTCGATTCATAATACTTATTTGCGTCTACATTCTGATTTATAATATCATCCTCATCATTCCATTCAGGAATTATAGTATTATTAGAATTTGAATTAGCAACTACCACCACTTTATTATATAGCTCACCAATGGCTATACTAGCATTACTTTCATAAATATTCTGATTAACATTAATAATGGTGTTATCAAGTGTTACCACCGTATTACTATCATCTGACAGGGTATATTTAGTATATGAATTGATATTCTTAATAATATCATAGTCCACGAAATAAATAGAATCACCATAATAATAGCAAGTCATACCCAGATACCTTGCAATATATTCTAATACGTCTTTACAGTTCTCTGCTTCATTCGCTTCATCGAAGAAATTTCTATCTAGGATGAATAAGTTATTTAGTAAATCAGTAGTATCATTTATCTTCTTTGCGTTGTGTACATAGACATTCTTTATTAATCTATTGGAATCAATCTGGCTTATGATATGTTTGATTACCTGATAAAAAGACACTATAGACTGCTTTTCATTTAGATAGGTGTAGTTATAGTTACTAAGAGATGAAAGAATATCATTAAACTGCAAGGATAACAAATTATATTCTTCATTATAATCCGTACTGTAAAGACAGGGGACTGAATAACCACACCACAATAAAGAACCATTCTTTGAGATAGTACAATATATCTGGTTTCCTAATGCTGTGTAGAGATTAGCCAGTACCTTAGTTGTTAAGACATTAATCTGGCAATCTGAACATTTGATTGGTTTGAACACATCGTCATCTGATTCATAGTTAATTGAAACTGCATCAGCAGAACAAAGTAATTCAGAAGCTATCAAAGTTCCTCCTGAATCCCTGTATATTTCAATATTGATAGTATTCTCATCTATATCCTTAAAAGATGAGTTATATATTAATTGATATCCCATTATGTCAGTCTGTTTATTCTGTTATTGTGTTGTTTTAAAACTCCAACCAGTGCTTTATCTGAAATCTTAAATTCAACTTCTCCAGACATAGCACCTCCTTTTACAGATGAACCACCGTCTAATAGGTTGAACAAATTGGACTGCTGACTTTTATTCAGAATCATTTCACCACTATTCACCCTAGCCAGTACCTTATCACCAAAGAAGGAACTGCCATCAACTACACCACCATTAGCAAATTGTGGCATAGTGGCAAAAGCTGCTATTACAGAAGCTACAGCAGCACCAGCCAACAGCCAACCTACTACAGGTGTTTGCGTGGCACTGGCTACGGCATTTCCTATAGATTCCGCTTTCTTTGCAGCAATAAGAGCTTCTATAGCAGGAATAGCAGTACCTATAGCTGTCATTAAATTAGCACTCCAAGTTAACCAAGCAGAAGCACCTTCATTTGTCATTTGGGATATAGAACCCATAACAGTAGCAATAGCACCTAATGAAGTTGCATAATCATTATTGACTTTTACATCTTCTTCTGTTACTAATGGAGTAGTCAGTTTACCTATATCCTTTGAATCAAATCCTTTAACGGATGGAATACCAGCAGGTTTTAATTCTCCCTGCTCCCTACTGTTATACTTAGCAGTAATATTTAGAACTATTTTCTTCTGTTCCAGTTCCTGTATCAGTTTTAGTGCAGATACTCTGGCTTCGTCAGTGATGGCATTGGAGTACTTCTTTCTAGCTTCCGTTATCAGTTTATCCAATTCAGCAACA
>OGPE01000452.1_pt1 | contig 30836 bp, 27 predicted proteins | sample 1552881 | NCBI WGS metagenome assembly OGPE01 (sample SAMEA2580236, study PRJEB22360) | human gut metagenome | biome: human gut; feature: human-associated habitat; material: faeces | place: Denmark | collected 2008/2010 | reverse complement strand
ATACCTGCCTGTCACGCAGGGGGTCGCGGGTTCGAGTCCCGTCCGTTCCGCCACTTATTAAGAAGCCTCGAGTTAACGCTCGAGGTTTTTTTCGTTTGTATTTCTATTATTGCCAAAATCGCAAAAATCCTCTGCGTTTTACGCCATTTTTCCGCAACAGTCTGAAGCCCATAATCACCTCAGTTAACGAAAATAGCATTAAAAGAGGCATATTATGGCTATCCCTGCATTTGGTTTAGGCACTTTTCGTCTGAAAGACGACGTTGTTATTTCATCTGTGAAAACGGCGCTTGAACTTGATTATCGCGCAATTGATACCGCACAAATCTATGATAACGAAGCCGCAGTAGGTCAGGCGATTGCAGAAAGTGGCGTGCCACGTCATGAACTCTACATCACCACTAAAATCTGGATTGAAAATCTCAGCAAAGACAAATTGATCCCGAGTCTGAAAGAGAGCCTGCAAAAATTGCGTACCGATTATGTTGATCTGACGCTAATCCACTGGCCGTCACCAAGTGATGAAGTCTCTGCTGAAGAGTTTATGCAGGCGCTGCTGGAAGCCAAAAAACAAGGGCTGACGCGTGAGATCGGTATTTCCAACTTCACGATCCCATTGATGGAAAAAGCGATTGCTGCTGTTGGCGCTGAAAACATCGCTACTAACCAGATTGAACTCTCTCCTTATCTGCAAAACCGTAAAGTGGTCGCTTGGGCTAAACAGCACGGTATCCATATTACTTCCTATATGACTCTGGCGTATGGCAATGCACTGAAAGATAAGGTTATTGCTCGTATTGCAGCTAAACACAATGCGACTCCGGCTCAAGTGATTCTGGCGTGGGCTATGGGGGAAGGTTACTCAGTAATTCCTTCTTCTACTAAACGTGAAAACCTGGAGAGTAATCTTAAGGCACAAAATTTACAGCTTGATGCCGAAGATAAAAAAGCGATCGCCGCACTGGATTGCAACGACCGCCTGGTTAGCCCGGAAGGTCTGGCTCCTGAATGGGATTAAGCCTCTCTGACAGCTCCTCCGGGAGCTGTTTTTACATGCTCGCTAAGGAAATCGATAAAAGCCCGGATGCGCGTACTTACCGCACGGTCGCTGTAATAGACTGCACTGAATGGCATTTCCACTGGCAACACTTTATCTGCCATTAACTCCACCAATTCTCCGCGAGCGATTTCTTTGTCGATCATGTAGTCGGACAAACACGCAATCCCGTTGCCACTCAGGCAAAGCTGCTTCAGTGTTTCCCCACTATTGGATGACAAACCGTACTTCACCTCATGTAATTGTCCATCGCTACAGGCTATCGGCCAGGTATTGAGGGAAGCGGGTTCAGTGAATCTCAGGCAAATATGTTGCTTTAAATCGTCGATCGTTTCTGGCTTCCCGTAGCAGGAAATATAATCGGGGGAGGCGATAATTTTTCGATAACTGTTAAATAACGGCCTGGCACGTAAGCTGGAATCCGTTAACGTACCGGCGCGTATCGCGACATCCACTTTTCTTTCGATCAAATTAATAATCGTTTCGGAGGAGACTAGCGATAAAGTGACTTCCGGATAGCGTTCACGAAAAGGCTTAATCAACGGCATCAGAAAGTGCAGCACCACTGGAGTTGCGGCATCGATCCGTAACAGTCCACGCGGTGTATTACGCGTCTCCATAATTTCTGATTCTGCCGCTGCCATCTCCTGCAAAATTGACTGTACGCGACGAAAATAACGCTCGCCTTCTTCCGTCAGGCTAAGTTGCCGCGTGGTCCGATTAAGCAGGCTAACGCCAAGTTTCATCTCCAGCTTTTTCACCGCCCGGCTTACCGCTGAGTTTGCTTGCCCTAATTGTTCCGCTGCCCGGCTAAAGCTGCCGCTTTCGACGACTGAAACAAAAATGGCGAGTTCTTCCGACGTGGCTTTCATTTTTGCTCCTGTTGCAAAATAGAAGAGATATTTTGAATTTATTTGTCATTAAACCATCAGGATGCGAGATATGTCATCCGATTTAATGTTCTCAATAATGAGCAAAGTCCTGACCGGTGTAAGCACTTGCTTACATAACAATATACAATTGCTCGTTGAAAGAGTGAGCTAAAATCCCTATAACAGTAGAACCCTCCCGAGTGCGGAAGGGTTGACGTGATAGAGGTTTCAAAGTCAAAAGTGCGAAAAAACACCTATGCCATGCGCTATGTTGCCGGACAACCAGCGGAAAGGATCTTACCGCCGGGGTCTTTTGCGAGCATCGGCCAGGCATTACCACCTGGAGAACCGTTAAGTACCGAAGAGCGTATTCGGATCCTGGTGTGGAACATATACAAACAGCAACGCGCTGAATGGTTGTCGGTATTAAAGAACTACGGCAAAGATGCACATCTGGTGTTATTGCAGGAAGCGCAGACAACGCCAGAGTTAGTACAGTTTGCGACTGCTAACTATCTTGCCGCCGATCAGGTACCCGCTTTCGTGCTGCCACAACATCCTTCTGGCGTAATGACCCTTTCGGCGGCACATCCAGTGTATTGCTGCCCGTTACGTGAACGAGAACCCATTTTGCGTCTGGCGAAATCGGCACTGGTGACGGTCTATCCATTACCTGACACCCGCCTGTTGATGGTGGTTAATATACACGCCGTCAACTTCAGTCTGGGCGTGGATGTCTATAGTAAGCAGTTACTTCCTATTGGCGATCAGATAGCTCACCACAGTGGCCCGGTCATTATGGCGGGAGATTTCAATGCCTGGAGCCGTAGAAGGATGAACGCGTTATATCGCTTTGCGCGGGAAATGTCGCTGCGCCAGGTGCGTTTTACCGATGATCAGCGCCGTCGGGCGTTTGGTCGCCCGCTCGATTTTGTTTTCTACCGTGGTCTGAACGTCAGCGAAGCTTCTGTACTGGTTACGCGCGCGTCCGATCACAATCCGCTACTCGTTGAATTCAGTCCCGGCAAGCCAGATAAATAAGGTATGTCAGGTCTGCCACAGGGCAGACCAACGTTTGGCGCTGCCCTTTTATACTCAAATAACAAAAGGACAGCGCAATGACAACACAATCCCACCATGACCACATAGAAAAGCAGTTTAGCTCTCAAGCCAGCGAATATCTGACCAGTACCGTACATGCATCCGGACGAGATTTACAGCGTCTGGCGGTGCGTCTGGCTGATTATCCTGATGCAAGTGTACTTGATATGGGCTGCGGAGCAGGGCATGCCAGCTTTGTCGCTGCGCAAAACGTGAGCACGGTGGTGGCGTATGACTTATCTGCCCATATGCTGGATATCGTGGCACAAGCTGCCGAAGCCCGGCAACTGAAAAATATCACCACCCGCCAGGGTTATGTCGAAAGCCTGCCATTTGCCGATAACGCATTTGATATTGTTATCAGCCGTTATTCTGCCCATCATTGGCATGATGTTGGTGCAGCATTGCGTGAAGTGAACCGGGTATTGAAACCCGGTGGTCTGCTGATTGTGATGGACGTAATGTCTCCGGGTCACCCAGTGCGCGACATCTGGTTACAGACGGTAGAAGCATTACGCGATACATCTCACATACGGAACCACGCCAGCGGTGAGTGGTTGACGTTAATCAGTGAAGCCAATCTGATAGTTGATAATTTAATTACAGATAAGTTACCGCTGGAATTTTCTTCATGGGTAGCGAGAATGCGTACGCCAGAAGCGTTAGTAGACGCTATTCGCATTTACCAACAGAGCGCATCGACAGAGGTGAAAACGTATTTTGCCTTGCAGAATGATGGCTCTTTCACCAGTGATATCATCATGCTAGAAGCACATAAAGCGGCATAAATAAAAAAGGCACCGGGGGAATCGGTGCCTTTTTTATTATCTGGTTTGTCAGGAATCTGGCATGTTGTTGTTTTTCACAAACAACGTCAGCTTATCGCCTGGTTGCAGATTCGCAGTGTCGCTGTTCCAGCGCATTACATCTTTGATGTTCACGCCGTGGCGTTTAGCAATGCTTGAAAGCGAATCGCCTTTGCGCACACGATACGTAATGCTATCGCTGTTGTTTGCCAGTCGCTGTGCGCTACTGCCTGCACCAATCGTCAAACTTTGGCCTGGCTTCAGCTTAGATCCGCGCAGTTTGTTCCACTGCTGCAAATCTTTGGTGCTTACGCCGAGACGTGAAGCGATACTTGAAAGCGTGTCGCCAGAGCGTACGGTGTAAACACGGCTGTTAAGCGGCGTATTGTCGGCAACCAGCGTCGACTGTACAGCAGCAATTTCGCCTGAAGCCAGAGATTCACGCAGTTGATCTGCATGCTTCTTTGGCACCATCACGTACTGCGGACCACTTGCGCCCAGCGTGGAGCCTTTCACGCCTGCGTTGAATGTCTTCAGCTTGCTGACGGAAATCCCCGCCATATCTGCAACCTTCGCCATTTCAACCGGGCTGCTCAGGTGCACACGTGCCAGAGCACGGCTTTCATCGGTCGTTGGCAGACGTACGCCATAACGCTTGCTGTTTTTGAGAATATCACTCAATGCCAGCATTTTAGGCACGTACTGCTTCGTTTCCTGCGGCAACGGTAACGACCAGAAGTCCGTGGATTTCCCACGCGCTTTGTTCGTTTTAATTGCCTTCATGACCCGACCTTCGCCGCTGTTATAAGCTGCTACGGTCAGAAGCCAGTCGCCGTCAAACATCTTGTTCAGACGCTGCATCATGTTCAGCGCGGCAGTTGTTGAAGCAACAACATCGCGACGCGCGTCATAATTGCGGGTCTGTTTCAAACCATAATTGCGCCCCGTGCTCGGAATGATCTGCCAAATACCTGCGGCATTGGCGCCAGACGTCGCGTGAGGATCAAAAGCGCTCTCCACTATGGGTAGTAGTACCAGTTCCATAGGCATGTTACGTTTTTTAACTTGCCCGGCTATCCAGTACATATACGGCTCTGCCCGTAAAGTTACATCGTGGAGATAGCTCTTATTGCGTAAATATTTCTGTTTCTGTTCGCGAATCCGGTCGTTTTCCGGAATTCCCATCTTTAGCTCGTCGCCAATGAAAGCCCACAAGTCACCATCTGGCGCGATAGACGTCCCATCGTCCATCCATCGTGCCTGACTTGTAAACTTTGCTGCTTCCCCTTGACCAGCTGCAGAAAGGCTCTGTGCGTGCTGTTGAACGTTGCCGGTGCTCTGGCAACCCACGAGCAGGACAGAGGCGAGTAATATCGCTTTTGCCTTCATGTGTGTGTCAATAGTTGCTTAAAAGACGACCGATCATAACGGCGAACGGAGCCGATGACAAGAAAGTTTTATCAGAACCTATCTTTCTTTGACCTTAACCATGCAAAACGCTCTTCAGGTTGTTGCAATAATGTTTCTTCATTAATTACATTAATTAAATCAATATCTTCCGTTCTTAAAAAAAACATTAATTTGCCGCTCATTTTTCAGAATTACGGGTAGTGTTATTTGATTTTTTGCCCGTAACTCCTTAACTTTACGATAATAATCATTTATGGACAAATCGTGCGGAAGAATACTCAAAGCAAACTTCATATTTGATAAGGTATATTCATGAGCACAACATACCAATGTATCGTCAGGTAACGCACTTAACTTTTTAAGTGATTGATACATTTGTGATGGTGTCCCTTCAAACAACCGACCACACCCACCAGAAAACAGCGTGTCACCGCAAAATAGATAAGGTTTACTGAAGTAACAGATATGTCCTAAAGTGTGACCCGGTGTGGCAATTACACTAAATTCATGCCCCAAAACGAAGGCAGTTTCGCCATCTTTGACTACCTGTGTTGTTCCCTTATCTTGTGTCTCTTGTGGTCCATACACCACAATTTGCGGAAACTTTTCCACCAGTTCTTTTACGCCGTCAACGTGATCGTGGTGATGGTGGGTGAGAAATATGGCCTCCGGTTGCCAGTTATTGGCGGCAATGGCGTTTAATACTGGCTCTGCGTCTCCGGGATCGACAATCAGGCAGCGACCTGCTTCATCATTCAAAACCCAGATGTAATTGTCATCAAAGGCAGGAATACTGTTAAGATTCATAGATTACCTCTCAGTGTGAAACGGAAGGTTGTGATGAAACCGGCAAGAGTCCCTCAAACTGTCGTGGCTCCTGATTGCTGGGGCGATTTGCCCTGGGGAGAGCTTTATCGCAAGGCGCTGGAGCGTCAGCTCAACCCGTGGTTCACTAAAATGTATGGTTTTCATCTGCTTAAGATTGGCAATTTAAGCGCAGAAATCAATTGCGAAGCGTGCGCGGTTTCTCATCAAGTGAATGTTTCTGCGCAAGGAATGCCCGTCCAGGTGCAGGCGGACCCACTTCATCTTCCTTTTGCCGATAAATCCGTTGATGTTTGTCTACTGGCACATACATTGCCGTGGTGCACTGATCCGCATCGTTTATTGCGTGAAGCCGATCGGGTACTGATTGATGATGGCTGGCTGGTGATTAGTGGCTTCAATCCCATCAGTTTAATGGGATTACGCAAACTTGTGCCGGTATTGCGCAAAACATCGCCCTATAACAGCCGGATGTTTACTCTGATGCGGCAGCTGGACTGGCTCTCTTTGTTGAATTTTGAAGTGCTACACGCCAGCCGTTTCCACGTTCTCCCGTGGAACAAACACGGAGGAAAACTATTGAATGCGCATATTCCTGCGCTTGGTTGCTTACAACTTATTGTTGCCCGGAAACGGACTATTCCTTTAACGCTAAATCCGATGAAACAGAGCAAGAATAAACCGCGAATTCGCCAGGCGGTTGGTGCCACCCGGCAATGTCGTAAACCACAGGCTTAAACTTCGACTTGATAGCCTGTATCTTCCAGTGTGGGATTCATTGCCGCAGCACGAGCCAGTTCATCACAGCGTTCGTTTTCCGGGTGTCCGGCATGGCCTTTAACCCATTCCCATTTGATTTGATGCTGCCCCAGAGCAGCATCAAGACGTTGCCAGAGATCGACATTTTTTACTGGTTTTTTGTCTGCTGTTTTCCAGCCACGTTTTTTCCAGTTATGGATCCACTGGGTGATACCCTGGCGGACATACTGGCTGTCGGTACTCAAAATGACTTCGCAATGTTCTTTTAACGCCTCCAGCGCGACAATAGCGGCCATCAACTCCATACGGTTGTTGGTGGTGCGGGTGTAGCCAGCGCTAAAGGTTTTCTCGCGTCCGCGATAGCGTAAAATAGCGCCGTAACCCCCAGGTCCAGGATTACCCAGACACGAACCATCGGTGAAAATTTCTACCTGTTTAAGCATCTCTGGTAGACTTCCTGTAATTGAATCGAACTGTAAAACGACAAGTCTGACATAAATGACCGCTATGAGCACTGCAATTACACGCCAGATCGTTCTCGATACTGAAACCACCGGTATGAACCAGATTGGTGCGCACTATGAAGGCCACAAGATCATTGAGATTGGTGCCGTTGAAGTGGTGAACCGTCGCCTGACGGGCAATAACTTCCATGTTTATCTCAAACCCGATCGGCTGGTGGATCCGGAAGCCTTTGGCGTACATGGTATTGCCGATGAATTTTTGCTCGATAAGCCCACGTTTGCCGAGGTAGCCGATGAGTTCATGGACTATATCCGCGGCGCGGAGTTGGTGATCCATAACGCAGCGTTTGATATCGGCTTTATGGACTACGAGTTTTCGTTGCTTAAGCGCGATATTCCGAAGACCAATACCTTCTGTAAGGTCACCGATAGCCTTGCGGTGGCGAGGAAAATGTTTCCCGGTAAACGCAACAGCCTCGATGCGTTATGTGCCCGCTACGAAATAGATAACAGTAAACGAACGCTGCATGGGGCATTACTCGATGCCCAGATCCTTGCGGAAGTTTATCTGGCGATGACCGGTGGTCAAACGTCGATGGCTTTTGCGATGGAAGGAGAGACACAACAGCAACAAGGTGAAACAACAATTCAGCGCATTGTGCGTCAGGCAAGTAAGTTACGCGTTGTTTTTGCGACAGATGAAGAGCTTGCAGCACATGAAGCCCGTCTTGATCTGGTGCAGAAGAAGGGCGGAACCTGCCTCTGGCGGGCATAAATACCTGTAAAGGGCGCTAAAAATAGCGACTTGGGCGATTTTTGCAGCAAACGATTCAAAAGATGAGAAAAACCGTTGACGAAGGGTGAGGCAATCCGTAATATTCGCCTCGTTCCCAACGGAACACAACGCGGAGCGGTAGTTCAGTCGGTTAGAATACCTGCCTGTCACGCAGGGGGTCGCGGGTTCGAGTCCCGTCCGTTCCGCCAAATTCACTCATGAAAATGAGTTCAGAGAACCGCAAGATTTTTAATCTTGCGGTTTTTTCATCTAAATCCCGCTATTTCTTTGGTCTATGATTTTGTTATGCTGTAAATGTGTTAATCACATATGATAGACCATATCATTAATATTTAATCATGCTATCGAATCATTCAATTTAAATATATTTGCATGTTATGATTTTCATTTTTCTATTGATTTAATGAATTTATATTTGCTGTTATTTTTTGTTTGTTCTGATTCAAGTGGAGTATATAATTAAAAATCGTTAGCTAAACATCACCATGATTATGACAGGCGAGGGAGTGTCCGATTATGAATTTAAAAAAGGTTTGTTGTATATGTGTATTATTCTCGCTGCTTGCAGGATGTGTCTCTGAATCACCTATTGATGAAAAAAAGAAAAAAACTCAAACCACACAAATTTCTATTAATAAAAACGTTCCCCAGCAACTAACAGACAAAGATTTATATGGTAATGAAACCACACTGGCTGTATCCGAGGAGGATATTCAAGCTGCGCTTGAAGGAGATGAGTTTCGTGTGCCCCTCAATTCTCCTGTAATACTTGTTCAGTCTGGCAGTCGCGCACCGGAAACCATTATGCAGGAGGAGATGAGAAAATATTATACAGTTGCCACATTTTCTGGCATTCCTGACAGGAAAAAAACTGTAACCTGTAATAAAGACAAAAACAAAGATGAAAGCCTGGATATTGTAGATGCCGAAAATATGAACTGGATGCAGGCATTGCGTTTTGTTGCAGCAAAAGGCCATCAGAAAGCGATTATTGTTTTCCAGGATACGTTGCAGACAGGAAAATATGACTCTGGATTGAAATCAATAGTTTGGACAGATTATAAAAATCAAAAATTGACTGACACGATGTCACTGCGTTATTTGGTTCGATTCACGTTGGTGGATGTGGCTACAGGTGAGTGGGCTACCTGGTCGCCTGTGAATTATGAATCGAAAGTGATTTTTCCGCAGATAGGGAATAAAAATTCTGACAGCCTTGATGTGGCAGAACAGCAGATTTCACAACTTAAGCAGAAAACGTATGCAGCAGTGGTTAAAGACCTGGTGAATCGATATCAGTAGTGAGGTTTTATACCAGACGTTTTAGTGGTACTTAGCAAGAAAGAGCATTTCTCTTTTCTATTTTACACTATGGAACAAGTCTGCTAATTAATTTTACATATATTTTTTAGGAGTGGTAAAAACTTTCCTAAAGTTATTTATTGTCCTCTCAACATATAAGCTGTAATTCGAGTTTTCGGTTGAACTGTCAAAAATACATCATATACATCTATAAAACAGCAGGTACGGTTAATTAAGAATTTTTATTCGTGATTAACCGTACTTTGTCATTTTATCCTATAATGTTAAATTGCCTTTTTAAAATATAACAATAATGCAGATGAAAGACTCCCTGGTAACTTAGAAAATCCGTTCACTCCAAAGGCTGTATGCACTGGTTCCGGCGACGCTGTGCTCCCAATTGATGCTCTCATAGGTAAATGACACAGACTCTTCCGCCTGCCCAGGACTGTCGTTAATGGTATGGGGAACGGTAAGGCCGATGTTTGAGAGCCGGGCGTTAGCCAGTTTCAGCTTGTAGTACGGTTCATTAATTCCAAAGCGGTTGGTGCGGTAGAATACAAAATCACAGGTCAGACATTCATTCTCTGAAATGGCCTTGCCCAGCAGAGGGGAGGATTTGTCCACCGGTTTCGTGATGGTCAACTCCTGATGGTTGACATTCTGCGCACGGCTCAGACCATGGGACAGTGACGTCACCATGATCTGATCCTGATGTGCAATCTGGGCTTTGTTACCGATGGACGGCATTGACGAGCATCCGGATGAAATCAGCCCCTGAAGTTCTCCGTTCAGTGTCAGATAGACGGGATTTGCCATTGTTATTCTCCTTAATCTCAATGAGTTGGATGGACAGGTTCGGTTCTGTTATCCGTTGCCATATCCTGTTCGGTATTTTTCAGCAGCAGCCAGCGGCTTAACAGCCCGTCCAGCCGTTCGTTGATCTCTTTTTCCAACGCCTGTGTGTCCTGCTTCTGTGTACGGGTCTCCTGGTACTGCGTCAGCAGGTACTCCAGTGGTGTTTCTTGATTCAGTAACCGTTCGGCCTGCCAGGTCACCGTTTTGATATACGATAGGGTGAAACCTTGTTTCTCCGTCTCCTTCTTCATCATCAAATCTGCAAAATCCCGCAAATTCTGCCGCGCTTGTTGCCAGCCCTTCATCTGCGGACTGGCTTGCGCCCGGTTTCTCAGCGTGTTGCTCCACATCCTGCTGGCTTCCTGCTGTTGCAGGCTTTCCGGCCAGAGGGTGTCTGCGGTGCGCATCATCTGCATTCCGGTTTCCAGCGGCTGTAGTGGCGGGGCATTCAGAAGCTGTTGCAGGTACTGTTCATATTCTTTCAGTACCGGGGAGGCCAACCAGACGGTGGCGGCTCCCTGTGTGGTATCCCTGACCTGTGTAAGCTGCTGCTGCATCGGATACGCCTGCCACCACCAGAGTGCAGATGCGATAACGGCAGTACAGGCGGCACCGGCAACAAAACCTTTTACCGTGTCGCCCTGTTTTGCTTTGTCGGCGTTATCTGCCACACCGCGCACCCCCACCCGCATTTCCGGCAGGTCGGGTAGGGGGGGCATGGTTTCCGCTGTGGCGGAAGCCGTGCCTTCAGGCGCATAGACCAGCGTTCTGACCATGGTCTGTGCCGCCGTATCAGTACGGTTTCTGGGCTGCGGCTCAAACCGCTTGCGTGTGTTCTGCACAAAATAAAGCAGATTTTCCACGCGCGGCTGGCGCTTCAGTTTCACTTGCTGGAGTTTGTCGCAGATAAGCTGCAAAGCCCGTTCCGTGCGGTAGAGCAACGAAAGATCATTTTCGGAAAAGGAAACCTGCTGGCGCAGGATATTCCCGGTGCGGGTGTTGAACCAGTCCAGCATCTCAGTCCGCGCCGGGCCACTCTGCGGCCAGAATTTATCCCATTCGTGGATGATCATCGCAGCCAGCAGTTCCGCGCCTTCACAGAACCCTGCCAGTCCCTGATTACGTGTACGTGCCAGCGTATAGTAGGTGGCGGTATGCAAATCCACCCCGTTGGCCTTAAAAATCGACAGCGCCAGCGATTCCACCAGTTTCCAGTTCAGCTCCGGCTGTGACGGGTGGTTAGCTTTGTTAATTTCTTCGCGGATGGCGCTGAACTCCGGCAGGGCGCGCGGATCGCTGCCGGTAACGATAGTTTGTGTCAGTGCGTTATTGCTCATCACTATCCCCTTAATACAACGTATCCGGTAAACGGAACTGGCTGAACAGACCGCCGGTGAACGGGTTATCTTCGGTATCCACATGCACCCGGTAAACCATCGCGCCGCCGTCCACGTTAAAGCGCACGTTAAAGGTGTCACTGGTCACATTGGTCAACTGGCCCGCGCCGAACAGGCGGAACTGCGCCCACGGTCCGCTGAACGCGATACTGCGCGGTGCTCTGCCGCTGGTGCCAATCAGCGTCAGCTGGCTTTCATTGCCTTCACGCATGTTGTTCGGCCAGACCAGATGGGCGGTGTAGTTGCGTCCCTGGCTGTAGTCCACTAACTGGCCGTCCAGGTTAAGTACGCTGCGCCGCTTATTGCCGGAAAGCGATACGGTTTCCACGGCAAACTGTGCGCCCAGCCCGTTCTGCTGGCTGAAGAAGATGTTGCGGATTTTCTGCGCAGTATCCAGTTGCTGCCGGATATCTTCACGGATTAACATTCTGCCGTCGTCGCCAAAGGTCAGATCGTTTTCAAGGAACAGGCGCAGGTTGTTCTTGTAGAAATTGTCCAGAATGCCATCCGGTTTAAAGAAACGTTCAAACGAATCCAGTGAGGCATCCTGTGTGGCGTGCGGATTAAACGGATAGTTATCGGCAAGCTGCTCGTTGAAGGGTTTCACTACATTGTCGCGCCAGTCCACTTCCATGTAACGAACGGCTTCCACCATCACTACATGCCAGGCCTGATCCGCCTGCTTACCTACCCAGCGGTTAAGAGGCGCAGGCAGGGTTTTTGCCATCTGACGGGTGGCGAAGATTGGATCGCTGCTGTTTTGATCCAGCCGTAGCTGTACTGCTTTCAGCGCCGATTTCCCAGACACTGGCGAGTTCTGGATCGCCAGCAGGTAACGGTGCAGCTCGGTCAGTTGCTGATACACGGCCTGTAGAGTACTCGCCTTGTCCTTTTGCTCCTCCAGTGCGCTATTTTCCGGCGCGAACTCATGCCCCAGCCGGGATAACAGGCGGTAATCCATCTCATTTATCGCCGCTTCCTTCGCCTTATCGTCCAGTTTGCCGGAGAGCGTCAGCGCGTGTGTATTATCGCGCAGCGCCGTCAGAGCACGCAGGAATGGCTGATCACCGCTGATAATCTGCTCCAGCGCGTCGGTCAGCGCCAGCATGGTCTCATAGTCACGGACGTTGAGATTATCCATTCCGGCACGCCATGTAGCGGTATAGTCACTGAGGTACTGTTCAGTGATATGGCGCTGGATCTCTTCACGGTCGGCCTCGCTGTAGGCGACGCTTTGCGTCAGGTTCAGCACCCACGAATCCAGCGCGGTCAACTCAACGAGACCGTCGTGTTGTTTGATAAAATAGCTTTGCAGGCCATAGCGGGTGAGAAACTGCGGGATCACCAGTTTTTCATCATTACCGGCGACGAACACTTTGTCGAAGGTGGGACCAACCTGGTCGCGCAAATTCAAATCGGCGGGTAACACGCTTAATGCTTTGGTGCGAAGGGTCTGGTAGACACGCTGGTATATGGGTAGCTTGCTCAGTTCATGTTGCGCATTAATGACCGGTTTATTATAGGGGGTCCAGCGGCTTACAGCATCGCTGTCGCTGCTTTGGCGCTGCGCGTGCCAGTCGGTGTGCTCCAGCGCATAGTCCAGATGCACCATCAGTTGCGCCTGAATATCGCGCTGGCCGTGAAATTCATTGCTCCAGCGCCGCGCCATGTACTGTTTTACCGCCTCGTTGTTGCGCCCACTTTTGTCTTCCATCATGCGCACTACGCGCAGCACAGCGAGCTTTTCTTCGCTTTCTGGCGGGGCAATGTTTAGATCCCGGATCAGGCCGTTCATTAACGAGGGGAGATAACGCTGCTCAAGAAGCTGAATGTAGGTTTGCTCCACATACGGCCCTACGCGGGCGCCCTGGTACAATCCCATATCCGCCAGAAAACCGTGATCGCGATAATCACCATAGGCCAGGGTGGCATCGCGTACCGGGTTAAGCAATGGCAATTGCAGATTGCCGAATTCATCCGTTCCCTGCGGTGGTGGTACGTCCATAAAGGCTTTAGCTTGTGCCAGTACGTTAACGCCAGACTGCCAGTTCTGATTGTAATAATGGTGCCAGCTTCCGACCATCAATGCCGCCAGTGCCGCGCCACAGGTGGAAAAGGCGGTCAGCCTGCGCCGGGAGCTGTTCAGCCAGACGCTGTTTTCACCCGCCAGGTTCGGCTCAGCCAGCAGGACTTCCGGGAAGAGGCGGCGAGTAAAATACGGCGTCGTCTCCACCAGAGGCCAGGTTGCCAGCGAGCTGTTACCCAGTCCGTACTGGCGGGCGGCGGACTGCGTGAAAATATCATCCACCTGGCCACGCTGTAGCGAGGATGTGAGCCAGACGCCACGCAGCATTACATCCATGTTCTCACCGTCCAGCAATGCGGCGAGCAGTGCGGTGACGATTTCTCCTGTTCCCTGCATCTGACGGGAGAAGCTGAACACAGCGCTGCGGGGAGCTGCACCGGTTTGTGCGAGCACCAGATCCGACAGCGCCAGGTTCACCTGTTGTACCCACGTCTGCCAGAAAGCCCCCAGTTCGCTGCGCCAGCCGTCACTTTCATGGGCGCGGCGGGTAAATGTGACGCCGAGGATCGCATCGCGGTCTTTTTTATCCAGTGAATGGAACAGCGCGGCAAAGCCGTTCAGCAGATCCAGCCGTGTCAGCACCACGTAAACGGGCAGACGGCAGTGCAGGCTCTGACGGATCTCCTGAAGTTGCTGGCGCAAATTTTGTACCAGTGTCTCACGGCGGGATTTATCCGCCGTCAGCAGATCGGGAAGATCGAGCGTCAGGATAAGACCGTTGAGCGGCTGGCGAGCGCGCGTTTGCATCAGCCAGCCCAGCCAGTGTTCGCGCAGGCGGCGGCGGAGCAGATCATCCCCGCCAGGAGTGGTCAGTACGCCGTCAACATCGAAAATTACCGCCTGGTTGCCCACTCGCGGTGTGATCAGCGGGTGGTATTCCACACCCCGGATGCTTTCCGGCGTGTAAACAATGTCAGACGGAAAGCCCTCGCGCAGCAGCGTGCTTTTGCCGCTACCCGCAGGACCAATGACCATATACCACGGCAACTGCCACAGATAACGGCGGTTATCCAGATGGCGGCGCAGGCGCAGCAGCCAGTGATCCAGATATTGCTGCTGGCGGTGGAGTTCCACGGTCAACGGATCTTTTTCTTCCTCCCGCTGCTGTTTCTGCTGTTTTTCCAGCTTTTGCAGACGCTTCATCACCCGCCAGGTGAGCCAGACCAGAGCGATAAGTCCCCAGACGGCGGTCGCCAGCCAGCGGTTTGCCAGCGGAGCCAGCCAGTGCTGCTCATAGAGCGTCCATTTTGGACCCTGCCACCAGATCCACACCAGCAGAAAAATCCATGCCAGCGTCAGTAGCCAGGTGGCGGAAACTTTAAACCGCGGCATCGCTGGCCTGAGCGCAGATTTCAACGTGCTGAACAGTCGGGATGTGGGAAATTTGAACACAGTAACTCCTTGTTATCTTTTACTGTTCTGCCGTGAGTTTTTGTTCCAGTGCTTTCAGCAGGGAAGGCTCCCATTCGGATAGCATCATGTGTAATCCTGTTCTGAAGAGCATCCGGTACTGCTGTTGTGCAAGCTGAACCATACCGGCCTCTTCCAGTAACTGCGCGCCGAAAAACTGGCGGTGAAACTGGTGGCGGGGATCACCTTCGGGCAGGTTTTCCAGGTACCGCAGCGCGGCTTCCAGCCCGTTTTCATCGAAGCACGCCTTGGCCGCCTGTAATTCTTCATCGGTCTGTACAACCGGGACGGTCTGGTTGACTGAGCCGGATGATGCCAGCCACTGTTTCGTCTGTTCGGACACAAACGGAGTGCGGTCGTTAAACAACAGGTTGATCAGTGCGGGCAGGCGGGCCAGAAAATCGGTAACTTCATCACGGATAGCATCCGCCACCTGTTTATAACCGAGGCGCAGCGCGGTCTGTGCTGAGAGGTAATGACCGTCCAGCCAGTACGGGGCCAGCAGCAGGCTTTTTTCCACCTGCTGCCACAGCGCCATGTCGGCATTGTTCAGCCGCGCCATGTAATCATCCATCATATCGACAGGGAAGGCTGCCAGTGGGGTCCGGCCATCGCTTTCTGCCTGCGGGGTACTGGTGATGGTTTGCCACAGCGCATGGCGGCGCAGTCGGTAACCCTGCGGTGACTCCGGCTGGCGCTCACAGAGAATGGCGGCCACCTTTAGCAGGGTGTCGCGCCATGCTTTATCGTCGTGGCTTTCAACGGTGACCTGCGGGATTGGAGTGGCTGCAACAGGAGGCTGAGCGGCAACCGTGTGCGGTGACATATCCGGTACATATCCGGTCGTGGCCTGCGGTGCAATGGCGGCGCTTCGTGCAGATGATGTCATTTCAGGCGCTACATCACGAAACGCGCGCTGAAACAGGGAAAATAAATCGTCTGTCGCCTTTGCCAGCTCAGACGCGTTGTGCGCCTGCCAGCACTGTGCCAGTTTTGCCAGCTCTCCCAGCAAAGCATCGCGCTGTATTGTCGCAGCATTCCCGGCAAAGTCCTGAACGGCAGACTCAAAGCGTTTTATCACCTGGGCGGCAAAGCGTTTTTTGTGGGCCATGTTCTGCGGTGCGGCGCATGTCCAGTAGTGCTCTGTATATTGTGCCAGCATCCTGGAGGCCAGCAGAATATCACCGGCATGTTGCAGGGTACGCAGCAAGTGGGCCAGCAGGCGAAAATCTTTGGTTTCTGAGGCCAGAAGCATCAGGCCCCGGCGCTGAAGTTCCGGGATATCAAGCTGGCTGTGCGCCAGTGAACCGAGCTTGACGATTTCGCTGTCGACAAACTCCCAGTCTGCATTGCCATCATCAAGCGCGGCGGACAGCTTATCTTCTGGCAGGTTTTCCAGCAGGTGTGCAAGCCATACATCGGGATTACGTAAGTCCATTGCCATATTCTTATTCTCCCGCCCAGTGGCAGGCGTCGCGTAGCGGCGCAATAACCCGTGCCAGCCCGTCAATGTTAAAGGTCAGCTTTCCGGCGGCGTTGTCTGTGCCGGTATCCACCGTCAGCGTTTTTGCGCCGAACAGTTGCTTAATTTCATCGATACCGGATAACCCCCGGCTGGACTCCAGCAGGGTGCCGTTCTCGCGCACAAACCAGTGGCTGCGCAATGCCCGGCTGTCGGCATTCAGGGTGACGGCGATATCATGGACATCCAGAGGGTGCATCAGCGCCACCTGCATCCGGGTGATATTGTCCACGCAACTGAACATCAGCACCGGGCGTGGCGGAACATGGCCGATAGCCGGGGTGGTTATCACCACCGTCGGGCGTTCACCCGGTACTTGCGTTACCAGCAGCTCCGTGGTGTTGCCCTGGCGGCGTTTTTCCTGTTCTGTCGCGCGGGCCCAGGCTTCACCCTGGTAACGAGCTTTCACCAGTGCGGCACCACCAAAGCCAGCCTGTTCCGGCGCAAGAATGCGGTCATAACAGTCAAGCCGCTCCAGCGCCGCCGTCTCCTGGCGGCAGGACTGCATGGCCTGTAACGTGGCTGTCGCATCCGGCGGTGTCGCTGTGGCGACAGCTACCGCCACACCGGCCACTGACGATGTTTCTGTGGGCGCGGCACTGGCGGGTAAGCCCGCCATCAGGCCCGCGATAAACCATCCTGTCTGCCGGAAAACGCACAACCTGCTCATAAAACCGTTTCATCCTCTGTTTGCGGTGTCACGGCATCATCAGGCAGCGCATCTTCCACATCTGCCGTGAACGCACCGTCTGCCGCCGACAGGCGAATCCGGGCAATCGCCGTGTTGGCCGCCATTTTCTGCAACAGCAGCAGCGAGAGCGGCGGCAGCATGTCGCCGTCGATAACCGATTCCAGCATCCTCGCGCCGTTTTCCGCGCGGGTGACGCGGCTCATGATTTCGTCCGTCACTTCCGGCCCAATAATCACGTCCGCGCCAAAGCGGCTGCGCAGCACGTTATCCAGGCGGGCCAGTTTCCCGGCAATAATGGTAGCGAGCGTCTCTTTCGACAGCGGTAGGTAAGGCACCACTTCCATGCGCGCCAGCAGAGCAGGTTTAAAGAAGTCCGCCAGCACCGGATAGAGGGCTTCCTGCATGGTTTCCGGGTCATCGGCGTGTTCGACAATCACCTGGTAGCCAAGGTTGGAGGTCAGGAAGAAAACGATATTTTTACAGTCAATCAGGCGGCCTTCACCGTCTGCCATCTCGCCCTTGTCAAACGCCTGGTAGAACAGGTTGAGTACATCCGGGTGCGCTTTTTCTACTTCATCGAGCAGCACCACCGAGTACGGTTTCTGGCGAATCGCTTCGGTCAGTACGCCGCCTTCACCGTAGCCGACATAACCCGGAGGAGAGCCAATCAGCCGCGAAACGGTGTGTTTCTCCTGGAACTCAGACATATTGATGGTTGTCAGGTATTGACGTCCGCCATAGAGCAGTTCCGCCAGTTGCAGGACGGTTTCGGTTTTACCCACGCCGCTGGGGCCAGCCAGCAGGAACGCACCAAGCGGGCGTCCCGGACGGCGCAGGTCGGCGCGTGCGGTAAGCAGGTGTTTATGCAGGCTGGCAATCGCCAGGTCCTGGCCTTTGATGGTGCCGCCGAGCCATACCGGCAGGTCGGTGATGACCGACATCTCATTCTGTGACAGGCGGTTAAGCGGCACGCCGGTCCATTCAGCAATCACCGCTGCAATCTGTTTTTTATCGACATGCGGGGAAACCAGCAACTGGTCGTTATGCAGGGCGTCCAGTTCGGCAGTGAGTTGTGCCAGCCGTTGTACCGGGGAAACTGTTTCAGCGGTCTCTTCCGGCTGTACGCTGCCTGCATCATCAGCCGATTCGGCATCGGTACTATCCTGTTCTGCCTCTGGCGGCGTATCCTCCACGGCATCTGCGTCCGGCAACGACGCAACGTCGTCTTCTGCCACGCCCAGTAACTGCTGGCGCAGCGCGATAATTTCCTGTACCAGCGTCTGCTGCTGCTGCCAGGCGACTTCCAGTTCGTCCAGCGCCGACAGCGTTTCATCATACTGCTCCAACACCTCAGTCATTCGTGAGGTGTCGGTACGCAGCCCGATGCGAAGCTCGCGCTCAAGCTGGCGAATTTCTGCCTCCTGCTGGTGGCTCAGGGTGGTCAGTGCCGAGATTTGTTTTGGCGGCGATGACAGGTTGATGGCCACACGGGCGCAGGCGGTGTCCAGCACATCAATGGCTTTGTCCGGCAACTGACGCCCGGAGAGATAACGCTCGCTCAGTGTCGCAGCGGCCTGCAAGGCGTCATCATCAATCAGCACGCCGTGAGATTGTTCATAGACCGCCGACAAACCGCGCAGAATAATGGTGGCTTCGGCAGCGTTGGGTTCGCTGACCTTCACTAACTGGAAGCGGCGCGACAAAGCTGCATCTTTCTCGAAATATTTTTTGTACTCGCTCCAGGTGGTGGCGGCGATGGTTTTCAGCTCGCCGCGCGCCAGCGCTGGTTTGAGCAGGTTGGATATATCCAGCCCGCCCTGCTGGTTGCCCGCGCCAATCAGGGTATGTGCTTCGTCGATAAACAGAATGACCGGCACCGGGGAGAAAATGACCTCCGCCATCAGCCCATTGAAGCGTTTTTCAAACTCACCTTTCACCGACGCACCGGCCTGCAATGCGCCCAGGTCAAGGGTCATGATATCGGTGTTTTTCAGCTTGTCCGGCACCAGGCCTGCCACGATGCGCAGCGCCAGCCCTTCAATCAGCGCGCTTTTACCCACGCCTGCTTCGCCCACTACCACCGGATTGTTTTTACGGCGGCGGCAGAGAATGTCGATCATCAGGTCGATTTCATAGTCGCGGCACAGTACCGGGTCAAGCCTGCCGTTACGGGCGTCTGCGGTCATGTTTTTGGCGTAGCGGGCAAGCAGGGTGTCGCCGGTTTCCGTTGCGCGGGGCGTTTGCCCGCCAGCCAGATCCACGGATTCGGCGGATTCTTTTGTCCATGCTGCGAAATCCTGCTGTAACTGGTCGCGGTTTATGGCCGTCAGCAGACGGGCAGCAGCGGGTGGAATATAGCGCAGCGGTGAATGCAGCAGAGTAAGCAGCAGGACGCCGCTGCGCAGTTCGCTGTGCTGCATCTGGGCTGAGGCCAGCAGCCATGACTCCTTGAGCCATTCGATCAGCATCGGGGAGAAGCTGGGATAGCCTTCGGCGGAACGTCCACCGGGATAACTATCCACGGTCAGCGCCTGGCGTAAATCCTCTGCACTGATGCCTGTGCGTTCGGCAATCACCCTTACGTCGTTGCGCGGGATTGCCAGCATCTGTAACAGCACATGGGCAACGGTGATCTCACTGGCCTGCTGGCTCATACACTCCGAGGCAGCCATTTCCAGCGCCTGTTTTGCAAAGGGGTTAAGCCGCTTTACGAGCGTGGCTAAATCAATCTGGATCATAAGATGTCCTTATCGGAGTAATTTATTGAGCTGATGCAGAATATCCTGTGTCTGTCTGTCCAGACGCAGCAGATAAAACAGATAAAATACGGTCAGCACAACAAGACCGCCGCACAGTACATGCTTGATGGTCAGTCGTCGGATTAACTGATAACGCCCACCCTGTATGTTGTTCTTCTGATGAAGTAGCGGAAATGGCGCGTCACCGCGCAGTTTGTGCAGGGCATGGTGCAGGCGCTGGTAGATCCGCTCAAATTCATCCTGTTGCTGAATGGCAACCTTGTAGCGCCCGCGAAAGCCGAGCGAAAAACAGAGGTATAAAAATTCCAGCAGATCCTGGTAACGTACCGGCTCCCGGATCAGGCGTTCGAGCAGGATAAACACTTTCTCGCCGCCCCAGGCTTCGTTATGAAAATGAACCAGCAGCGACTGTTTGATCCATTCGTTTTTGTTGGACCAGCCGTTGCCCAGCGCCGCTTCATCAATAAACGTGCAGAGAATGTAACGGAACGAAACAATGACGCCCGGTTCGTATCCCTGTTCCTGGAGTAGTTGCTCTACGGCCTGGACATCGGTTACTACCTGGGCAAACAGATGTTCCGGCATGGCCTGACTGTTCATAGTGGACAGACGCATCACCATGCCGAGCAACGGCGTGGCGGCGTCAATCATTGGATTCAGGCTGTTGCCGCGAAGGGCGAGACGGTACTGGCGTCCTGGTGTTCCGCTCTCCGGCTCCACGGGAAAAACCGACGCTTCACTCATATCGCTCATTCACTTATCCCCTTATAGCCCAGAGCTGGAGGTTCAGATCGGGGAAGCTGCCGGAGATATGCAGCGCCAGTGCGCCCGCTTTTATCACGTCCTGCCAGGCCGGGGTGCCTTTTTCCAGTTCGAAGTAAACATAACCTTCGTGGTATGGCAACTGACGTGGCGCAGCGGTAAGCGTGTGCAGCGGAATACCCGGCACCTGCACGCTGACCACGCTGCGGATTTTGTCGGTAGCGGCCACTTTTGACTGCTGGATGAACTGGCGTTGTACCTGGTCGTAGGGCATCCTGGCGCGCACTGCCAGTACCATCTTGCAGGACTGCAACAATGTGGGATCGTTGATGGTGGCGATCCAGGTCCCCTCTGAAAAGAACAACGGCAGATTCTGCGCACGCGGCACCAGTACGGTATTGAGCGCGCGCCGCAGTTCCGGGATCACGGTTCTGGTGAAGGTCGCGGTAAGATCCCGGTGATTATACGGCTCCACGGTGCAGGGCAGGCGATTACCTTCGGTAAAGGTCATCAGTTCTCCCAGCAGCCCCACCAGATCCCGGTAGAAGGCTTCCGGATGCAGCGTGTGCAGTTGGGAACGATGCGTGAACTGCATTTGATAGCGGTTAAGCATCTGCAACATCATAAATTCGGCCACATCGGCGATCCCGCTCTGTTCAGGCGAACCAATGCGCCCGGCCAGGTCAGCGGCGCGGGTGGCAAGCAGTCCCTGCACCTCGCCGGAGAATGCCCGAGCAACCCGCTGACACGGACGGCCTGAATGGTGGGAATAAAGGTGTTGTCCAGCACCAGCGCGCCGGTGGCATTTTTATTGAGGATACGGCACAGGGGGAGAGTCACCATCGCGCTGAGATCATCTGCGCCGCTGACTATCCTGGGGATCAACTGCCCCAGACCGACTGGCTGTTCGTCGCCTTCGTCAGTGTGAAAATCACGGACGCGGGTATGGGTGAGGCGGTAACGCTCCGTACCCTGACCGGCGCTGTGCAACCCCTGGATTTCATTGATCACGTCGCTTATCACCGGCAGCGCCAGATAAATATTGTGGCTCTCTTTCGATGAAAGGGTTCCCGGCTGGAAAGGTTCCGGCAGCAGATCCTGGTCGGGAATGCTGAATACGGTGCCGTCAGGCATACAGCCCGCCGCACGGTCAATCATGATTTTGCCCTGGGCAAGCAGTTCTGTATTGATGGAGAGTTCCGTAAAACCCCAGAAAAAATCACCCAGTGCATCCAGACGACGGGTCAGCAGGTACTCGCAGTGACGCTGCTGTTGCTGAAAATGCTGCGGCAGGGCAAACAGCCCTTCCTGCCAGATCACCTTGTTTTTCATTGTTGCCATCGTCAGTTTTCCTCTTTTTTCATCTCAATCGCACTGGCGCGGATATGCACCAGCAGGCGATAGTGGTGGCCGATACTTTCTACCGACTCAATTTGTTTCCATTCTGTGGCCTGGTCGTCTGAAAAATAGGCAATGACACCGATATAACCGGTTTTCTCATCCAACTTGATCGGCGGCAGTGTTTTTACGGTATCCGGCAACAGGTTGAAGTCCTGGTGATCGATATAGTTTTTCCCCAGCAAGTCGGGCAGCGCGGTGGTGGCAACCTGGTCGTAGTCGGCGGCATGGAATTTTGAGTCGTCGCTCAGATAAACCAACTGGACATCCACCGGAGCGGCTTCGCCATCCGCCGTCAGGTTGCTGTCCGGCTCGGTCAGCAGCGTGACGGTCAGCTCGGTTGACTGATCCATCAGCTTTCCGACCTGAATATCCGGATTGCGGATCACCTGGCTGATTTTTTTCGCTGTTTCACAGCCAGTTAATACGACGCTCATCAGAACGCAGGCCAGAAACGCTTTGCCGTTCATGCTTCCGGCTCCCGCTGTTTTTCGCGCAGCACCCGGTCATAGACCTGGGCATAAACTTCATTGAACAGCATTTCAAATCCCTGCTGTCGGCTGGAGGCCAGCTCATCGTAATAGTTGCTGTACATCTGCCATGCCCAGGCGTCGTCCATTTTCTGGCGCAGTTCATGGCTGCGGCGGTATTGCGCAAAGCGGCGCATCAGGTTGCCCGGCGAAAAGGCCTCTAGCATGACACGCAACGCTTCCACAATCGCCGCCCGGTTAGCCTCTTCATGATGCCGGATGTTGCGCAGGCTTTCGCCGATGGCCGCAGGTGCTGCGAGATGTACCGGGCTTTTACCCTCGGCGAACATGACGTTCAGCGCGGTGGCATAGTCCATATCAAGGCGCAACGGGTTGTCTTCTAGTGGACGCAGGTGTTTATCCGACAGGCTGTTCTGTTGTTGTTGCAGACTCAGCAATCCCTTAATGGCGGCCTGCAACGCCCGTCCGGCCTCTTCGAGAAACTCATCCGCATCCTGAGAATCGTGCAGCGTCAGCGGGCACTCCATACCGCGCAGCAGCGGGGTCACGGCCAGGTGGTACTGCGCCATGGCAGAAAATTCATCGTCGTCCTCATAACGGGCATTGCCGGGCGGCAGATCCATAAACGGCGTATTGATCCCGTTTGCACCGGTCAGATCGGAGGCGGGGGCTACGGGCCGGGAAACGCGTGGGGCGATCGGATCATCTGCCACCATCAGGCTTTCCGTCTGAAGTGCCTGAAGAGGATCGCTGGAAAAACCGTGCGCCACGGTGGGGGCAAGCTGATGCTGGAACGGCATTCCCGGATACGCCGGTTGTCCCTCGGTGGTCAGCAGGGTGTCCGCCAGACTGTCGCAGTTCATTACAATCGTTTCCGGGGTTGCCATCCGCTCGTCGTAGGTAACCGCCGCGCCGTCATGCAGAAACACTTTCAGCGCCAGTGCGCCGAGCTGGATCTCATCCCCCTGGCGCAGGCGGATGAGCGCATCGGAAGAGGCCGGGGCCAGATTAATCATCAGTCCCGGCGTCAGGCACCGCAGGCAATAGGCTCCGTCGTGCCGGATAACGGTACAGGCACGCGCAGCAATGCTTCCCGCCCGGTCCTGTACCTGCCAGTGACATTCCGGCGTATGGCCAATATCACCGCCGTTTTCGCTGAACAGGCATTTTGCGGCGCGTCCGCTTTCCAGTTCGTTGCCATTCATCACCTGTAAAGTCAGTGAGGCCTGGCGGGATTGCTGTTTTTCCTCAGCCATAAGTGGTTCCATAGAATTATTCCCTGATTCGGATTGTGATGGCGGGCGGTACTTTCGGCTGACCAATAAAGCTGGTTCTGCCGAGGCGGGAGTTGGCCGGATCGCCAAGGCGCATCCCTTTAGCCTGCTGTAGCGCCAGGCACAGCCGTAAATCCCAGGCAAACTGGTCGCGCAGAATAAAGGAAAGGAACATGGTCAGCGGCAGGTGATTTTCGCCATCGGGTAAAAATGAGAGATAACGCTCCCGCGACAGGCCGCCAATCTGCAACAGGAATTTTCCGCTGCGATCCGGCACCCGTGCGCCGAGGGTAAAATTAACGCCGAGTATGGAGCGTCCCGGAATATGTCCAGCCGTTTTTCCTTTCGGATTACGTACACCCAGCCGGTTCTGGTGTGCCGGATCAATGGCGACTTTACGCAGTTGCCAGCGTTCAATGGTGACATCCGGCAAATCAAAACAGTGCGACACCAGATTACAGATAACCTCCGGCGCGCGGCCTGGTGTTGCCAGAATTCCGGCGTAGGCCAGCATTTTGCTGTGGTTAATGGCAAGTCTGTCACGCACGCTCTGATTACCCAGCCCGACCAGTGCGTACATGCGCTGTGAAAAGGTGTCAGTACCGCCGTTACGAAAGCAAATGTAGTAGCGGTATTTGCGCCAGGCATGGTAGGCAAACTGCGTCCAGCGGTGGCTGAACAGATCGAGAAATTCTTTCAGGCCGTCTTCGTTCTGTGCGGACTCCTGCGCCATCTGATCCAGATAATAGCCCGGTAGCGGCGACTGGCTGCCGGAAAAACCCAGGAACCGGGTTTGCAGTACATACTGTCCGTTCTGGCTACGGGAAAGCGCACTCAGGTCCGTACCCGGAAAACCGATACTGGCGTCAGAGCTGAAACGCACGATCTCCCGGGCAGGCTCGGTACGCAGGGAAATGTCCTGGCCCGGCGCGCCATACCGACGGTACAGCGCCTCCATCAGCACATAGAAATTGCAGTTGCCCACCCCCGCCGGTAACGGCGGTTTTGTCGCTATATCAGGGCGTGCTGGCCCATTTTCTCCTGCCATTCCCAGGACTCCTGACTTTCCGTGTTAATGATTTTCAGACAGTGGTACGAATTGATGCTGGCGTAGAGGGCAAAGAAGTGCGAGAGCACGGTACCCAGAAGATAAATTTCACCTTCGCAGATAAACGGATCGGGATGTATCCACAGCGTGGTCGCCAGCCCGCGAACCGGTACGCCTTTAAACAACCTGTCAACAGGTTTGGTTTCGAGTTTTTCTATGGCATCCAGTTTCTGGCGTGACAGTCTGGCCCGCTGCGGATGGTGAGCGCCTGGCAGGTCGAAGGTCCGCAGGATCTGGATCAGTGTCTCCCTGTCCAGCAGGGAGAGGTAGTTCAGGTTCATCGCGGAAATCAGCGACCAGTGCATGTCGCCGTCCGTGACTGGCCAGAGCGGCTGTGTCGGGCGCGTGACATTACGAAATGAGGCCACTGCCGGATTTTTGTTGACGGCCACGCAGATATCACCGGTATGCAGCCGGGCAGGGATCATACGGTTGGTACAGATTAATGACGTGGTGATCACGTCATCGTTAAACCGTGAGCTGCCCGGAATGCTACCGTCTGCATGGACAAAGGCGATACTATGTTCAAGCCCGTAGTGAAACAGGGACGTTTTAGTCCGGTGATGCCAGTAGACGACTTCCCGCTGGCGGCTGTACTCCATCTGGTGCTGGAAACTTTCAAATTCGGGCCAGACACGCACCTGGCTGCCGGGGCTGGAATCAGTCCCTGACACTTTGATTTTACTGGTGACTGTACTGACCTGAAAAATGTCATAGGCGTCCGGATGCTTATGGCTGGCGCGCAGCGGGTATTCCGCCATCCGCCCATCCGGCCTGACGGGTTCCGCATAATGCGTAAACAGGTTAATGGCTGGCGTACAGTGCAGACGCAGCGAATCTTGGCGCAGCTTGATGTCGGCAGGTAACGGGCGGTTAAAGTGCAGGCGCAGCGTAAACGCACTCACCGGGAAATCGTCTGGTAGCGGCGCAACATCGCGCAGATGGAAAAAGAAGAAGGCTTCGGGATAGCAGAAATACTCCTGAAGCACGCGGTAGCCGCTGTGGACATTTTTCGGCCACGGCAGCAGGGCATCCTGGTTGTCAAAACCCGCAGCATCCAGCCACAGATCCGGCAGCGGCAGGCTGTGCTCTCCGGCAATCAGTTCCGCATCCATCAGGCATTCGCAAAACCACAGATAAAGCTGGTGTCGGGTATAATCGTCTTCATTACCCAGCCAGAACGTGATTTTGTTCAGGTCAAGCATGGCGGGGGAGACATTGTTATCTGCGGTAAAACTGATATCTATGATGCCTTCTTTCAGACTGCTGGCGTTGCGGGTATCGAGAATGCGCAGTGGTTGCAGCCAGATATCGCGCGCCAGCGTGAAATGGCAGGCTACGGAAGAAACGATTTTATCATGATTGTCAGGCAGCACCTTCTGAGCAGTCAGGGAGGACTTTTCTGAGCGGCTTCTGATCAGTTCATTACGACAGACCTGAACAGGGACTTTTAACTGATCGGTTTTGGGTTCATAGGCAATAACCGTCATGGCCGGAACCGGGCGTAAATAGTTTGCCCACAGCATACGGATTAGCCCATGGGTGAACTCGGGGAATTCGTCCTCAAGTTTCTGGCGCAGGCTACCGGACATAAAGGCAAAGGCTTCCATCAGACGCTCCACGTCCGGATCACCCTCTTTCTCGGCCAGAAAATGGGCCAGATGCGGTTTTTCCTGCGCCAACAGTTTGCCAAGCTGGCGCAGATAATCCAGTTCTTCGCGGTAGTAACGTTCTTCAAAAGCCACAGAGATCACTCCACACAATAGCGTTGATGGTTGTCCAGCAAAATGTCAAATTCAAACACTCCCCTGATCTTGCTGACATCGATCGTAGCCACAATATGAAAACGCAGTTCCACAGGGGCGTATTCATCCGGTGCCGCAGCCGTAACAACAACATCGGTAATACGAGGTTCGTAATGTAAAATGCACTGGCTAATGGACTTACGGATTTCTCGTCTGAAATCGCTGGAGGCCAGCGATTCATCATTTAAATCAGTAATCCCCAGCTCCGGTGAGCCATAACAACTGCCGGAGCGGGTATTCAGGACCTGTCGCAGGTTACGTCTGATGGAACGTATCAGTGCTTCTTTTGGATTCTGATATGAAGGCGGATTTGCCGCCTCACGGATACGTTCAAAAAGACTGCCGGTTGGTCCTGAATCCCGTCTTTGCATCGGATTATTCCTTATCCAGTCGTCCGACCAGGCTCAGGTCGAAACTGGCACCCATGTATTTAAAATGCGGTCTGACAGAAATCGCGACCTGGTACCAGCCCGGCTCACCATCCACATCCAGTACCTCGATCTTAGCCTGACGCAAAGGCCGGTGGCTGCGGACTTCGGCAGGCGGATTTTCCTGGTCAGCAACATACTGGCGAATCCAGGTGTTCAGCTCACGCTCCAGGTCACTACGTTCTTTCCATGAGCCAAGCTGTTCGCGCTGAATTACCTTGATGTAATGCGCTAACCTGCTGATAACAAACAAGTATGGCAGCTGGGTGCCGAGTTTATAGTTGGTCTCCGCAGCCTTGCCTTCGGGGGTTTTGGGGAATGTTTTGGGTTTCTGCACCGAGTTGGCCGAGAAAAAGCACGCATTATCAGACCCTTTACGCATGGTCAGTGTGATAAAGCCCTCTTCCGCCAGCTCATACTCTCTCCGGTCAGTGATCAACACTTCAGTCGGAATTTTTGCCTGCATTTGCCCCATGGATTCATACAGATGCACCGGGAGGTCTTTGACTGCGCCGCCGCTGGAAGGGCCAATAATATTTGGGCACCAGCGATACTTAGCAAAACTTTCCGCCAGGTTGGCGGCCAGTAAAAACGAGGTATTCCCCCACAGATAAGACTCATGACTCTGGCTGACATCTTCATGGTAACGGAAGGTTTTGACAGGGTTTTCATCCGGTGAGTAAGGGTGGCGCAGCAGGAACCGGGGGGCGGTCAGGCCCAGGTAACGGGAATCTTCCGATTCACGCAGGGCGCGCCAGCGGGAGTAGGCCGGGCCTTCAAAGATGGCACCCGGTTCTTTGATCCCCGGTAACTCTGTCCATGAATCCAGACCGAAAAATTCGGATGATACTGACGACAGGAACGGGCTGTGCGCCATCGCGCTGACCTGGCTGATATATTTCAGCAGCTTCATATCCGGCGTGGTGTTCTTAAAGGCAAAGTTGCCGATTACCGCCGCCACTGGCTCACCGCCAAATTGTCCGTAACCGCTTGAATATACATGCTTGTAATACGCAGACTGCGTGATTTCAGGTGCAAATTCGAAATCATCCAGCAGTTCTTCCTGAGTGACATTCAGGAAATGGACTTTGATGTTTTCCCGTGTATCCGCGCGTTCAACCAGCAGCTTCAGCGAGCGCAGCAGGGATTCCAGTTCCTGAAACTCCGGGGCATGAATAATGGCATCCATCTGCCTGCTGGTTCGGGCATCAATATCAGCAATCATGGCGTCAACGGCCAGGATATTGATAGGTTCAGCGCTACTGTCGCCCTGTAACATGGCGGCAATAAAGGCGCTCACGCCCTGGCGGGTGATATCGTAGCTTTCTGATTTAGGCTGGACGCGGGTTTGCGTCATGATTTCATCAAGCAGAGATGGGGGCGCGGCGGTTTGAGACGCGCTGACGGGAGCAATTTCTTCCTTTACTGACATACTGAATATCCTTCTGTGAAAATTATTTCTGAACGGCGATACCCAGTTCCTGGATCAGCTGCTCGCGGGTGTCTTCGTTTTCCAGTAGCGCCTGAAGTTGTGCGCGGAAGGCCGGAATATTGCCTAGTGGAGACTTAAGTGCGACCAGGGCTTCACGCAATTCGAGCAGACGTTTTATTTCTGGTACCTGGCTGGCAATATGGTCAGGAGAAAGGTCATCCATAGATTTGACTTTCAGGTTGACGTACATTTGCTCATTGGGAGCGTCACTGAGTTCAGCCGGAACAACAAACTCCCGTTCAATGTCAGCTTCTGAAATGACTGCGTTGAGGTTATAGCGGTTGATAGCAATGGCAGTTCGCTCATCCAACGGCGTGTTATCTGGTTTCCCTTTCAGATTGCCGGTGATCAATAAATTCAGCGGCAATTCGATATCAGCAGCCACCCCATCAACTTTTGGTGTATACCGAACGCTGATTCTTTCTTTCGGCGCGACACTGCCGCCATTGTTGTTCATTTTGCTCATAAAAATGTTCCCGTTCAGGCCATGAGCACAGCATTTTCGTACTGCATACAAATACCGACAATACCGTTTCAGTGGCAGTTAGATAATGTAACCTTCCTTCTGTTGTGATCGGTATTCTACTCATGAAATAAAATATTAAAAGAACTATTTATATTTTTGAAAGAGATGTATCCTTCATTATTAATACATGAGAGTTAAATCAATTTGGTATTTATAGACTTGGTGAATATGATTTTACGGCTAATAAAGTTACATAATGCATTGATTTATATGTGTTTATTAAATTGATTAATAAGTTTTATGTATGGTTTTATAAATAAATTAATTAATTGCAAGAAATACATCATAAGAAATTCCTTTAAGGAATATCTTAATTGCGTGCCGGAACGATGGTGAAGTAAGTGTTGTAATAATTGATTTTTGAAGAAATTGTAGGTTTTTATGGGGGTAAGGATACGTTATGGATAATTCTACTGTTGATGTTGATATATTTTTAGCTTATGTGGCCGTGTTCTGAAATTGACTAAAAATATATTTAAACACCATAAAAGAGTTTTTCGGTAGGTGCTAATTACGTGTGCCTGTAACTCGAATAAAGAAAAGGGTGTGGTTCCTGATGTGAGCCGCATCACACTCTAACCTGTCGGGGATTAACGACGGGTTGTTCGTAAAACAGCAGTTGATAATTTCACAAGGAGTTCATAAATGCCAACCCCATGTTACATTTCAATTACAGGTCAGACCCAGGGGAACATCACTGCCGGTGCTTTCACCGCAGATTCTGTCGGCAATATCTACGTGCAGGGACACGAAGATGAAATGCTGGTGCAGGAGTTTCTGCATAACGTTACTGTTCCAACTGATCCGCAGTCTGGTCAGCCTTCCGGGCAGCGTGCTCACAAACCGTTCATTTTCACCGTGGCGCTGAACAAAGCCGTTCCGCTGCTGTACAACGCGCTGGCCTCCGGTGAAATGCTGCCGAAAGTGGAGCTGCACTGGTGGCGTACCTCTGTTGAAGGCAAGCAGGAGCACTACTTCACCACACGTCTTACTGACGCGACGATTGTGGACATGAACCTGCATATGCCGCACTGCCAGGACCCTGCACAGCGTGAGTTTACGCAATTGCTCGCAGTATCACTGGCCTACCGTAAGGTTGAGTGGGAGCACATCAAATCCGGTACTTCTGGTGCCGATGACTGGCGTGCACCGCTGGAAGCATAAATCTGAGTCAACAACATCCTGCCTCCGTGCAGGATGTTGTTTTTGTACGTGTAAAAAATGAGTGTCAGTAAGGAGTTACGCTTTCATGAGGGAGATGGTGGATGCCGGAAACCCGGGCGGTAGCGTACCTGAAAATGTAAAGATGAGTGTAACGCTGCACTGGCACCCTTTGCTGCATGGTGGGAATCATTTGGTCCGTGAATGAATCAGGGAGGTCATTATGTCCTTAAAAGGTCTTCGCTTTACGCTGGAGGTTGACGGCCAGGAGCCGGA
>OGPE01000446.1_pt1 | contig 30918 bp, 24 predicted proteins | sample 1552881 | NCBI WGS metagenome assembly OGPE01 (sample SAMEA2580236, study PRJEB22360) | human gut metagenome | biome: human gut; feature: human-associated habitat; material: faeces | place: Denmark | collected 2008/2010 | reverse complement strand
CGTCAGCAAAAAGGTAACGATAATTTTATCACCTCCTGATTTTTGCAACAGTGCCCTTAATCCAGCCGGGCAAGCCAACGCAGAACGGATTTATTGAGAGCTTTAACGGACGATTTCGCGATGAATGCCTGAATGAGCACTGGTTCAGCGATATCGTTCACGCCAGGAAAATCATCAACGACTGGCGGCAGGATTATAACGAGTGTCGTCCACATTCGGCACTGAATTATCAGACGCCATCAGAGTTTGCAGCACGGTGGCGAAATGAAAAATGTGAAGGTAAACAAACCGACATGACTAACTGACGGTTGTATCTGATACTGGGGGCAGGTCACATCATATATGGACATCAAATTCGGTGAGTCCCTAGGGCTGCACGGCACGCACTAGGTTGGAATGGCAGTGGAAGTCGAAATCTTAGCCAGTCAGTAATTTGTTCACATAGGTACCACAACGCGTTCCCAGCAGGTCGTGTACACGTCCACCGTCCATAATCCGCCAATGGCCTGGATGTTTTTAAAACGTTTTTTCAGATTCCTAACCATGAAAAGAGCTCCGTCTAAATTAGACGGAGCTCTAAGCTACCGGGACCAGAATCACAGGCGGCAATAGCTTGACGCTGATGCCATGATCAGTTATCTCCTAACATATAGCGGATATAAAGACCGGCGGTGCTTTCGTTATAATCGCCGAAGGTGTCATAGCCAATCTGGCCGCCAAGCGTCATCTGTTTGTTGACCTTGTAATCCGCACCGGCACACAGGGTGTAGCCGATGCCGCTCTTCGAGGTCGCTGAATAGTAAGCTTCTTTGGCAAACCCGTCCGTTACGGCGCTTTCCAGGGTCTGCTGCCACTCGGAGTTGGTCGGGAAGTAGGCGCTCTTATCCTGGCTATAGGACTGGTAGCCCACCGAACCGCCCAGCTTCATCGTCCAGTTATCGTATTTCTCAGTCAGGCTGACCGGCAGCGAGACGCTCACGTAGTTTTGCGGGCTAAAATATCCCCCCTGCCCATAGGTGAAGTAGCTCAGGTTTTTCGAGTAATCCATATAACTCATGCTCAGGCCGGTCTGCAGCTGACGATTCTCGTCATGGTATGGCCGCAGATAAACCCCGGCGTTGGCGTTGATGCTGGTGTTGCTGGCGACATTTTCGCCGAGATAGCTATAGCCCCCGCCGCCGACGTAAAAACCCGCGTCGCCGTCGTCGTAGCTCAGCTGCAGGGTTCCGCCGTTTTTCGTCACCCTTCCCCAACTTTTACCGGAGTAGGAATCTTTCAGACCGACGTATGAAAGCAAACTATCCGTTATTGCCCGACGTTCGCCGGTGAAAACCAGTGATAAATAGTTGGTTAATTTCGGTGACCATTTGACGCCGCCGACAAGGGTGCTCAGATCCTGGCCCAACGGCGTGCTACCGATATCCACCCGATAGTTATCGCCACTCAACGCCATATTCAGCTCGACGCCATTGGCATTTTGCGAATTCGTTGATCCACTGGCCTCATCCACACTGGGTTTCAGGCTGGAGGCCGTCAGGTATTCATAAACCTGTCCGGAATCATAGGCCTTCAGCTTCGCCAAATTTTCCATACCGGTGCTGGTCGTCGGATTGTAGTCCGATGCGCTCAGCGTCCCCATGCCGTTCAGCGTTTCTGCCCCCGGATAGCTGGCATAGAGCGTCTCTTTCTCCGTATCGGTCATTGCCGCGATCGCGGCCTGTTCGCTGGTGGCTGTGGAGATCATATTCGATATCGCGTTCGCCAGCGGGTTGCTGCCATAGCGTCGCCATGCATCTCCCGTTGCTGCACAGGCGTTCAACGTAATCGGCGTCACCGTGAAATCAAAGCGCGAATCGCCAAACGGTGACGAGGACCAGGTCAGCGGCGTTTTCATTTCCGTCAGCTTACTGGTACCGGATTCGCCATCACGTCCGCGAACTTCCATCCCGCCCTGTAGCCAGGTACCGGTTTTTTCCTGCAGCGACTCCATCATATTGTCGACCTGCCGTAACGTCCTGCTCTGAACGGTTTCTACCGGCAGATCGGGACGCTGGATCCCCGGCAGCGAGGCACCGTCTCCTGCCGATTACGTGCCCCCCGCCCCCTGCCGATACCTGCGAAACCTGCCACGGCATATACTGCCCGTAGGTGGAGGCCGTGCGCGTCGCCGTCGGCGTGCGGGAGACGCCCACAAAGGGGTTATCCGCCGCCAGCACTCCGCCAACGGTCGGCGTTTGCGCGCTGTTGCTGCTCTGTAAGCCCAGCAGCTTGCCGCGCGCGCTACGCAGATAGGTCATCGCCTGCTGATGATGCCCCTGCGCCTCCTCGACCCGCGCCAGCAGCAGCAAGCGATCCGCTGAATTATCCTGACGCAGACCGCCGGCGAGCTGCTCGGCACGGTCGCTATCGCCCGCCGAGAGCGCAACATCAATAGTCCCGCTGCGCGCCGCCTGATCCGGCGTATCGCGGGTCATCAGATAGTCGTAAACCATCCCGGCCTCTTTGTTCATTTTGCCGCTCTGGTAGAGACGCGCCATCGCGAACATCAGGTCGGTATTTTGCGGGTCGCTTTGCATCGCGCCCATCAGCTTGTCATACGCCGCAGCGTAGTTTCCCTGCTCGCGCAGATGATCCGCTTCGTTGATCACATAGCCATTGCGAATGCTCGCCAGCTGCGTCGGCGTACTGCTGGCCTGCAGCTGCGGGTTAGCCAGTAGATTCTGCGCTTCACGGGTCAGCCCCGCCTGGTTAAGCACCGTGACCTGATCGGCGTAATCGCCGGCATTGCCCGAAATTCCGCCGCTGATATTGTTGCGAACCAGCGCGACGGCGGTGGTCACATCGCCGCTCTGCGCCAGCAATCGCGCCAGCTTGCCGACATCCGCCGGAGATTTCGGCGGCGTGGCGGCCATCGCCCGCAGGGTGTTTGAAGCAGCAACCGTGTTGCCCTGTGCCAGATAGTTTTGTGCCGTCACCAGCTGCAGGTTGTAATTCACCCGCTGATGTAAATCACGCATCTGGCTGGTCTGACTGGACGCGGGAATACGCCCCAGCAGCGTTTGCGCCTGCTGCCAGCCGCCGTTTTCACTGGCATAAAGCGCTGCGGCGTACAGCGAGGTACTGCTGGCTCCGGGACGCCAGGCCGCCGCCATCGTCGAGGCGGCCTCGCTCTCGTTGCCCGATTTTTGCAGCAACCGGGCTAAATCAAGCCGCATCCAGGCATCGTCCGGATAGCGGGAAACGCCCTGGCGCAGCAATGCGATAGCACCGCTAACGTTGCCGCTGCTGGCCTGCTCCTGCGCCTGTCGACGCAGCGAATCGCCCGGCATGCCGGTCACGACTCTTGGCTGCAGTTTTTGCTGGAGATTCTCCGGCAGCGTGCGCAGCATCGCCTGTGCCTCCGCCGTTTTATTTTGCTCACGCAAAACGTAATAGAGGCTCTCCCGTGCCGGGCCGTTTTGCGGCTGTTCATTGAGCAGCGAACGCAGCGTCTGTTCGGCCTGCGGCAGGTCTTTGTTATGTCTGAGAACGTCGGCACGGAACAGTTTTGCTGAGGTGCCTGGCGTCCCGCTCTGCTGCGCCAGCGGGGCGGAAAGCACCAGCGCCTGGCTGATGTTTCCCTGCTTATAGGCCTGCTGGGCCTGAGCCAGCTGGCCGTAGAACAGCGCATCAGCCGCCTGCTGGCGCCGCGCGGCGGAATCATCGCCGCCGAGTTCCGCCGCCCGGGGCAAATACTGTGATGCAGCCTGAAAATCACCGTTACGCTGCGCAATATAGCCCATTCCAGCCAGCGCATCCGCATCCTGCGGGTTGGTTTGCAGCACCTGCTCAAACTGCTGCTTAGCGGCGGCGGTATTACCGCTGTTAAGGTTGGCATACCCCTGCCCGCGCGCCTGGGCGCTGAGCCGTTGGCGATAATAATTCTGCATCTCGGTATCCTGCGGGTGACGCTGCATCCAGGTGTCGTAGAACTGCTGATCTCCGGTCTGCGGTCCCAGCCACAGCAACGCCTGACGCAGTCCGCTATCGGCATCTTTACTGCCGCTGGCCATCGGCTCCAGCATCGAGATCCCTTCCCGACGGGTATCTTCACGCCAGGTCAGCGCTTTCCCGAGCGCCACGCGTGGCGCATTCTCCTGCGGATGCTGCGCCACGTACTGGCGCAGTTCGCTGAGCGCCTGCGGATAGAGCGATTTGTCGCTGGCCATCGTCATATAGTATTCGGCCGCCAGCCCCGGTGGCGGAGTATTGCCGTTAAACATGCTTCGCCAGGTGGTCAGCGCGGCGGGCACGTTGCCGCTACGCACCTGCTGCCTCGCAAGGCTGAGCTGCCCTTGCGGCACCTGCGCCATTTTCCTGGCGTTATCGAGCTCCTGCAGACTGGCGCTGTTCGGCGAGGCTTTTGCCAGCCGCGACCGCCACTGGGCCGCCGCCTGCAGATCGCCGCCCTGCTGCACCCAGAGCGCCATCAGGTACAGCGCCTGGGGATTGTTAGCATCGACCAGCAGCACCTTTTGCAGCGACTCCATCGCCAGCTCATCATGGGATTTTTCATGCCAGTAGTTGGCCTGGGCAAAAAGCGCCTGCAGCGCGGCATCATTGCTCGCGGCCAGGGCATCGCCAAATGCGCCAAGCGTCAGGGCGCCCGACAGGCAGAACGTCGATAATCTGTGAGTCGTCCTGGTATTCATTTTAATGACTCGTTTCATTGGCCATCCCCCGAACTCAAACGCTTGCGAGCATGCCGTTTAAACATGGCGGTTAACGCCAGACCAACTATAGATGTAGCGAGCAGCCCGAGGAGCGCCAGCAGACCGGAATGCTGGTTGGCATACCAGATAGCCATCATGTACCAGGGCATCTGGCCGCTCGGGAATGGCGTACTGACCTGGAAGCTGCGCACGCCATTATCACTGGTGATCACTGCCGTATCGCCCCGAATGCCGGCGTTGATCCGCGGCGAATCGAGGTCGCTTTTCAGCCTGGCGAGCTGATCGTCATTGCTGGCCATCGCCACCACCACCGTACGCTGTGAATTCCACGGCGAACGGTAGCTGAGAAAGCCACGCCAGGCGCTAATGGAGGAGAAGTAGCGATCGGCATCGACGCTTGCGGAGGTCCAGTCGCCGGTTAGCCAGCGCTGTACTTTCGACCAGGTTCCTGATTCGCGAACGCTGAGCTGATTATCCACCGGGCTGTAGGGTGAATCCGCCAGCAGGCGCTGGTTAAACGTTTTCTGGTCAAGGGCGCTGACCGCCAGCACGTCGCGATCCCGCAGATACTGCAGGCCCGCGCCGCCTTCAGGGATCCCCAGCACCACCCGGTTGTTGGTCAGCGCCGTGCCGGTTGCATTACCCGAACGCGCGGCCAGATTTAACAGGGTCGCCACCTGCGTTTCTGAAGGCTGTTCCGGCAGCATCAGCACGGTTTGCGAGTAGTCCGCCAGCCGCGAGAACGGGAATGAGGCGCCGACGAAATAGGAGAGGTTCGGCAGCAGCGAGAAGTGTCGCGTATTGCTTAAATCAATCCATGAATCATCGGTAATACGGCTCTTGATGTTGTTATTCAACAGGACGGAACAGGGTGCATTATCCTTCGGTACGACGTTGAAGTAGAGAGAGAGCTGGTTATCACCGTAGATCAGATAAGGCTCCAGCGGGATAGTAAAGCGCTCCTGGCGCACATCGCCGCCCAGGTAACGCCAAAGCTTCTCCAGCGGCCCCTGCTTGTTCATCGGCAAATTGTGCAGGAACGTGTTGTTGAGCGTGACGCTCAGCAGCGACTTATCTTCGTTGATCCAGCTCTCGGACGGGAAGCGATAGCCAATTTGCAAAGGAATCGTTTCGCCATCCCACAGGTAGAGATCCGGCGCCGCGCGGAAAGCCACGCGCAGCGGTTCATGCCACACGCCGCTCACCGTCGGGCTCTGATCTTTACGCAGCAGCTCGCTGATTTTTACCGGGCGATCCGTTGGGATCCAGCGCGGCGCATCGTACGGTTTACCCACCGGAATGGCCTGCGGATCCACCGTCATGCTCGCGGTCTGCGGCGCAATACCACCGCGAGTCAACCGCCAGGCCGCCGCGCGTAATGCCGCATCGTTTTGCCCAACGATCAGCAGCAGCTTATAGGTTGGGTTGCCAGGGTTATCAACAACCTGCAGCAGAGGCTTATCGGTTTGCGGGAGGGTCAAACCGCCAACCTGGTCGCCCGGGTGGCCGATGATAATGCCATGTCGCTCCGGTAAACGGTCGCGCAGGGCATTAAAGGCAATCCCGCGGTAATCCGCCTGAATACCCAACCATGACGACACCAGCGCCGCCGTGCTGAAGATGTCCGCACCCGAATTTTGTGGGTAGGCGACTGCGGTATCTGCCGGGGTCATCTGCATGCTGTCGAAGAACGGCCGCGGGAAGTAGCTCAGGTCATTGCTGATGTTCAGCGGCTGGCTTTTCCAGGTAAAGCGCGAGGCTGGTAAAACGGTCACGCCAGAGGTGTCACGCGCATTGAGCTGACACTGCATGGCATCGCCGTCGTTCACCTTAAAGCTTAAATTATTGCTGGAGACCATCAGCGCAGCAGGAATATCAAGCTGGAAGTGAGAAATATCCGCGCCGTCCGTGCCCAACGGCACCGTGCCCAGCGGCTGACCGTTGAGCATCAGCTGCAGGGTCGAGTTGCGGGTCGCCATCTCCGGCGAAACCCGGACATCCAGCATCAGCTCAGCGTGGGTGACCACCTGATCTGAAGGCAGCGTAAAGCCCGCACCGCCCTGAAGCTGGCCGCCGCTTAGCATAATGCCGTCCGGCATCCCCATTTGCGCCAGATTCAGATCGCCTCCCCAAACCGGGGCGACGGGGATGACATCGGGCGCAACCGTGTCGCTCACCGGCGGGGTTACTGCGGGCATCTCAGGCACAGGCGTTGTCAACGCCGCATCGCCTGCGGGGGCGGGCGCTACCGCTGGCGTGGCCTCTTCCGGAGCGGCCGCCGGAGGTTCGTCACCGGGCTCATTGTCCGCCGCGCCGTTGAGCTGCGGAAAACTCAGCGGGGCTGAAGCGCCAGTAGCCGGCTCTTCACTGTGCAGCGCAGGCGCAGAGAACATCCCTGCCAGCAGCGCCAGCGTCGTTAATCGCTTCATAACGTCCCATCCTCCTGCGCCGTTTTCGCCACAGCCGTCCGGCTGCGCTGGCTGCGACGGGTTTTCCACGTCAACCAGAACAGTTCGAACACGCAGCGCAAAATGGTGAAGAAGGAGCGGAACGGGTTATCCTGCGGGCGCGGCGGATTAATCCAGGCATCCGCGCGGGCCAGCACCACCCGCACCAGTTCACGGCGGCGTGAGAGAGGAATATCTTCATCAAACTTGAGGCGCAGGAAGCGCTCATCCGAGGTGACCAGCTGAGCCGGGATGGAGATAGCCCCGGACTGCAGGATCAGCTCAATCTCTTCGATATCATCCTCCAGATGGCGCATATCCGGCGCGGCCACGCGGCAGCCGCCCATCGACAGGTCCGCGGTATGGCTGCGGGAAACGATACCGCTGGCGTAATGGATCACCACCGGAATGTCGACATCGATACGAATGGTTTTTCGCACCTGCCGCGTTTCGCGCGCTACGGCAATCGCCGCCAGCAGGAAGATCAGGCTGTAGATCCCCCACCCGACGTTGAGGGCGATAACGTTGGGATCCGAGCCAAAGTAGTCATGGCCTATCGCCCGGACGATGCCGACGACCACCCCCAGGGCCAGCAGGCAGGCCACCACCAGATGCGGCCGCACCACGGTGAAATCGAAGTAACCGACGTCAAGCAGCCCGCCCTTATCGGTAACGTTGAATTTGCCGCGTTTGGGGAAAATCATCGTCACCAGAGTCGGCAGCACCAGGTGGAAGGCCAGTACAATATCGTAGATCTCCCCCCAGAAGCTGTAGCGATAGCGGCCGTTCATTCGCGAACCAACGTAAATAGCGAGGAACAGATGCGGCAGGGCATAGGAGACAATCAGGCTCGCTGAAGAGTAAATAATATTGAGGTTAAACAGCAGATAAGCCAGCGGGGCGGTGACAAACACCACCCTCGGGAGCGCGAACTGGTAGTAGAGCATGGCGCTCAGGTAGCACAAGCGCTGCTGGAAGGTCAGGCCGCGACCAAACAGGGGATTATCTACGCGAAAGATCTGCGTCATCCCGCGCGCCCAGCGGGTACGCTGGATGACGTGCACCACCAGACGTTCGGTGGCGAGACCAGCCGCCAGCGGAATATCGAGAAAGGCCGACTTCCATCCCAGACGCTGAAACTTCAGCGCCGTATGGGCATCTTCGGTCACCGTTTCGACAGCGAAACCGCCGATCTGCGCCAGCGCCTCGCGGCGGATCACCGCGCAGGAGCCGCAGAAAAAGGTGGCGTTCCAGTTGTCGTTCCCCTGCTGAATCGGGCCATAGAACAACATCCCTTCGTTCGGGATGTTGCGTCCGACGGAGAGGTTACGTTCAAACGGGTCCGGGGAATAGAAATAGTGCGGCGTCTGCACCAGAGCCAGCATCGGATCTTTCAGGAAACCGCCGACGGTGGCCTGCAGGAAGACGCGCGTGGCGACGTGGTCGCAGTCGAAAACGCAGATAAGCTCCCCGTGGGTCAGGGTCAGCGCATGGTTAAGGTTCCCCGCTTTGGCGTGCTTGTTGTCGTTACGGGTGATATAGCCCACGCCGACGTCGGCGGCGAACACGGCAAACTCACTGCGTTTGCCATCATCCAGAAGATAGATCTTCATTTTATCTTTTGGATAATCAATGCATTGTGCCGCCAGGACGGTATCGCGCACCACCTCTAACGGTTCGTTATAGCTCGGAATATAGATATCGACCGTCGGCCACTTGCTCATATCATCCGGGAGCGGAACAATGCCGCGCTTCAGCGGCCAGACCGTCTGCAGGTAGTTAAGCAGCAGCATCACCCAGATATAGACCTCCGCCAAAAAGAGCCCCATCCCGAGAATAGCTTCAATGGAGGAGTTGAAGTGCAGGGTCTGCGTGAGGCGAAAATACATATAACGCGTGGACATCAGCAGCGACGTGACGACCATAATGACCGATACGCTGCGGCGCTTGCTGAAGCCCATCAGAAAGAGAATACCGATACTTAGCAGACCAAAAATATACTGCTTTTGGCTGTCCATCGGCGTGATCACCACCAGCACGGCGACGGGAGACAGCACCAGCGCCAGCAACCAAAAAAGAGATTTTTTCATTCAGCAGCCCTGCAATAAGTTAAAGCCCTGACATGCGTGGCTGGCTGTGCACCGTGCCATCGCCAATGTGGATACCCAACAGCGAAGATATTTTTTTAGCCATGATTTCAATATCAAAGGCCGCTGCGGAGGAGGCGTTGAAGTCCAGGATCGACTTCTGCGAGGCATTAGCCTCTACCACGCTTTCATCACGATGGATCACGCCAAGCAGTCGCTCGCCCAGTTTCTCTTCCATCAGGCTGGTGACGTCCCGGCTGACCTGGCGACGGCTATCGCTTTGGTTTATGACGAAATAGTGCCCGTGCTTGTGATTCAGCGCCCCGCCGGTCAGGCGCTGCTTTTCCACGTGCGCCAGGGTCGACATCGAGGCGGTATCCGCCAGCAGCGGGATCAGATGCAGATCCGCCAGCCCCGTCAGGGCCTTCAGCGCCGGTGAAGGCCCTGGCGGCATATCGGCGATGGTGATAAGCCCGGGATAGTTGAGCAGCGCCGACAGACCGCGCTGGAGAAAATGGTCATTGTGGGTCAGTTGCTCATCAAACGCCTGACGCTGCGCTTCGCTCACTTCGCCGTAAGGCAAGACGAAAATATTGCTGCCGGCGCTCAGCACACACTGGCTCCAGTCATGCAGTTCCAGCGCCTTCGCCACGTAGCCCCGCTCATCGCTCAACGGCACGCCAAAATGCAAACGCAGCGCATTCTGGACGTCAAAATCCAGCGCCAGGACTTTGCTGCCGGTCCGCGCCAGCGAATAAGCTAAATTGGCCGCAAGGGTCGTTTTCCCCACGCCACCTTTCGGTGAACAGACGCAAATCAACGGCATGTAGCGATCCTTTCCAGAAGAGATTTCAAAGGCTGGTCTTTATTTTTCGCCACCGGCTCCGCGGTTTTTGCCGCGAACAGGTGGGCATAGTTGTCGGCGCCCGGCGCAGGCCGCGGGGCCATCCTCGGCGGCGGGGACATCACCGGTTCAGGTACTGGCGTCGCTGCCAAGGGCTCTGACGTCATCGCCGGCGCCGGAGCGACAGGTTCCGGCATTGCAGGTTCTGCGACCGGCAGTGGGATCGCGGCAATAACTGGGGGGACTGGCGCAACCGGAGGTGATGCTGGCGCGGCGACCACAGGGTCGACACGCTGGAAGAGATCCGCAGGCACGGGCTGCGGCAGCGGCGCGGAGACCGACCCTCCCAGCGCCAGAGAAGCGGGTTTCCCGGCGTCGGGATTCAGCTGATTGAGGATCGCCCAATCCCCATGTTCCCGCGTGGCGGCTTGCGAAGAAAGATCCTGAAATTTGAGGTTTTGCGTCCGCGTTTTTTCTTGAAAGCGCTGCAGATCATCATAATGGTTCATTGATAACCTCATGATTTTAAAAATTTCATATTAAGTTTGTTGTTATTTTCTGGGTATATTAAAAATATCGTGACGCTTCTGGTATGGCAGATAAAGCGCCGGTGGTGACGTACCAATACACACGATTGACAGGGTTATAATAGTTTAGAATTTGATTTTTGGGATGATTCCACGGCAGAAGTATCGCTACACTAACACTTCCCTTTCAGAAGGATAGCCCCATTTTTTAGGTATGCGTACATCCTTAACCCCCGCAACCATCACGCTTCCCAGCCGTTTTTATATAAAAGTATTACGCCATGATGAAATCATAGCGTCAGTTGAACGAAAGAATAAACCTGAACCATTTTAATTTCTCTTTAATTCTATAAAAATGGACTGAAAGGCTTATTTTTTCGGATAATCGACGAAGAATGCTCCGAGAGTATGGCAGAAACTGCGGTAATAAACGGTGTTGCCAGGTTTCATCTCCGGCGGAAGAGAAACTCCCGGTCCTGGGACCGGGAGTGTGCCATCAGGCGTGGGGTTTTTGCGGATTCTCATCCTGATCAACGGCAAAGCAGGCTACCAGTTGGCCGCCGTAATCCTTAAGCTGCGGCTGAAGCTGGGTGCATGGGCCAAAGCGTCGGCGGCAGCGCGCATTAAAGGCGCAACCCGGCGGCGGATTCAGCGGGCTCGGCAGTTCGCCGGTCAGCTTGATGCGCTCGCGTCGATCGTCCGGGTTCAGTCGCGGCGTCGCCGACAGCAGCGCCTGAGTATACGGATGACGCGGATTATTAAAGATCTGGTCTTTGGTCCCCTTCTCCACGCAGCGGCCAAGATACATCACCATGACTTCATCAGCGATGTGCTCGACGACCGACAGGTCGTGGGAGATAAACACGTAGGACAGCCCTAAATCCTGCTGCAGATCCATCATCAGGTTCAGCACCTGGGCACGTACCGAAACGTCCAGCGCGGAAACCGGCTCATCGGCAATCACCACGTCCGGATCCAGCATCAGCCCGCGGGCAATAGCGATACGCTGGCGCTGACCGCCGGAAAACATATGCGGGTAGCGATCGTAATGCTCGGTTTTCAGGCCGACCTTCGCCATCATCGCCAGCGCTTTTTCACGGCGCTGCTCTTTACTCAGGCTGCTGTTAATCAACAGCGGCTCTTCCAGAATCTGCCCCACTTTTTTACGCGGGTTTAGCGAACCATACGGGTTCTGGAACACAATCTGGATTTTCTGCCGCCGGAGCTTCTGCGCCTGCGGGTCGTGCTTAAGCAGATCCTGCCCCTGATAATACAGCTCACCGCCGGTGGGGATCTCAATCATTGTCAGCAGACGACCGAGGGTCGATTTGCCGCAGCCCGACTCTCCCACCACCGCCAGCGTTTTACCACGCTCAAGGGTAAAGGAGACGCCGTCCAGCGCTTTCACCAGTCGTTCCGGGGCGAATATTCCCTTCTTCACCGGGTAGTGTTTTTTCAGATCAATGGCCTGCAACAGCGGTTGTTGCGTGGCGGCCTTTTGCGTACTCATAATCCAGGCCTCCCGGCATCATCGAGTGGGTAGTGACATTTAGACTGACGGCCGCCATTGAGATCCGCCAGTACGGGCTCTTCGCTACGGCATTTATCCGTGGCATAGGGGCAGCGCGGGTTCAGCAGGCAGCCGACAGGACGGTCATATTTCCCCGGCACCACGCCCGGCAGCGACGCCAGACGCGCCTTATCCTGAGCGAACTCCGGCAGCGCGCGCAGCAGCGCCTGGGTGTACGGATGGCGCGGCGCGCGGAAGATATCTTTCGCGTCACCGGTCTCCACCACCTGACCCGCATACATGACGATAATTTTATGCGCCGCCTCGGCCACCAGCGCCAGGTCGTGGGTGATCAGCACCAGCGCCATATTCTCTTGCTGCTGCAACTCCAGCAGCAGCTCGATGATCTGCGCCTGAATAGTCACGTCCAGTGCGGTGGTCGGTTCATCGGCAATCAGCAGTTTTGGCCGACAGGCAATCGCCATCGCGATCATCACGCGCTGACTCATCCCGCCGGAAAGCTGGTGCGGGTAAACGTCGAGCCGCGACGCCGGATCGGGAATGCCCACCAGGTTCAGCAGGTCGATGGCCCGCTGACGGCGAGTTTGCTTATTGCCGCCCTGATGAACTTTGATCGCTTCCATAATCTGGTAGCCGACGGTATAGCACGGATTGAGGCTGGTCATCGGATCCTGGAAGATCATTGCCATATCTTTTCCACGCATTTTCCGTTTTTCTTTTTCAGACATGGACAGCAGATCCTTCTGCAGCAGTTCCAGATGATCTGCCTGCACATCTGCATTTTCTCCGAGAAGTCCCATGACCGACTTCATAGTTACACTTTTCCCACTTCCGGACTCTCCTACAATAGCCAGAATATCTCCTTCATCCACATGGAGGGAGACACCGCGCACCGCCTGAATCTTCTGTTTGTGACTCTCAAACGTAGTGGTCAGATTGTCTATGGTTAATACTCTGTTTTCTTTCATCTCCACTCCTCCTATTTGCCTGCGTCCATGACACGGGGATCTACATAGATCCGAAGCAGATTGCCCAGTTTGTTGAACGCAAAGATGGTCAGCATGATCAAAAGACCGGGGATGATCGCCATGTAAACGGCATTCTGCAGGTTACTCTGTGCACTCTGCAGTAATTTTCCCCAGGAAGACAGCGGTTCCTGAATACCGATCCCCAAGAAACTTAAGGAAGATTCTGTCATGATCGCATTGGAGATACTGGTAGTCGCTGCGATGATGATCGTCGGCAGTACCGAAGGAATCAGATGACGGAGTACCATTTTAAATAACGGCACACCGGTAAAGTCCGCATAGAGGACGTATTCCCTCTCTTTGACGGACATAACCTCCGCACGCACCAGACGGGCGATTTCCATCCAGGAGAAAAATCCGATCACGATAATAATGGACACCAGTCCCTGTTTGAAGAAAATACTGATAACCGTAACCAGGATCAGCCACGGAATGGACTGCAGAATGTCAACGATCCGCATCAGGATACCATCTATGATACCGCCGAGGTAACCGGCAAGAATCCCAACAGTGACACCGATGGTCACACTCATCAGCATGGCAAGCACGCCGACCAGCAGGGACACACGGCCTCCGTAGATGACACGCGCCAGGTAATCACGGCCCACTTCATCGGTTCCGAAAATATGGGCACTGCTTGGTGCCTCTAACATATGAGCGACATCGGTTTTATTCGGTTCCAGCGGGAGCACCGGAGCCAGTAAGGATAAGATCAGGATCAGCGCAAGGAAGATAATAGAGAATATTGCGATTTTGTCGTGCTTTAATGCCTCCCAGACATTTTCCAGACGTTTTTTTTGAGAATGATTCATTGCCATACGATTACCCCATCTTTCTGATACGCGGATCTGTCACGCAGTATAAAATATCGGACAGCAGGTTTCCCAGGACCACCAGGGTGGAAGACAATATCAGAACGATCATGACAATCGGATAGTCCATACCCTGCACCGCCTTGATAAAATACGGTCCGATACCCGGCCAGCTGAATACGGTTTCCGTGATAACCGCACCTGTTACCAGCGTTGGTAATGCCATACCCAGTTTTGTGATAACCGGAAGCAGTACGTTCTTACAGACATGTTTGAACATGATCTCTGCTTTGGAAGCACCAAATGCCTTCTGTACCATAACATAATCCTCGGAGTACTGTGTGATCGTGGAAGAACGCACATAACGCACATTGTCCGGGATAAATGCCAGTGTCAGCACCAGATACGGTGTAATAAAATGCAACAGGAAATCAGACAAGGTATTCACGCCTACCGTATGCATGCCAAGGATCGGAAGGATCCGCAGTTTATAGCCGAACAGATAGATAAAGAGCATCGCTACCCAGAAAGTCGGCATCGCGATCCACAGAGAACAGATCCCGTCGATCATTTTGTCCAGCCATTTGTTTTTGTGAGAACCGGCCACCAGACCCAGCACGATTGAGATCACATAGGCAGTCAGATAAGACGGCAGCACCAGCTTGATCGTGTTCGGGATTCTTGTCGCCAGCTCATCGAAAATATTCGTTTTTGTCACGATAGAATAGCCGAAGTTTCCATTCAGGATTCCTTCCAGCCAGCGGATATACTGCACGTAGACCGGCTGATCATAGCCGTATTTTTCACGGATCATCTGTACCATCTCCGGAGACATCTTCGGAGTTGTCATGGCATCGATGGCATCATACGGTGCCAGATGAATCAGAGAAAAACACAGAATCGTGATCACGATGATCAGTGGGATCGCAGTAAGAATACGTTTGAAAATATACTTTGCCATACCTTTTTCTCCTTTTGTTTTTCATTCTTAAGCCCAAAAAGCGGAACTCTTCGCCTGTTTCAGAAGAATTCCGCCCTCATTATAAATAGTGTCTAATCTTTGATGATTACTTATTCAGCAATTTTCAGACTGGAAGTATCCTCGAAGGTATATACCGGAACAAGTCCTGCATCTTCCACACCCTGGATTCTGTTGTTTACAACCAGGATCTTGTTGTTGGAAATGATCGGATAGAAGGCACCTGTATCCTGGACAGCTGCCTGCAGTTTTGCATAGGTTTCCTTTCTTGCAGACTCATCCAATTCAGAACGACCTTCCTCAAACAGCTGATCGATGGTATCGTATCCACTGTAGTGCATGTAGTTGTAAGCACCATCATTTTCAAACAGGCTGGAGAAGGTATCCGGGTCAATACCCATGATGTAACCGCCCAGATACATATCGTACTCGTTATCCGGATCCTTCATTGCGTTTGCAATGGCTGTTCCGTCTCCGCCGGCAAGTTCTACGGTTACTCCAACTTCCTTCAGCTGTTCCTGAATCAGCAGAGCCTGTGCGGACTGTACCGCATCACTGGACATATAACCAAGTTTCAGCTTCAGACCACTTACGCCTGCATCTTCCAGCATGCTTTTTGCTTTGTCAACATCCTGCTCGTATTTTTCCACACCATCTTCTGTATAGAACTGGCTGTTTGTTGGCAGGAAAGTATACGGAATACTATAATATTCAGAAGATTCAAACGCTGCATCATCCATGGCTTTTCTGTCCATAGCATACAGCAGTGCTTTACGGACTTTTTCATCTGTTACACGATTGCAGTTGATCTCCAGATAGCCAACACGTCCTTCACTGTAGGAGTAAGTAGACAGGTTGCTTGCATCCAGATCCAGCTTTTTCACCTGCTGCGGTGTCATCTGGTAAGCATCTACTTCACCATTCTGCAGGGCAAGGATTGCTGTGTCTGCGTTCTCGATAATCTGGAATACAACATTTTTGATTGATGGTTCGCCCTTATAATAATTCTCGTTTGCTTCGAATTTCAGATATGAGCCTGACTGATAATCTACCAGTTTGTAAGGACCGGTTCCTACGGAGTTCATGTTGTAATCGTTATGCTCAAAATCTGTGACATCTTTGTAGATGTGCTCTGGCATAATGAAAATCTGACTTAACATCTCGATAGCCGTAGGTGTTACGAACGGGAATGTGAAAGATACGGTGTAGTCATCCACTTTTTCCACTTTTACCGTTCCCTGATCGTAAACCAGCTGAGAATAAGCCCAGCCAAGGTTATCCTCCTGTTCCATGGCTTCGTATGTGAATACCACGTCATCTGCGGTAAATGGTTCACCGTCAGACCATTTCACATCATCTCTCAGTTTAAATGTATAGGTCAGATTGTCATCGGATACGCTGTAATCTGTAGCCAGGAACCAGTTAATTCCATCGGCATTATTCATATACAGTGGGGAGTAGATCATCTTTACAGTAGATAATCCCCAACGGTCAGATGTTGTAATAACATTGACAGTCTCTGTAGGGTCCCCGGAGATGGCATAGGTAAATGTGCTGTCACCAGAAGTCTCTGTGGTAGCTGTACTGCTGTCGGCAGTGGTTGTGCCTGCTGTACTGTCATCTTCTGCAACCGGATCTTTTCCGCCACAGGCTGTCAGACTTGCTGCAAGCATCGCTGTCAGAGTAAGTACAGATACAAGTTTTTTGAATCTTTTCATTTTACTCTTTCTCCTCCTTATTTAGCCTGATTTTTTAACAATCATACTTCATCATGTTAGCAAAGGAAGGTACATTTGTCAATTCATTTTCGTCATAAACATAGTTTTTTGGTATGTTTCTGATTCGTTCACTGATAATATCCCGCGAGGTGTTTTTTGTATTGTTCTCACAAATCGAAAAAAGCCCGGAAATAACCGGTGATTTTTCCGGTTTCCGGACTTTTCTCAGGTCATCAGCTGCTTTTTTCACAGCTTCTGACTTCACATGCCATCTTCACATTTCTTGTTGTTATATTTTTTACGCCCTGTCCCAGAAGCTCCCGGAACCGTTCCTCATCATTGACGGTCCAGACGGACAGATCAATATCATTTTCACCGGTCACACGGATAAATTCTTCTGTGGCAATCTTTTCATTTACATTCACGGTATGTATTCCGTATTTTCTGCAGGCTCTGCTGATTTTGTATGCCGCCTGTTCAAAAAGAAGATCCTCTTTTTGTTCCTTATAAATATCCGGAAGATATTCCTCGATGTTCCAGAACACTTCCACATCTCTCCAGATACAGGATTCTGTCACCGGAACCGGACGGACACTTCCGGAATAAAGGATCTGCTCTGTCTTCAGTCCGGATATCAGGGCCAGCTGACGAACCGCCACTTCCAGCCCACACTCTTTCAGATCGCAGTTGATCCGCATCCCCGGATATTTTCCCATCATACGGAATACATCAGCAAGACGTACCGCATCTTCATCTGTCTTATCGTGGGACAGAATCAGAATTCCGTTTTCTCCCATCCGTACATCTACTTCCAGTGCATCGGCTCCTGTCTGCATCGCATACGCTACGAATTCCAGACTGTTTTCTTTCGTTCCGTCCGCTCCGGAATGGGCGGTTATCATAGTCTCTCCCATTATTTTTCCCAGTCCTTTTCTTTCAGATTTGTATAGATATAAACTGCTGCAGACACTGAACAGATCAGGAACATGATCACAGACAGTGCTGCGGAACGATTGTAGGACAGATATTTGTTAAACTGATCGTACAGAGCGATACCGAGCATCTTCGGTGAGTTGCCGCCCATCAGGTACGGAGTGGTAAAGGAACCCACATTGGACATAAATACAAACGTGGATGCCACCACCACATCTTTCATGGACAGTGGCAGGATCATGCTGGTGAAGGTTTTCCATCTTCCCGCACCGCTGTCTCTCGATGCCTCAATGATCGAATCCGGGATCGCTCCCAGTCCTGCGGCGATCATCATGGTTGCAAACGGGATGTTAAACCACATATTCATCACGATGATACCACTTGCATGATACATCAGCCCCAGCTTGATGTCCAGTCCGAACAGCAGACCGATCCGGTTGATCAGTCCCGAATCACGGATGATCGTGATCATCGCATACACGGCACACATGGTCGGTACAAATCGCGGAAGCAGGTACAGCATGCCGATGGCTCTCGAGATCCGGGATTTGACAAACCGCAGATACAGTGCCAGAAGATATGCCAGCACAATGGCGATCACAACCGTCACGATGACGACAAACAGGGTGTACAGCAGGTTGTTTCTCTGTGCGGTTTCGGTAAAAAAGTAGGTATAGTTTGCTGTGGTAAATGCGCCGGTATCCTCATCCTGAAAACTCTGGATCACTGCGGATACGATCGGATAAGCGACTGTCAGCATTACTACCAGGAATGCCGGCAGCACCATTCCGTACGCTGCCAGCAGTCCTTTTGTCTTATTCTTCATATTTGCTCCTTTGGATCTGACTCTAGTTCAGAGTTCCGATCTCGTTATCCCATTTTTCGTTGAAGTCTGTAGACAGATCTCCGATAGACATGATACGGAAGTTGCTGACATCCAGGCTTTCCACATCTTCATAACCGGTCATATCCAGCTGTGCGGTATCGATCAGCGGAATTGCTGCCATCTGTTTTACCAGAATCTCCTGTGCATCTGTGGTAAGGATGTAGTTCATGAATGCGTAAGCGCCTTCTTCGTTGGAACCGAAGGTCGGGATTGCCAGAGACTGGAGAGAACCGGTCAGAGACGGATCGATCTGTGTGATCTTAATGGTGTCTTTTAAGGTTCCTTCCGCTCTCTGGGACAGTACCATATCTGCCCAGTTCGGACACATATCGATCTCACCCTGGTTCAGCAGGTCCAGAGTACCCTGGTTTTTGCTCGGGTAAACCACAGAACCGCCGGACTGATACATATACGGGTGAATGGATTTCAGGAAGTCAAATCCTTCGGTCCACTGGTCTTCCCAGGAAGGATCGTCAGAGGTAATCGCCTCTTCCGGCATGTAGTTGTATACGGAAGTACGCACGAAAGAATCTCCGGCTCCACCGGTTCCCGGTGCATTGTAGGCGAATCTTCCCGGGTTATCCTTCATCCACTGTACCAGCTCATCCATAGTCTTCGGCGGTGTCGGTACTTTTTCGGAATCGTAAGCCAGAATAACGGTAGTTCCACGATAAGGCTGTACATAATCCGTTGCCAGAGCGCTTTTTGCTTCTACATTTTCAGAATTCGGGATTTTGTTCTTATCCAGTTTTACAAAAGCTTCCTCTCCGATCTGGGAAATCACTTTGGACAGATCATCACCACCCAGATCTACCAGATCATAATCTGTATCCGTCTGTTTTGCTTTGTAAGCGGCTGCCAGCATATCTGTCATGGACTGTGTTCCGGTACCACTCAGCATAAACTGCAGTTCTGCCTGATATTTGTCTGCATATTCGGAATTATTATTAAAATCATCGATCAGTGTCTCAAAAACCTGACGTACATTATCAGAACCACTGGCCCAGATCGTCAGTGTTGATTTTCCATCTGTACTTTCCTGTGTCTGTGCACTGTCTGTACCTGCACCGTCAGAACCTCCCTGTGCACCTGTTCCACATCCTGCCATAGATACCAGCATCATTCCGGCAAGCATCGCTGCCATTACTTTTTTCATTTTCATTTTTTCATTTCTCCTCATTTGCTTTTGTTATGGATTCTTCTATATGATGATGTCAGAAGCAGACATTAGCTGCCCCCGGCTTATTGTCTCACTGTCTTACGCAGCCTGGGAAAATACCGTGTGTTTTCCGATCGTGAGATTTACCAGATCTCCCTCGCGAAGCTGATCACTCAGTTCCCGGTCGACATAACATTTGATGATCTCATTTCCACGCTGTACTGTCAGAACCACATAATGACCGAGCATCATGATCGTGCGGACAACTGCTTCCATCGGACCGTGTCCCTTGTTGACTACGATATCCTCCGGACGGACTGCAATCGTGCTGCCGCCATTCCGGATAAAGTTCATCTCCCCGATGAAGGATGCCACATGAAGGGTTGCCGGGCTGTCGTAGATTTCTCCCGGTGTTCCTACCTGATCAAATTTTCCTTTGTTCATAACCACGATCCGGTGGGACAGTGCCATCGCCTCCTCCTGGTCATGGGTTACGAAAATAACCGTGATACCGAGGTCGCTCTGGATCTTTTTCAGCTCCTCACGCATCTGCTGGCGGATCTTCGCATCCAGTGCGGAAAATGGCTCGTCCAACAGTAACAGAGATGGTTTTAACAACAGGGAGCGGGCAATCGCGATTCGTTGCTGCTGACCACCGGAGAGCTGTCCCGGATATTTTTTCTCAAAACCGCTCATGGAAACCAGTTCCAGCATCTTTTTAATCTCTGCATCTATCTCCTTTTTCGGAACCTTCCGCAGTTTTAAGCCGAATGCCAGATTTTCATAGATGGTCATATGCGGCCAGAGATTATAACTCTGAAACACCATAGCGGTCGGTCTTTTTTCCGGTGGCAGATTCACAATGGACTGTCCGTCCACCAGAATATCCCCGTCAGTCACATCCATGAACCCACCGATGGTTCTTAAGATCGTGGATTTACCACATCCGGAAGGTCCGAGGAAGGTTACGATTTCTCCTTCGTACACTTTCAGATTAATGTGTTCCACACCGTCTCCGTTATCATATTTTTTTGCCATATCTTTTAATTCCAGTTTTACTTTTCGTTCTTCCATACTAACTTCTTTCTATCCTCCTGGATATTCTTTCACTTTTTACTTCATCTTGAAACCACCGGCAATTGCTTCCGGTCCGATATATTTTCTCATCACAAAGATCAGCAGTGCCGACGGAATGATCAGCAGAATGGCAAATACCGCACCGATCTGGATCGCGGAGCTGTCAAGCACGATTCCGTACATGGCTACCGGCATGGTCTGGATTCTCGCAAGACCTACCAGCATTGTTCCCTGTGCCTCTTCCATGGAACCAAGGAAGGTGTACAGGGTGGCAACTGCGATTCCCGGCATCGCCATCGGCAGTGTCACCTTGAAGAAGGTACGGACCGGACTTGCACCAGCATCCCTCGCAGCTTCCTCTTGCTGCCGGTGTACGTTGCGGAACGCACTCGAGGGCAGCCATACCATAAACATCATGGAGTTGATCATGTGAATGATAATTACTCCGGCATATGTTCCCATCAGTCCGTATTTGTAAAATAAAACGGCGATGGAAGTGTAGATGCCCAGCTTTGGGAATGCATTGGTCAGCAGGAAGGACAGCATAAATACTTTTCTTCCCGGATACTGAAATCTCGCCAGTGAGTACGCCGCCGGAATACAGAAGATCATCGAGATCACAGTCGTCGCAATCGCGATGATAAAGGACTGGATCATCGAAGACACCAGACTCTTCTGTCCGAACACATACCCCCACCACTTAAAGCCCCACTCCTGTGGAAGTACTGACGGCACATTATATTCATTTGCAAACGCTAACATCAGCATATTCAACAGCGGTCCGTAAAAGAATAAGATAAATACGGCCAGCAGGATAAATTCCAGAAACTTCTTCTTTCCAACGGCATGATAAAACCGTCTCGGATTTAACATCTTAAACATCTTTTTCGTTCTCCTTTCCGAAAGACAGAGTATCATGCCCGGGCGGGGTGCTTCTATCGTGGTTTTGTAAAGTTGTGTTAATTTTTTGTAATTCACATACAATTTACAGAACTTTTATTTGGGCATTGCGGACGAACCAAATACGCTCCGCACGCTTTGCTCATTATCACAGCATTCGCTCGCCATGGAACTTGCAGGCAATTATTGATATGCAATGAAAAAAAAACCTGCCAGCAGTTCATAATTCTCTGCTGACAGGTTCTGTCATTCTTTTTTATCTTTATTTTTTTCCTTAATTAAATGCAAACACTGCAACTTCATACGGAGCCAGCGGGTATGCCACATGGTATGGCTGTCCGTCACATTCTCCCTTGACCGGTTTGAATACCGGATTGTCCACATGATGCTGTCCGCCGTAAGCCGGGTCTGCACTGCTCAGGATTAATTTACACTGTTTCTTCTGCGGTACACCTACCCAGTAGTCTTTCCGTTCTACCGGAGTAAAGTTGCAGACAAACAGCAGGTTGTTTCTTTTCGTCGGTGACCAGCGGATGAAACTGTAGATGCTTCTGTCTGCATCATTGGCATTGATCCATTGAAAACCATCATAGCCATTGGCATCCGCATACAGTGCCGGATATTTTTTATACATCATCTGCAAATCTCTTACATAATCCTGTAACTGCTGATGTCTTGCCTCACGGAGCAGATACCAGTCAAGCTCTCTCGCCTCACTCCACTCCTGAAACTGTCCGAACTCCTGTCCCATAAAAAGCAGTTTCTTACCCGGGTGACCCATCATGAAGGAATATCCGGCTTTCAGATTCTCAAATTTATCATCGTACTCTCCGGGCATCTTGTTGATCATGGAGCATTTCAGATGGACGACTTCATCATGAGACAGTACCAGAATATACTCCTCGCTGAAGGCATACGTCATGGAGAAGGTCATCTTATTATGATTGAATTTTCTGAAATACGGATCCAGTTTCATATACTCCAGGAAATCGTGCATCCATCCCATGTTCCACTTAAACGTGAATCCGAGACCGTTCTCTTTTTCCACATCTCCGGTTACTTTCGGCCATGCAGTAGACTCTTCAGCGATCATCATGGTTCCTTTGTTTCTTCCAAGAATCAGAGTATTCAGATGCTTGAAAAATTCAATAGCCTCCAGGTTCTCGTTACCGCCATATTTGTTCGCGATCCACTGTCCGTCTTTCTTTCCATAATCCAGATACAGCATGGACGCCACTGCATCCACACGCAGACCGTCTACATGGAACTCTTCGATCCAGTACAGTGCGTTCGCGATCAGGAAATTCTTGACTTCGTTTTTTCCATAATTAAAGATCTTGGTACCCCAGTCCGGATGCTCTCCCTGACGTGGGTCAGAATGCTCGTAGATACAGGTTCCGTCAAACTCTGCCAGTCCGTGAGCATCTTTCGGAAAATGCGCCGGTACCCAGTCGAGGATGACACCGATCTTATTTTTATGTAAATAATTGACCAGATATTTGAATTCTTTCGGAGATCCGAAACGGGCGGTCGGTGCATAGTAACCGGTAACCTGATAACCCCAGGAACCGTCAAACGGATGCTCCGCGATGCCCATCAGTTCCACATGAGTATAACCCATACGTTTTACATAATCTGCCAGCTCATGTGCCAATTCCCGATAGCTGTAGAAACCGTCCGGATCTGCCTCAGATGCCGGATGTTTTTTCCAGGACCCCGGATGTACTTCGTAGATTGAGAGAGCCGCTCTTCTCGGATCGGTCTCTTTTCTCTTCTTCATCCATGCGGCATCGCCCCATTTGAAACCTGTGATATCCGCGATACGGGATGCATTGCCCGGGCGCATCTCAGACCAGCTTGCATAAGGATCTGCTTTGTACAGCAGTCTTCCGTCCATGGCACGGATACAGAATTTATACAGATCTCCCACTTTGGCTCCTGCAACAAAAGTCTCCCAGACACCGATCGGTCCTGTCTTTTTCATCGGATGGCGCTCCGGATCCCAGTCATTAAACTCACCGACAACAGAAACATCCTCTGCGTTCGGTGCCCATACTGCAAAATACGTGCCGCTTTTTCCATTCTGTGTTACCGGATGTGCTCCCAGTTTCTTATAAATATCATAATGCGTTGCCTGACCAAACAAATATTGATCCAGTTCCCCAAACTCCATCTTTGCCATATCCCCGTCTCCTTTTTTCTTTTATCTTAACTGTCTTTCCAGTTATTTTTTCACACTTATACATGCAACTGTTCCATACTTTCGCAGTTACGAATAAATACCGTACAGGAACTGTCGGACGATCTCATACGTTCTCTGATCCGTCATCACCAGTCCGTGTTCTTCATCCTGCTCTCTTCCCAGCATCATCATATGGGAATCCAGAATCCCCATGAAGCTGACCGCGAACTGCTCCTGACGGCCGCCCATATTTCCCAGACGTTCTGCAGAATCCTCGAAGATCCGCACCACAAGCTGGTAATACTTCTGGATCAGCGGATACACCGTACGGAATCCTTCCGATTTTTTTCCGGAATAAAACTGACTCAGCATAAACAGATAAAACTGCCAGTGGCTTCCCGCAAAATCAAAATATGCTCTCGCCACACGATATAACACCTGCGGGACATCCCCCGGTTCTTCCACTGCTTTTTCCAGCATCTCTTCCAGAATACGACTGTTCTCCTCAAGGATCGTTTCCATCAGTCCCTGCTTGCTTCCAAAATAATAATACAACGTCGGTTTTGTAATTCCGGACTGTTCTGCAATCTCCTGCACCCCAACCGCATCATATCCACGGGCACAAAACAGTTCCAGCGCTTTTTCCATGATCAGCTGCCGATTATCCATCTGTTTCATCCCCTTTTCCTTATATTTATCAGCTGTTGATTCCTATTTTCCCAGGATTACTCCTTGTTTTCCTATATTATACCAATCGGTATAGATGGTGTCAACGCAATCTTCTCCTTCCGATTCTTGCTTTTTTACCAAAAAAAGTAATTATTTTTCATTAATTTTCACAAAATCTTCAGATATGTTTTCCTGTATTTGTGGTACAATAAAATCTGAAATTCTAACAAGGGGGAGTGAATTATGAAATGTCCATCCTGTGGTGCTGAGGTCACCGGTCGTTTTTGCAGCTACTGCGGTGCACCGCTTCCGACCGCTTCCAATGACAATACTTCAGTCACAAAAAATACAGATACCGATCGTCTGGTGGATGACTGGCAGTCCTTCGATGATTACGTAAACCGCAACTCATCAAAAACAGTCGCTAATAATGGCAACGGTACCGGTAGTCCTGCTTCCGGTAAAAATGAGACTCCTGCTGCCAGACGTCGGGAAGAGAACAAAAAAAATCCAAACTCCGGTTCCGGCAGATCCAGAAATACTGCCACAAACCAGCATACGATTCATAAAACTACCACGCAGAAAACCAAAACCAAGCGAAAAAAGAAGAAAAAAGGAGGCGGACTCCTATCTGCAGCCACTTCTTTAACCACTGGAAGCGTAAAACTGGGAGGCACCCTGTTTTATCTTGTGATCCAGTGGATCTGCGTAGCCCTGATGGCTTTGTCCACCCTTCGTATGGCACAGAACTTCTGGGCCAACCGGGTGACCCTTGGCTCCATCGCTGGAGTAGTCCAGGAAAAGAATTATGCCCAGGGAATCTATCTGATTGGGGCACTGATCTGTGTGGGCTTTGGTTGTATCCAGGCACTGTGGATCGCCAGCAGAAAACGTATGCCGGATCACGGCAGGTAGATATGGGACGGGGGCTGTTCGGTTTCGTTGTTCTGGTTCTTCTGGCATTTGTATCCACTTATGCCTATCCCATCCTTCCCGCCAACCCGGCTCCGCTGGAAGGAGCCAAATTGTTCTTCCATATCGTGGATGATCTGGGCAAATCCTTTTTGTTCATGAATGTGATCGGAGCAGTTTTGTGTGTGGTGCGTAAGATGGGGACACGGTAGTCGCCAGGGTACCATGCAGACACAGACTTTGGCTCGTTGCTCGCGGAACTTAAAAAGCAGAGGAAATCGTTCTTCATGAACAGATTTCCTCTGCTTTTTTTCACATATTCAGGCAAAACAATTCGTTTTTATCTTGGCCAGCGGTCTTCTTTACCAGGAAGTTCCGGGAAGCTGTTATGTGGTTCTGCCTGATACCAGTATGCCACACTTGCCACATCATCCTGTCTCTCGAATAATCCTCTGTATCCCACACCGATCTGCTGGATCGTCACTTTCAGATCCTCATCGAAACAGATCGGATCCTGGATATGCCAGCGGTAAAAACCTCTCATCGGCATAACATCGTCATTGTGATAGAAATTGTGAATCAACTCATCATGGGAAGAATAATATGGATATCCCAGATAAGGTGTGCAATAATTCTGTTCCACGGTCTTACCGTCTACCTGCTTAGCAAAGCTCCAGGAACCACCGAAATAATCTTCTGTTCCTGTTCCGCAGATAGTAGGATATTCTTCATCTCCGTCAATGTAGAACTTAACCTCACCTTCACCCCACCAGTAACGCTCCAGTGTTGTCAGTGCCATATAAGTACCTACATAGTGACCTTTTCCTTTGACATTATCAAGGATTACATAATCTTTCTGCAGCTGAGTGATCTTTTCTCTTCTCCACTGTGCGTGGAAGTAAGCGATATCCTCCGGCAGTCCCTCATCATACAGGCAATAATCCACCTGGTAGAAGAATGCCGGAATTGGATTGACATGCTGGTTTTCCAGAGTGATTCTTGCTTTTTTTCTGAAAGGCATCTGGAAATAACAGTTCAATCCTCTGCTTGGCACTACTGCGATCGGCATAGAATTTACATTGCATTCTCTACCAAACCCACAGCAGAAAAAGTCTCCCAGCGGGCTTTCTACAGACGGTTCCTCTTCATCATCCCAGTACATACGAAGAACCAGATCTCTCAGTACAAAGCAATCTGCGTCTGTGGTTTTCGCATCCACTGTGATCCAGATATGATTGATCGCGCCAGGTCCCTCGATCTCTGCCAGTGTCACTGTCTGACCACTTGCGATATCGTTAAGACACGGACTTCCTTTTCTGGAAGGTCCAAGATGACTTGCTGCCATACCACCTTTTCCTTTTTCTCCTTTGGGATTTTCCGCATTGATCGCACGGCTTTTCCTATGTTTTGCTAATGCTAAATTACTTAATGTTCCACCAAATTCGTTATACATTCTCACGTCCTCCTTCTAGTCTCCGAGTAGCATCAGGCTTCTACTCCTTTTGCCATTATATCATCCATAACCTCTTTTTTAAAGACTCTAAAAAAACATATTTCAGATGTTTGACCGGATACCATACATATAGCAGATAACACAATAGCCGGGAAAAACTCACCCGGCCATGTTATTTTTATTCTACTGCTTTATACAGTTTTACCGGAAAATCATCTGCGCAAAGTCCGCAAAGCACGGTCTCCACACATTCCAGTCATGTCCGCCCGGATAGATTTTCCTGATTTCATGGACACCTTTCTCCTGGATGATTGCATCCTCTTCCAGAAATCTGGAAAGGAAACAGTCATTATCTCCGATACATCGGAAAAAGGTATGAAAATAGTTATTAAAGTCCGGATCGTCCATCGCCTTCAGATGGGTCTGTTCATAAGGTTTTCTTCCGACCGCATCACGGTCCGGATTGCCTTCGATGTTATCTCTTATAAAACCTGAGAAGATGCCGACTTCGCTGAACAGGTCAGGATGGTCGCATATCGTCCGGGTTGTCTGTACAGAACCCATGGACAAGCCTGCCATGCCTCTCTTTTCCTTACAACCGCCAAACTGATATTTTTTCTCTGCCATCGGAATAATTTCCTCTACCAGCATCCGTTCCAGCAAAACATGGTTTAATCGTTCTTCTGAGCCGACCTTTTCCTGTACCATGCCGTCACTCATCACAAGTGCAAAAGGTTTTATTTTTCCCATCTCGATCAGGTTATCCAGTATGATATTGGCTTTTCCGGTTGTTGTCCAGGAAATCTCACTCTCACCGAATCCATGCTGCAGATACAGAACCGGAAGGCCTGCGGATGGTACGCATGGTGGAAGATAAACGATGAATCGTTCCCAGTTATTGGAAATTTCAGACTTATAAAATTCATGGGTCAGCGTTCCATGTGGAATATCACGAATCTCAGCCAGCTTCTTTTCATCCGGCAGTTCAATATAATTATATAAACGGCCATATCCATGTCCGATCGGCAGATCCGGATGCAGAACCTCCTGTCCGTCCACACAGATCTGCACATAATTCACAGCTGTGGAAAACGGAAGTTCCAGAATCCACTTTTCTCCGTCTTTTGCAAATGAATAGGTCTTATCATCCCACTTTAAAGAAAGCTCTTTTGCATTTTCACAGTCCAGCTGCAAAAAATTCTTTCCGTCTTTCCGGAAAAGTATGCTATTTTGTTCCATAAGTGCCTCCTTACTCTCCATTTTTCTTTACATCATCAGAATTTCATCTGTTTGCATGTTCTGACGCCATTGACGTAGATATCGTTTGCCAGCTCTGTGACAAGCCGCATATCCTGCCAGGTTTCACACTTTTCTCCCATAAAAGTAATGTTATCAAAGTGAATATCATGGACACGCACTTCTTCTGTCGGTGTCTGGAATCCACGGATCGTAGAAACGGGGATATCTCCGTTTAATACCTGAATGTTGTCAAAATAGATATCATGGATCTCTCCTTTTGCCATCTGCTCTGTATATCTGCAAAGCAGAACCTTGATATCAAACAGTTTCTGTTCCGCCTGTTCTACTCTGATATTTTTATAATGGATATCATGAACGTGTCCTCCATCTGCCTGGTGGATAGAAAGTGCGGCACCGCCCATATTTCCTTCGTACTGGCAGTGGATGATATCACAGTCTTCGAATACCAGATCATGAATCTCACTCTGGAGAGCATAACCAAGCTCTATGGCATTACCGGGTTCTGCATTCCAGATTACGTTATTGTGAACGCGCACTTTTGTCACATCCCTTACTGTTGAAGGATCCTTGAACAGCCCCTGGGATTTGATGCAGATGCTGTCATCTGTGGAACGGACAAAGCAATTTTTCACCTCCACATCCTGGCTGCTGGTGATATCAATTCCGTCTCCTGTTACGATTCTTGACATAATATTCATATCATCAATAACAACATGATCACAGGCTGCCGGAACCACATGCCAGGATGGTCCGTCTACTGCAGTAAATCCTTTTAAAAGAACATTCTTACACCACTTGATATAGATAAAGAAACGATGTGCATTGCTGTCCGGCAGATGCCAGCAGGCTCCGTTGACAATTCCGTTTCCCACGATGGAAATATTTTCACTATGTTCTGCATAGATACATCCGGAAACAACAGCACCTTCCTCGATATAGACCGTATCATTTGATTTCAGGGTAAGAACTCCTACATTGTATGCCTTACCTTTTTCAAAACAAATAGTGGTATTTTCCGGTTTTTCGATTCTGCGAGAACAGAATACAAACAGGGCGTCATGGAGACCACCGTCTGTCTCTACTGTGAATTTTCTCGGTTCATTGAGATGAATATGAACGGTCTCTCCTTTTACGGAAGGTTCTATTCCGAAACTGGTGGGCCGGATGGCCAGTTCTTTAAACGGTGTATGGATGGAAATTTCCAGATCATATGCCTCATTGTCTACTACTACCACATAATCGAATGAATCTGTATGGTATACCACACGTTCTGTTCCGTTGCAGATTACACTGTATTTTTCTGATTTCTCCAGTTCATCTACAGAATTTAAGACAAATCTCGGTTCCTCAATCGGATCCGGATTTGGATAATAAATCAAATCCTTTTCAAAGTCTTTCATCGGTCTCTTCCTTCTCCTTATACTTAAATATATAGCTCACTGCTTCCCCATTCATGGTCGCTGCTGTTTCCTGCACTGATTCGAAGCTGCATTCCGCTGCTGACGATTTCCATATTTTTATCATAATATGAGAATTCTTTCGGGTCAATATAGAAATCCACATTCTTCTTTTCTCCCGGATCCAGAAAGACTTTCTGAAAGCGGACAAGTTCTTTCTGCGGACGCACCACAGATGCATGCAATGTTTCGTAGTAGCACTGAACGACCTCTGCCCCCGCAACATTACCTGTGTTACTTACCTTACAATGCACATGAACTCTTTTGTCCTGTCCCATCCGGACTTCAACATCCGAAATATCAAACTCTGTATAGGATAATCCAAACCCAAAGGGATATAATGGTGTATTGGGGATATCCATATATCTGCTGGTGAAACGGTTCTCCAGGTTATCCGCAGTAAGTACATGTCCGGTTTTTATATCCCAGTAACTTATCGGCACCTGTCCCACACACCATGGAATACTTACAGCCAGTTTTCCCGAAGGGTTGGTTATACCATACACAAGATCTGTGATCGCTTCCGCTCCCATGGTTCCCGGTCTCCATGCCATGATGACGGCTTTGGACTTTTCTGAGATTCTCCGCAGATCCAACGGTCTTCCTGAGATGACCACTGTCACGATATTATCCGTGCGTTTTGCTATTTTTTCAAAAAGCATCTGCTGCTCTTCCGGTAAAGTCAGAAATGCTCTGCTGGCAGCCTCTCCGGACTGAGATTCATGTTCCCCAAGTACACATACAACGGTATCTTCCCGGGTTATCGTTTCTAGCCACTGCTCATCTATTTCTTCATCCGAATCATCCTGTTCCACCTGCCAGATCTTGCATTCTTCCTCAGAAAGCATTCTACAGCCCGGAATACATTCCGCATTCATCTTCTTATCTTGAAGAATAGCTTCGATCGTTTCAACAGGTTCATGCTCACCAAAGATTGCCCAGCGGCTCAGGAATTCCTTGGATGTCACATAAGGTCCTGCCCAGATGACTTTCTGTTTCTGACACAAGGGCAGTATTTCTTCATTTTTCAAAAGGACGCAGCTTTCGCTGGCCATCTGATATGCTTTTGTCCGGTTATACAGGGTCAGTTTTCCACTCTTTCCAAGACCTGCAAAGGGATTTTCAAAAAGTCCCAGCTGATTTTTCATCATCAGAACCCGGAATGCGCTTTCGTCGATAAAGGATTCCGGAATCTGTCCGTTCTTCACCAGTTCTTCCAGTCGGAACATATAAGCAGGGCTCATCATATCGATATCCACTCCGGCTTCTATAGCCTGAACCGCCGCTTCGTCCATATCGGCTGGCACCCCCCGGTTTTTCCCCTGTCCCACGGGATCTGAAACAT
>OGPE01000440.1_pt1 | contig 31130 bp, 16 predicted proteins | sample 1552881 | NCBI WGS metagenome assembly OGPE01 (sample SAMEA2580236, study PRJEB22360) | human gut metagenome | biome: human gut; feature: human-associated habitat; material: faeces | place: Denmark | collected 2008/2010 | reverse complement strand
CCCCAGCCGCTGCTTGGTCTTCACCTGCGAGCAGTCCACGTAGACGACGTTCTTGTGCGTTTTGGCGTGGTATTGTGCGGCGACCGTCTTGCCGATGTTCGGAATATCGCAGAACATGCCCGAAAGGCTCTTTGCGCGGCACAGTTCCAGTTGCGAAGTGAGGTATTCGAAAGTCGGCGTCTTGACGATCTTCCACTCCGCGCCGTCGTCGAGGCTCACGCCCAGCCGCCGGGCGATGGACATCCATTTCACGTCGCTCAGCTTCTGTTCGGTGTTGCCTTTCTTGATCTCGCTGTAAACCGAGGTCGAAATGCCCAGGGCGACGGCGTGTTTGGCGTCCGTGGCGTAATTCTGCCTGTTGCCGGATATGGCCAGCACGATGCGGGTTTTAATGTCGTTCGAAATCATATCTCAATGTGTTTTATTATCGTTCTAAAGCTCATGTTTTGCCAGCGCCGCGTAGTCGATGCCGAAATCGAATACCTCCGCCTCCTCCGGCGGTGCGGCAGGGGCCGCTTCGACGATCTCCGGCTCCTCATGGGCCGGAACATCACCGGGCAGGAGCCGCACTTTGCAGATCTTCTCCCGAGCCATCATGGCGTCGAACTGCGCGTTGTATTTCGCCTGCTCGGCGTAGGCTTCACGGTCCCGCTCCGTCTGCTCGGCCGTGGCCTCGTTATAGGCTTCGATACGGCGGCAGGTGGCGATATAGGCCCCGTGCTGGTAAATATACACCTCCGGGACATTGCCCTGCTCGTCGGGCAGATAATAGGCCTCGACGGTGTAGTCGTTCGGCGCGAGCCGTCCGATCAACTCCGGCGAGGGCAGCGCATAATCTTCGTAATGGACCCGGCAGTACTTGCTGCGCCGGATCGACGTGCGCACCTCCTCGCCGATGAAGCGGTAGAGCAGCGCCTTGTCCACGGGCGCGAGATCCGGATTCTGGTAGCGGCAGAGCACCCCCCAGCGCGTCAGCCCCGGGTAGAGCTTCTGGTTCGGATGCAATGCGTTATTGTATTCGTGGATGGCCCGGATGTCGTCGGCCACGAGCTGCTCGTAGGTATAGGTCGCCTCCTTGTAGGTGTTGTTGAACTCGTCATAGACCTTTTCCTCCTTCGGGCGGTTGGCTTCCAGGCGGGCGTACCAGCGGCCGATGCCGACCTGCGAGCGCTTCTCCACGCCGTACTTCTTCACCCGGTTGAAGTGCTCGGCCCGTTTTTCCTGCGAGTTGCCGGGGTTGCACCACCGCACGAAGGGGAACACCACGCCCGCGCGGATCAGCCCGTCGGCGAAGTTGTTCACGAGGTGGTGTTCGACCTCCACCTCGGCCGGGCAGTTCCAGCCCTGGTGGTCGATCAGCCGGAACATGTTCCGCACGCAGTCGATGAACAGGTCGGCCGTTTTGAGGCGGGTGTAGGCGTAACCAACGACGCAGCCGCTCGCCACGTCGTAGGCGTAATAGGCTTTGACGCGGTTTCCGTCGGCCATCTTGCGCGGCAGGTCGCGGTCGTCGAGCGAAATCTTCGAGAACGCCCAGACCGGGGCTTTGCGCTTGTGGTGTGGACGGTAGCGGTTGTTGAAGTCCCACGCACTGTCGTGCAGTTTCGACCGTAGGGCGCGGTTCTTCGGGTTGTTCAGGTAATTGGCGACGGTCGTTTCGCTCAAAGCGATCGGCTCGCCCTCTTTGTCCGTGAACTCTTCCGGGTCGAACAGTTCCCCGGTTTCCGGGTCGTACACGTTCAGCTCGCCGCAGACGAACTGATTGTACATCTCGGCCACCGTCGTATTGAAGGGGCGCTCCGGCAGGCTGTCCAGCGAAAGGATCAGCCGCTCGATCTTGTAGTTCACCTTACGGGAGTTCTGATTTTGGAACCGACCGGAAATAAGGCAGGCATATCCTTCCCGTTTGAACTGGGCGACCTTCTTGCGAAAACGGAGCATGCTTTCGGGCAGCGTGTGGCCGAACTCCCGTTTGAAATAGGTAATGGTTTCGGCCATTGAGTCCCATCCGATACGGCCGACACGTCGCAGGGCATTGGCCGACGCCATCAGCCGCAGCACCGCCTTGATGACGGAGGCATTCACCGTGTATTCGTTGATCTTCTCCGCCGGAAGGGCCGAACCGTTGTCGAATCGGAAGGCCGAGAAGTAACTCCGCGCCTCCGCATCGGGCGTGTAGTTCGCCCGAAGCCACTCCTGCAACGGCATCGTCGAGATGTCCGGTTTGCGTTCCCGGACGGCCGAACGGTATTTCCCCGGCAGGCTGTCGAATACGATCAAAGCTTGGCGCCCGTTACCTCCTCTGCGAGCCCGGTTGATTTTGCCCCGCCGAACCATCTGTTTGTAATTCGATTCTGACATGACCTCCAGAAGCTCCGGCTGCGTAATACAAAGTATGTTGTTAAAATACTCCATTTGTCGTTTCCTGTGCTCCCGTGGCCGGATTCGAACCGACAACCTTCGATACTTGACCGGGTCCGGCCATTTCTCGATGCTCTGTCCATTGAGTTACACGGGAGATTATTCCATGTTATTTTCTTGTCTTAAAAACCGCCATGACCGCAAAGGTGCTGCCCGCGAAGTTCGCCGTAATAACCAATAGCGGCCATTGCTGTTGTTGTTCCACGTAACCGCAGATAACCATCAGCGAGAAACTCCACCACAGCCCGGCCAGCTTGCACCTCAAGGGCAGGATGATGAATCCACGGCCCAGCAACCGGATCATCCAATATTTCAAGAAACGTCGCATGACTGTCCGATTTATTGGATTGCCGCCCGCACTTTTGCCTCGGCAGGTTTGGCCTTCGGCGTATAGGCCGGATGCGGATCGGCGAGTCTGTTGTAAATCAGTTGTAGGGAGTAGAGCATGTTGCCCCAGGTCGAAACGGTGAGATCGTCGAAGCTGGCGACCTTCTGCCCGTCGATGTGGATTGTAGTCCGGTTGCTTTCCAAATGGACGACGACCTCGATCCGGCGGCCGAACCGCTGACGCATATAGCCGTTTTCGAAAGTGGTATCTACGTCCGGCAGGTAACCTTTGGGAGCGGTTATTCCCAGATAGATCACGCCGCCGCGCTGGAAGGCCGCTTTCCGCAGCATATTGTCGCGCGCGCTGTTTCCTTTGTACTTCAAAGCCCGGTCGAGGGTCGAGCGCGTGATTTTGAAGGTCTTGACCATATCCATCCGGACTGATGTTGGTAATAAGATTTGTCGTGTCATGATTTATAATTCTATTTGTATCATATCGAGAATATTGCTGGTTACCATGCTATTAACAGCCAAAATTGCACTATTAATGTTGTTTTGTTTCATCCAGCGTTTTGCCAGGTTCGTGGCTGAAATTTTGCTTGATCCGTCAGGGATACAAACATTCAATTCATCATAATTGCTTGTTAGTAGCTGAAACCAATACCGTTTCATATCAATTTTTTTCGTAATTTTACCCCCGTGATACATTGTATCAACGCTGCAAATATATACATATTGCGAATATAAACCAAACAAAATGCGAAGTATTTTTAATCAATTCGCATAATATTTTTTGTCTATGGATAGAAAAAAAATGGTGTCATCTCTTGTTGAGTATTACACAAATGGCAATAAATCACAATTTGCCAAAATGTTAGGCATAACTCCGCAGACAATAAATACGTGGATTTCTCGCAATACTTTTAATGCCGAATTGATATATGCAAAATGCGAAGGCGTGTCAGCCAATTGGTTGCTGACAGGTTGCGGTAGTATGATAAATGAACAGGAAAGGGAGGTGAATGCAAGTTTGCAAGTGCAGGAAAAGTTCCCTCTCAAAACCGACAATCTGATCGATCTCCAGCGCATTCCCCTTTACAATCTGGAGGCGACGGCCGGATTGGTTTCCTTGTTCAACGATGTCGATGCGATTCCGATCAGCTATATATCGTTGCCGGATCTGCCTGCATGCGATGGGGCTGTTTATGTGCGCGGGGATTCGATGTACCCATTACTCAAAAGCGGCGATATTGTCCTTTACAAACAGGTGCATGATATGCAGTATGGGATTTTCTGGGGTGAAATGTACCTTATATCGGCCAACGTCGATGGGGACGAGTTCGTGACGATAAAATACATTCACAAATCCGAACGGGAAAACTGTGTGAAGCTCGTCAGTCATAACCAACACCACGAGCCTAAAGACATTCCGATCTCGATGATCCGTGCCCTCGCATTAGTGAAAGCAAGCGTGCGTTATAATACGATTCGATAGGCCCTCGTGTGGCCCTATTGCACCCCGTAAAGGGGGGGGGTGCACACACGCTCAAAGTAGAATAAAATAAGTTATTTATATAAATATCAGTAGATTAACTAAAAATTAATCTTCAAATTATAGGGCAGTTTCCTACCTTCTATTCGCCGATTTTCGGGGTTTAGCGCCGATTTTTGGGCAGTTTCCTATGTTTTGGAGGAGGTCAAAAATAGGGTTTTGTAACCCCAACTTTCCCAAAATGTAACCCCAACTTGTAACCCCTGATGTAACCCCAACTGAAAAATTGCTGATTTTTTGCATTGCAGGCATTGCACGAGGGAAGGAGGGACGACGCTCCATTTTAACGGCGTTCAACCGCCGTTAAAATAACCTTTGTAGAGCCGAAAAATGCCGTCAGACCTACACGAGGCCGCAAATACAACGAAAGAGGGCGGAATCGCCTGATTCTGCCCTCTGAAATTATACCGACATTATAGCGGTTGCCGGATTTGGTCCGGTTTATTATACCGAAATTATATCAAATTATACGTTTCGTTTTGTGCGGCGCGTCCGGGGTTTGTCGCGTATCTCTTTGTCGTACAATATACTACCGCTGTTCTCTGCCGATGCTTCTATATACGTTTCGTTCTCCCCCTCATATAACTGAAAATGTACTCTTCATCGTCCTTAATTTTTTTTGTTCAAAATTAGTTGGTGAAGAGCCCTCCTCTGATACGCAAATTGCGGAAGAACGGCGCAATCTTTTTTCGTTACCGGATTTTTTGCGTGAGTTGTCAGTAACTCACTAATCCTTAAAGCCTTGTTTCGTTATTCGTGTCCATTTCGTCACCTATTGGGCGTGGTTACGAACAAGTAACGTAGCTCCGTCTTGATTTGGCTTCGGCGTGGATTGTAATGGCTCTCGGAATAATTGGCAGCATAAATGAAACCCCTGTAAATCAAATCCATTACCATATTCTTCCGCATTTCACTTTTTTGTAGTAACTTTGCATTTTAAAACCAAGATATATATTTATGCCTCTGCACAATAAAAAAGATCACATGGACTGTGTATATTATGCGACGGATGAAAGCGCGTTGTTTCGACAATATCGTTTGTCCGATAGTACGGATATTTCGGATATAAACGAAAGTCATAGTGTGCTTCTTTATCTTGCGGAAGGTTGTCTCCAGATTACATTGGGAAATTTTACGTCGCGCACCATTGAACACGGTATGTTGGTGTTTCTGCCGAAAAATATAGGCTTCACCGGACAAACTATCGGTTCAAGTTATTTTATTGCCAGTTTTTTTGCTGGGCGATTGCCTCTTTGCAACAAATACGATTTAGTCGATCTGCAATACCAGGTGCGTCAGCGTAATGGTAGGCATCTCCCCCCCCCTCCCGACAATTTCCGCAATTAGCAGTTTGTGAGGAACTTGTTGCTTTTTATTCTGATCTTTCCCACAATCTCGACGAAGGGCTAAACTGTCTTCATTTTCATCGGCTAAAACAAGAGGAATTGTGTATTCTTCTACGTGGTTATTATAGCCTGGAAGACCTTTATATATTATTGAAATCCGTTATTGGAAGCAGCGATAATTTTAAAGATTTTGTACTTGAAAATTATCAACATGTCAATGACGTGAGTGATTTTGCGTTGTTGGCTCATATGAGTGTACGCAATTTTCAGCGTAAATTCAAAGAAGAATTTAAGTGGCCGGTACGCGAGTGGCTCAACGAACGTCGTGCCGAACGTATCCTGCGTGATATTCGGAATACTGATAAAAGCATTGCGGAAATTGCTACAAGCTATGGTTTTGCCACTGCATCCTATTTCACGGTATTCTGCAAACAATATTTTGGTATGACACCTTCGGAATTGAGGCGGAGATCGAAACAGACAGCCACGAAATGTAGGGAGTAAAAATACAAAATGAGCGAATTCCTGTCAGCATTTCGCTTGAAGAATGATTCTGGAAGGTATGAAAAACAACTTTACAAGGTATGCGAATAAATAGATTGATGTTATTTATGTTACTGCTTGGGTATTGTCATATCGGTTGCGGGCAGGAACAAGTGTTGGTTGATACCCTGAACGTTCAGGTTTATTTCCGTCAGGGTTATTCGATTTTGGAATTTGATTATCGGGACAACGCAAAACGTTTGGCTGCTTTCGTGGACAGTGTTCGGACCTTGCAGGGGAGTGCCTCGTGTCGTGTGAAAACCTTCCGAATTGTGGGAACAGCCTCTCCGGAAGGCGTCAGCGTGTTAAACAAACGCTTATCGGAAAATCGAGCGAAGAACCTTGTAGCCTGGATTGAGGAGTATATTTCGCTTGAAGGAGCTACCCTCGACATTCAGGCTTTGGGTATCGACTGGGAAAGGTTGGAAAGACAGGTCGTAGCTTCGGACATGCCGTATCGAGACGAAGTGTTGGAAATTCTGCGCAATACCCCTGTCTGGGTAATTCGGGACGGTAAAGTCGTAGATAGCCGTAACAGGCAGTTGGGGATGCTTCGTGGCGGTCGCGCGTGGAGGTATATGGAGGAGTATTTCTTTCCTGAACTGCGGAGTGCCGGTGTGCGTTTGGTCTGCGAGATGGAATGTCCCGCATCCGCTTCGCAGCCGGAACCGGCGCCTCAACCTGAGCCTGAACCTGAACCCGAACCCGAACCCGAATCCGAACCCGAACCCGAACCCGAATCCGAACCGGTCGTAGAATCAGCCTCCGTTCCCGTCGAAATTCCAGTGCAACCGGAATCGCCGGCCTGCAAGCCGTTCTACATGTCGCTGAAAACGAATCTGCTCTACGATGCGGCCTTGGTTTCTAACATCGGTGCAGAATTCTATCTCGGGAAGGGTTGGAGTGTCGGTGCCAACTGGATGTATGCTTGGTGGAACAGCAACAAACGTCATAATTACTGGCGCATCTACGGCGGCGAATTGGACATCCGAAAATATTTCGGGCGCCGTGCCCAGACCAAACCGCTTACGGGACACCACCTCGGCATCTACGGTCAGGCTTTCACCTACGACTTCGAGACCGGGCACAAAGGTTACATAGGCGGCAAGCCGGGCGGCACGTTGTGGGACAAACTTAACTATGCGATAGGTGTCGAGTACGGTTACTCGCTTCCCATTTCCCGTCGTTTAAACCTCGATTTCACGCTTGGCGTGGGTTACTGGGGTGGAGAGTACCACGAATATATTCCCTCCGACGGCCACTACGTATGGCAATCGACCAAGCAACGTCATTGGTTCGGGCCCACGAAGGCGGAGGTGTCGTTGATTTGGCTGATCGGTCGCGGGAACTACAATGAAAAGAAAGGAGGCAAACGATGAAAAAGTTGTTCATATATCTGTTTGCAGCGCTTGCAGTCGCTTCGTGCGAACATAAAGACTTGTGTTACGACCACTCGCATACGATCGACGTAGAGGTGGTTTTCGATTGGCGGAATGCTTCCGAGGCAGCTCCTGAATCTATGTCGCTCTACCTGTTCCCGACAAACGGAGGAGAGGCACTGCGCTATGAGTTCACCGATTGCGGGGGCGGTACGATCCGGGTGCCCGTCGGAAACTACGGGGCGCTCTGCCTGAATAGCGACACGGAGAATGTCACTTATCGCAATACGGATCAAAAGACGACTTTCGAAGTATCTACTCGTACGACCGATCTGTTGTCCGGCCTTTCCGCTTTGGGTGTGCGGTCCGACGGTGTTCCTCGTGCTGACGGTACGGAAACCGAGCGTGTGGCGTTACCCCCGGATGAGCTTTGGAGCGATTGTACGGAGGGGATCGAGTTGAAGCAGACGGCTGCGGCCCAGACGATCGTGCTTTATCCGGAGCTATCGGTTTGCAGATATACGGTCGAAATTCGCAATGCGGAGAATCTGAAATACGTATCGGGTATCAGCGGCTCGTTGTCGAGCCTGGCGGGAGGCTTGCTGCCGGGTGTAGGCTACGATGCGATCAGCGAGGAGTGCGTCACGATACCGTTTGACGCCGCCGTATCTGCCGACAAGACGCTCGTTACCGGGAGCTTGCTCGCTTTCGGACATTGTGCTGCGACTCAGAACGCACATCAACTGACCATCTATGCGGTTTTGGCGGACGAGAGCAAGTGGTATTACACCTATGACGTGACGGATCAAATCCATTCGGCTCCCGATCAGCGTAATGTGCATATCGTTTTGGACGGGCTTCCGTTGCCCAAACCTATCGTCAATGGCGGTGGTTTCCAGCCTTCGGTGGATGAGTGGCAAAGTGTGGATGTCGATATCGAGATGTAAAATGTTAATGATCTTCCCGATTTTATGGGGGGGGGAATTTGCATAGATCAATGTTAAACCTTTTAATTAATTCACTGATGAAAAAACAATTATTTTTAGTGGTCGTGGCGGCTCTTGCCATGGCATCGTGCTCGAAGGACGAATCGACGGGCATCAACAATGGCAACGCGATCGATTTCCGTGCAGCCATGCAGACTCGTGCTTCGGAAACGACGACGACTAACATCACGAACTTTTTCGTGACGGCACTCGACAAGAACAACGCCAACTATTTCTCCGATGCGGAGTTTACCAAAGATGGCGCTTTCTTCACTTCTACTCCGGCCTACTATTGGCCCAGCGACGGCAGCAACCTTTCGTTCTTCGCTTACTCTCCTTCGGCTGTGGACTTGGGTGCTACCGTGACGATTAATTCGACGACCAAGACGCTCGCTGATTTCGAGCCCGCAACGACGATCGCCGACCAGAAGGATTTCATCACCGCCACTGCTACGGGCAGCAAAACCGATGAGGCGGCAGGTGTCGCCCTGACGTTCGGGCACCGACTTTCCCAGATCGAGATCAAGGCTAAAAACACGAACGACGGTTATGTTTATAAGGTTCAGGGCGTGCGTATCGGACAGCCGGTTTCGAAGGCGACGTTCGATTTCGGAACTACCTCCTGGCAGTTGGGATCGGTAAAGACTAATTATGAAGCGACCTATGCGGGTAGCGAAAAGACGCTGACCGGTACGGCCGCATCGATTATGGCGGTGGAAGACGACAATGCGATGCTCATTCCGCAGCAGCTTATAGCCTGGACTCCCGACACGGACAAGACCAATACCAACAAAGGTGCATATCTGGCCGTGAAGGTCAATATTACGACCAAGGACGGTGCCCGTGTCTATCCTTCTGTCGGCGAATATGACTGGGTCGCAGTAGCTGTCAATACCAAGTGGGAGCCCGGTCAGAAGTACGTTTATACGCTGGATTTCTCGAATGGTGCCGGTAAGGTCGATCCCGAAAAGCCCATGCCGGGTCCGACAGATCCGTTCAAACCGGGCGAGGATGTATTGGGCAGTGCCATTAAATTTACGGTTACGGTAACTCCGTGGACGTCGGCTTCGGAGAATGTTCCGATGTAATCGATAAATTAGGATCGGGCGGGGTTGGACCGCAAAGACTTGCCGTATGTCCGAAGGTGTAGTGTACGGCAGGCGAGGGGAGGAAGGCCTCCGGCCCTCCTCTGTCCCTTCCCGATCACTTGAGGTAGCCGCAGAGCTACCGTTCGGCTCGGCCGAAAAACGCGTGAATTATATAATGTCAATGTAAATTATGAAACAGATTCTTGCAACTTTCCCGTTACGCAATTTTCTGCGGGTATTTGCTCTGGTGGCAGTCGTGTCTGCGACCTCCTGTTCGAAAGACCCGGCAGTGGATGGAGAACTGCACGGTGATATGCTTCGTTTCGCAGTCGCCGAAGCGGACGGCTGGAATACGCAGTTGCGGTGCGGTGCTGCCGAGTCGGAAGAGAAGAGCGCTGTCTCTCCGGAAAACGTCGCGGAAGTATTTTCGCTCCGGGGAGAAAACCCTGCGGACACGCTGTTCCTGCACGCCTCGGTCGCCGACGGAATCGCCGCACCGTACCCGAATGTGCAAACCGACCGATTGCAGACGCGTGCCACGCCCGTCGAAACGGGGACCTTTTACGATTCGTTCGGCGTATTGGCTTCGGTTTATACGGGGACTTGGAGCGAGGATTCCTGCTTGCCGGATTATATGTACGATGTCGAGGTGACCGAAGCATCGTCCTGGACGACCTCCTATTACTGGCCCGGTGCCGGACGCAACATCCGTTTCTTCGCTTACGCGCCCTACGGCGGCCAGGGGATCGTTCTTTCGGATAAGACGTCGGCCGGTACTCCGTCGATCACCTATACGGTCCCGACAGCCGTCGCCGACCAGCAGGATTTGCTGGTCGCTGCTACCTCCGGGATGGCCGGCAATACCGCTGCGGCGGCTCCGTTGAGTTTCGCTCACGCGCTCACTGCCGTACGCTTCACTACGGGCGACGATATGATGTCCGGGCGCATTACGAAAATCACGCTCAAGGGCGTTTACGGTTCCGGTTCGCATACGATGGGTTCCGATTCGTGGAATGGTTACGGCGCTACGACAGACTTTTCGCAGACACTTGCGGCTACTGTGGACGGGTCTGCGGACCAGGAGATCACTCCTGTCGCAGCGACCTTCATGATGTTGCCGCAGACGCTTCCGTCGGGCGCTTCGATCGAGGTCGTCTATACGGACGACCTGACTTCGACACAACGAACTTTAACCGCCTCTATCGCAGGCAGCCAATGGCCGATGGGCAGAACCGTCACTTACCGGATTTCGACGTCGAGCATCGTAATCACTCCGACTTTTACCGTGATGGCTCCGGCCAATTTTACCTATGCCGGAGGCAGCGAAAATTATTCGGTGACCAGCTATGCCGCCGTTTCCCGTCCGGGCGATGCTACGCGAACCGTTCCGGTGGCCTGGACCGCCGAATTTGTCGAGGATGACGGCAGCGGGGGCTACAACGTGATCGCCCGTCCGGAATGGCTCACAGCTTTTACCGCGAGCGGCAACGGCGGTACGTCGGCCACGTCGTTCTCGGCTACGATTGCGGCCCAAACGGGTGTCACTTCCAATCCGCATAACGAAACTTTGAAAACGGCAGCTTCTGTCAGCGGCACGTACGATCTTTCGACCTCCGGCGGCACGACCGCGATGCGGACCGCCAACTGTTACGTCATCAACGCCCCGGGACAGTACTCCCTGCCGTTGGTCTATGGTAACGCTATCAAGGACGGCGGTACGAACGCTTCGGCCTACACTTCGCAGTCCAGCGGAACATACGTATTGAAGACCTTCGTAAACCATCTCGATGCGGCTATCACCGATCCCTATATCTATAACAATGCGGGGTGTACGCCCCTGGATGCCGTACTCGTTTGGCAGGACGAGGAAAATCTGGTGACGAATGTCCGGCTTTCGTCCGACAAGCACAGCCTGACCTTCGACGTGCCGCAAGCGACGATCAAGCAGGGCAACGCTATCGTGGCCGTGCGTGACACGGACAGCCGTATCATGTGGAGCTGGCATATCTGGGTGACGGACTACGAGCTGGGCAGCGATGTCAGGACCGTGACCAACTACCAGGGTATAGCGTATAAAATGATGCCGGTCAATATCGGCTGGTGCGATGCGGAAACCACCACCTACGACGCCCGCAGCGTGAAGGTTCGCTTCACGCAGGCGGAGACCGGTGCCATGCAGGTCGTAACGCTCACCCAGGCATCGCATTCGGTCGTAAATTCCGGCAACCAGCCTTATTTCCAGTTCGGACGCAAGGACCCGATGTTGGCCGGTATTCGCAACGCTTCCGGCTCCACAGTCGATAAGGGCTGCTATTCCGACGGCTATGCGTTCGACAAGTCGGGAACCGGCAAGGTCGCCATCGGCGTTTCCATCCAGCATCCGCATATATTCTACAATTACGGCAGTTCATCGCCCTACGATTGGTGCGCCACGTCCTATTACAATCTTTGGAGCGCCGACAATACGGTGACGACGGCTAACGACAATGCGGTGGTTAAGACGATTTACGATCCTTCGCCCGTCGGCTACCATCTGCCTTCGTCGAACGCCTTTACGGGCTTTACGTATAACGGCAGCAATGTTTCCGGGTCTTCTTACTTCGGCTCCCGATTCAATTCGCCCTATACCTCCACCACCGATTTTACCGATAATTTCGGTTGGGAGTTTTATTGTAACAAGATGACGGGCGAGGGGAGCTACGACACTGCGGGCGGTACGATCTTCTTTCCGGCTTCGGGCTATCGCTACTTCTCGACGGGCACGGTGTACTACGTCGGCGGCTACGGCTACTTCTGGTCGGCCGTGCCGGGCTCGACGTACACCGGCCGTTACCTGAGCTTCTACTCGTCTTACATCTTCCCGCTGATCAACTACAACCGCTCCTACGGCTTCGCGGTGCGTCCCGTCCAAGAATAGGCGCGAAGCGACCATCCGATTCATTGGATTGATTTCCTGCTGTTCGCAGCCGCAGGGTTTTATCCTTCGGATCACGCTGCACCGCAGCAATATCACCTTTCTGCATGGGTTTACGATTGTGGAAAAACGGACGTTTCGGGGAGATGCTCCGATTTTGAAGATATGAAATGACGGGAAATCCGGACAGACCGGCTTTGCGGAGGCGCATCGATGCAGGCCGGCTCTTTTCGGGTTTCTTATTAAATCCCAGCGGTATCCGCCGGGATTTTCTTATGCAGGACGATGGGATCAAACAGGTGGGCCTTAAAATAATTCATATTATCGCTATTTGAATACCAATAGATAAATTACGCGATTCTTCTCAATAGAAATTTTTTGTAAGTTAAAATTTTCTTACATTTGTGATATAAAGATATGGATATTCAAATAGACTATACTTCAAAATTCATTTTTAGAATGATCCACTATTCCAATTTGGAATTCATTCTAAAACATGGATTGTACACTAAGAATAGTCGTATGAAAGATCCTGAATATATCAATATCGGGGATATTCAGTTAATCGAACAGCGACAAAATTTTCATGTTCGAATTGATCCTCCGGGCGGGGATTTAGGGGATTATATTCCGTTTTATTTCGGAGGCCATTCTCCGATGTTATTGAATATTAAAACAGGGTATCGGGGTATCCGAAAAAGACCGCAGGACGAATTGATTTATATCGTTTGTCGTATTAAGGATATTGTTGCGCAATGTCCTGCATGGTGCTTTACCGATGGACATGCAAAGAATAAACTTACTGAATTTTATAATGACATCAAGGATTTGACCCATGTGGATTGGGAAGTCGTCTGCACGCAATTTTGGGGGAATGATGAAGCCAATATGGATCGGATGCGGAGAAAACAGGCCGAATTTTTGGTGAAAGACTGTGTGCCGGTTTCGTGTGTCGCCGGAATTATTGTCAAAACGGCAGACCGTGAAGCATATGTAAAAACAATTTTATCTCGTTTATCCATTGAGATACCGATATACGTTGATAGCAAAAATAACTATTTTTATCCATGATACATTATGTGACAGGTAATTTGTTGGCTGCTTCCGACGAAGCTTTGATCAATACCGTTAATACCGTTGGTGTTATGGGTAAAGGAATCGCCTTGCAATTCAAGGATAGGTATCCTTATAATTTTCAAGTATATCAACAAGCGTGTAAAGAGGGCAGCATTTTCCCAGGCAAATTGTTGGTAACACGAGACAGTAACCTTTCGACCGATTCTAAATGGATAATTAATTTCCCGACGAAAAAGGACTGGAAGCATCGTTCCAAATATGAATATATTGAAGAAGGACTGAAAGATTTGGTGCGGGTTCTTGATCAATATAGGATAAAAAGTATCGCTATTCCTCCTCTTGGATGCGGCAACGGTGGATTGGATTGGAGCAAGGTGAAAGAGTTGATGGAAAAGTATCTCGGGGAATTAAATGTGGATATTCATATCTATCAGCCGAACGAAGCCGTCAGCGAATTGTTGAAGCAGGAAACGAATTGTCGGGAGGCAAAATTAACTCCGGCGAGAGCCATGTTGCTGTACGCTCTGTTTTATTATGAATCGTTAGGAGAAAACAGCAGTTTATTCGTCGCAAATAAATTAGCATATTTTATGCAATTGCTGGGTGAACCTTCATTTGGCAAACTGAAATTCGTTGCAGGACATTATGGCCCCTATTGCACTCAGGTCGGATATATTCTGCACGACATTAACGGGAAATATATCAAAGGTCTCGAACAGATGAAGATCGGAGCTTTCGATTCTTTGGAGTTGCAATATAGCACGATGAAGGAAGTTAGCGAATATGTGAAAACAAAGTTGAAGTCGGAACAGGTTGATCGTTTGAAATTATTGATAAAATTGATCTCTGGATTTCAATCGGCTTTGTCTCTGGAAATTCTCGCGTCTGTTGCGTATGTTCGGAAAGAAAATACTTATATTGACTTGGCGCAAACCATTACACAGATTCAAAATTGGTCTCCTCGAAAAAAACATTTGTTCAAAGAGAAGTATATTCAAATAGCTTATTCTTATTTAGAAGATTTTTCCAAAGGACGAGATTGTCTATTTAGGACTGTAAAGTAAAATAGCAAATTGACGTTTATGAATAAAGAATCCCGATAAGTATTTATCGGGATTCTTTTACTTGGTTTGTCCGATAATCTTTTAGCTGCAATGCACTCTATGCTCATAATTTTTCATAGTATTGCGGCCAACTTCCGAATCTGTTGCAATCGAGCCGTCAGTTTACTGTCTTTGCGAGCTGTTTGCATATTGTATCGAGTCTGCATATTGGTAAGCATTTCGGCTTCGATTCCCAATGCAGCCTCGAAATACAAGGCCATAGTTTCGGTTACAGGGCGTTTCGCGTTCAGAATTTCATTGAGCATCGTATAGGAAATACCTATCTGTTCGGCCAATTTTTTCTGCGAGATGCCTCTGTATTCGATCTCCTCCTTCAGTATTTCTCCCGGATGCGTAGGAGTGTATGGATAACCTAAATTTCCCATAGCAATTATTTATAGTGGTTCGACAACTCAATAATATTGCAAATCGTTATTTGCTCTTTCCCGTCGGCTTCGTGCGAAACCAAAAATTCAATCCGATACTGGTCATTCACTCTGATTGAGGAAATACCTTCTTTATTTCCAGTCAGTACCTCGTACCCCAATGAATGTAACTGATAAAGAGCTTCGATACAACTTGCATCGTTAAGAATATCTATACGTTGCTTGTAGCGTTTAACTATTGTCGGTTGGTAACGGTGTTTTTTATCTTTACACTTTCCTTCGTAGTATAATTCCGATAGATACTCTTTTTGGAATTTTACAATCATTATTGCTGATTTTTACATTGCAAAGATAGTGCTTATTTTCAAAAATTCGCTAAAAAAGTGAATTTATTTTTGGCAGATATGTTAATTGGCATCCATATACCGTTGCATCATGGCCATAGCGTTCGGGTCGGCGTTCTGTTGTGCCGCCTGTTGCAACTGCGTAAGGGCTTCGGGGTCGATTTGACCGGCTGCGGCCTGTTCGTTGAAAGACTTGACCTCGGCGAGTAGTTTGTCGGCCCCCGGCAGCGAGCAGTTATTGAGGAATATTTCGAGCGGTATGCGGCCGCTTTCGAGCAGTTTCATCAATAGGTCGTCGGTCATTTGCCGGAATACGGGCGTATCGTTCGATTTTGCGGCCGTGAGGTTAAAATCTTCGATTTTCTGCGCCATTTCCGGCTCGTAGAATTTCGCCATCTCTCCGGCGGTTTTACCATTGGTGCCGATGTATCGACGGGTCGTGTAGTATTGCATGAGGACTTTAAGCAGTTTTTCGTCGCGTTCCTCGCAGAACATATTGTAATTCTCGAACAGCACGACGAAATTCATCATCGAGTTTTGTGCTTGCTGGGCGTAGAGACTCGACGGCGTATTGGCTCGCGGAACTTGCCCCTGTACCGCTCCGTTCAGTCCGCTGATTTGCTGCATGATGTTCATTTCCTGCGCGAACATTTCCCATGCTCCGATATTGGTGCCGTTCATGGATATTTGCTTCGGGAGTTTGTCGTAGGCCCCTTTTTTGATAAGAATGACGCCGTTCGTTTTGACGTATTCGCGTGCGAAATCCCGAATGTCCATATCGTCGGGTATGCACTCCTGCGGAACCATCAACAGCCCTTTTGCCGAGGCTCCGATGATGAAATCCAAAAGGGTCAATAGCCGGTTGATATAGCGCTGAATGTCTATTACGTCCGATAATACGGCTTTGAACCGTCCGTCGATTACGGGCATGGCCGCAAGCACGTAGGGGTGTTCTTCGTGTGCATAGGGACTTTCGGTCTCTTTGATGCAGTAGCCGTTCGGCGTAAGGTATTTCACCCGCCAATAATATTCGTACTGTTCACGGGCGTAGATGAGTTTCACTGTGTCTGGGGCGATCCCTGCGGCCATACCTTGCTCGATGCGCGAGGCGTTGATCGCTTCGACTTCTTGCATCGTGAGTTCGGTGTATATCTCCTCCGTTCCGTCGGCGTAGTCATGTATGTATAGTACCCAGCGGCCGAGGCGTTCCCACACCTCGATAACGCGGTATTTGCCGAGGTCGTTCGTGTATAGGAAATTCAGATTTTGAAGCCGTGAGGCGTGATTTTCATAGAGGTTTTCCAGCTTTGTATGGTCGTGGCAGATGCCATAAATTTCGCGTAATGCCTGCACGTCTTCACGGCATGTGGCGAAGTTGCGCACCAAATCGTCGAACGTGTAGTCGTGCAGCTCTCCGATGCGGCGGATGTCTGTCAGTCGCGGATCTTCGATGTCGGCATTGAAAAATAGCCGGTTGATGTTCACGAGGTCGATTTTTCCGTCCGTGCGGTTCTTGGTACTCCAATAGCCGTAGCGTACCTTCGCGCAGGCTATCCCCGTCAGACAGAGTTCCTCAACAACGTTGATGTCTATTTTTCGGATTCTGTTGAGCTGGTGGCACGCTTGCAGGGCGTTGGTCAGCATTTCTCCGAGCGGCTGGTCGTCGCGACTGCGGGCATATACGACCGTTTGCGTGGGCGACGAAAGGAGTTGTCCGTGAATATTACGGATATATTGCTGGATATAGTTGTGTTTGAGCGGCACTTTCCCGCTGCGGGAGATCAGCGCATCTTCGCGGATCGTCCGGTGCGGATGGTCGGGGTCGGGTACCGTGTCGCTCCATTGGTCGCCGTTCTTGTATCGCAGATTCCGGGAGTGCTCTTTGCGCAGGTAGTCCATTGCGTCCCAATCCCGCGCACAACACCACAGGAGCGTTAGATTGTCGTCGGCGTAGCGCATCGTGCCTTGCTCCCATTCGCGGCGTGTTCGAGCGACGCTTTTATCCGTTTGGGCCAACAGTTTCAACCGCCGGGTATCAATATTCCGTAACATGGTCGTCCTCGTTTAATGCGTTCATCATCGTTTCGTTCAATTCTTCTTGTAATCGGTCATAAGCTGCGGTATTGGGACGCGTATCGGCAAGTATCGCCCGCAGCTTGTTCACCGCCGTTTGGTGTGCCTTGAAAATTGCGATACGTTGCAGATTCCGTTGTACGGCAGGATCGGTGCGGTCGAGTGCCGGCCCCATGCGTTTATATTTGGCTTCGATATTCGTCAGACGGTCGCGGAGGGTGTAATACCGTTCGGCTGGATTTTCGGGGCGTGCCGTTCCATAGAAGCGATTTATTACGGGCAGATCGCGGCTGCTGATTTCTTCTCCGGTGAATAGCGCCTGCGAGGTGTGCACCATGTCTTTGATGAACTTACCCATTCCGCCGCCGTAATAGGTCAATACGTGTTCGACGTGCGAGGGGTTGTACTCGAAGATACCCCGCAGCAGCGGGTCGATTTCTCCGTTCTTGCGTAGTCCGGCCGGTGTGTTCTCATCGCCGCCGCCTAACCTGTTGATCCCTCGACAGAGGTAATAAATCGCTTTGTTTACGTTTCTCAGTCCCATTTCCGAGAGCGGATAGTTTGCCGTCGTCGAGTAGCTGCGGCGTCCGACAGGATAACCGAACGCATCCTCTCCGGCATACCAGATGTCGTACCACGGCGTCAAAGCCGTAGGAATCAGTACACGTGTCGCATCTCCTTTGGATGAGGGCGAAGCTACGGGCGAGAAGTCCTCATAGAGCATCGTAAGCATCATGCGTGCGGCATCTTCGGAGCCGAGTTTTCCTCGGTAAAGGTCATGCAAGGCAGTTCCTATGCCGAAGAAAGCCCGGAATCCCTGTGGAAGCGGAATCTTCAAGTAACCGCGCTTTCCCATGCCGGGGATGATGAGGTGGTTATGTCTTTCGTATTCCGTAACGGCCAGATCGCGGCCGTCGCCTCCGCTTCCGGCGAGGAAGAAATCAAGCAGCAGACTGTCGAGAAATCCAGCCGCCGTCAGCGTGGCAACAGCCTGTGCAAATCTTTTCCGGTTACGCATGGCGATTCGTGCGACCTGTGCCGCTCCCTGTACCGAAGCATTGAAAAAGACGTAGAACATGCCGAGCGGCCGGGTTGCCGTACCGCGACGGTTGAAATTCACCGTAACGTTTTTTGCATCGTCGATAGCCGTAAGGAGCGATTTTCCTTGTTCAAGCGATGTGGTGAAGGTCGCCAAACGGGATGTGTTTTCGGCAATGCGGGAGGCATTTTCCAGCGCGACGCCTATTGCTTGCATACCGCTTTTGCGGGCAGCATACGAGAGCCATACCCCGGCGCGTTCGCTGCGCTGCGTTGCTTTCAGCAGTTCACCTATACGCCCCGTGCGGAATGCAACGTAACGTTTGATCTCCTTTTCGGCCTCGGCGATGTCTTTACTATGTACGAACCCCGTTTCCCCGCCGTTTTCACGGAAATAGTCGTAAAGCGTGTCCATGACCCGTTCGCGGCCGAATTGCCGGATTAGTTCCTGCCGATCGGCGGTGTCGAGTACGTCGAGCGTCCCGGTTTCGGCGATGGTCAGCGGCTCGGCCTTGCCTCGCAGTTCGCGGGTGATTGCGGCCATACTTGCAGGGATGTTACGCACGAATCCTTCGAGATTCCCGCCTTTGTCGATGGCGTGTACCAGCGCGGCGTGCTGCACGTCGCGCAGGAAATTCGCTGCGACAAACGCCGGATTTCGGGAGGTAAAAGCTCTTGCCAGCCAGCGTGTCGCGTTCCCGACCGTATCATCCAGCCATTTTGGAATCGCCAGCCGGTTATACTGGTTGATCGCGTTCGCCACGGCGGGATCGGCGAAGGTTATCACATAACGGATACCGTTCACGTAACATTCCACATTGCGCTGTCGTTCGTAAGAATGTCCCAAGTGTCCTTCGTGCTCGAAACGACTGCCCGATTCGGCTTCGCGGACAATGTTGAACCGTTCGGTCTCCTCGATACGGTTATACAGGTAGTCGGCCAGTTCATCATCGTGTGCTTGAAGTGCCGCGTTCATCTCCTTTTTCAGCCGGGCGATCTCCTTACGTGCCGCCTTCGATAGTTCGATGTCCTCGACGGCGGGGTCTATGGTCGTCGTAACCCATCTGTTGCCGATGCCTTTTGCCAACCAGACCTTATCGACGCGGAACAAGTCTTCCGAATTGCGGCTGTTGTTCTGCACCAACCGTAAGGCCGACTGCCTCGCCCTGTTGGTTTTGGCGGCGATGATCGCTCCGATACCGATATTCACCATTTGAGCGATCGGATTGCGGGGCTTTGCGATACGTCCTTCGGCTTCGTGCAGCACTTTCCGTAAGGGGCGCGGCCCCGCACTGTCGTCGATGAAGTCGTACACGTCGGCCGCATCGAAAGCCACCGGCTCGCCTTTCTGGTCGCGGTAGTTGTAATCATAATCCCGTAAGGGTACATAGTAGTCCCAGCCGTGCCCCTTTATCAACTTGCGGTGTTCGGGGGCTAACATTCCGTCCTCGACGAGGATTTCCAGCACGCGGTCGTTAGCCGCATTGATTCGCTGCCATAATCGCTGTGTCGGAATCTCTCCGGCCCGGCGGCGGAAATCTGCGACGATACTTCGGGCCAGCGTTTCGTTCCACGCATCGCGCGGGTCGAGGGATAGGGCCGCAATCCCCGTTGCCTGCCGTTCGAGCGACGATTCGGCCGTGATGTAGTCGATGATGTGTGTTTCCGTCATGCCTGTTTCACGGGCTATGGCTGCGATTTGGTCGAGTATGGGGTCTAAATACTCTTTCGTGTATTTGTCGATTGCGACTTTGGCGATGCTTGTCAAGTGGTTCAAATGTTTGTGTATGTCCGTGAGGTCGTCGATGCTGCCTCCGCGCCGCACGACTTCTTCCTGTAATCTTTCGACGGGTAAAGTGCTATCTATGAACCGGAGTTGCTGACGGCTTTTCCAATTCCGCTTGTCGTAAATCACAGTCGGTTCGATTCCGGCCGGCGGAGCCATTTCGGGCTGTGCCCGTTTCTTTTTAAGCAATTCTTCGACATACTCGCTCGCATATTTGAAATTCTCCGGTAGAGGTCGTTCGCTTTTCATCGTGCGTCGCCGCAACGGAGTGCGGTAGTTGTCGGAGAGGACGAAATCGAGGTGTTTGCGCATGGAGCGCACGATTTGCTCTTTCGTCTCTTGGGGTAAGGTTTTCACCAGTTCGTCGATGATGCTGCGATAGCTTTCTTGATCGGTGAGCTTTTGGAGGTCGAATAATGCGAGGTATTTGCGCATGGCCTTCAAACGATCATTGCCCATGCGGTCAATGATGGCTCGGCCCATGTCATCAAGCAGTCCATATACACGCATAGCGAAGTCATCGGCATTATGTTCGCCGAGTAAAACTCCGGTGATATGATGCTCGCGGATGTAGCGTTCGATGCTATACCGTTCGATATTTTCAGGTGTAGCGTCGTCGAATATCGCACGGTAACGCACGTTTTCAGAACGACCGAAAAGCTGTTTACGGATGCGTCGTTCGGTCGCTGTTGCGGCGACGGCTTCGGCGGCCGTGCGTGTTTTTTGCAGGCGGTGTTTCGACAACCACAACAAATAAGCGATGTCGCGGTCGCCGATACGCAGCGGAAGTCGCAATATGTCGCGTAGCAGCGAGCGGATACGGCCGATGATCCGGGCAAAGCGGCTCGGCGTGATGTCGCCTTCCGCCAAATGTGCGAGGTATTCTTCCGTTGCCAGACGGCGGGTATTTGCCTGGCGGTGCTTGGCGCCGGAGGATTGGTGCTCCTGCTCGCGGGCAATGTCGGCCACACGGCTGCGCCCTTCGGTATCGAGACCATTGTAAACCTTATCGAGAAAGTCGCCGAAACGGTCGCCCATCAGCGAGCGTAAGCCCATGTGTCCGACAATTTCATGCAATACGGTCGCTTCGGCATCGGCGAGTGTCGTAATATTGGGCAGGACAATGAACGTTTGTCCCGTTTGCGGGTCGTAAAAACCTTTTGAGTGTCGTTTACGACGTTGCACGAGCGGGTCGGAATCGGTAATTGCATCGAGGTCGTCGATAATCTCGACCGGAGTGTTCAGCGTGCGGGCGATCCGGCGAACGCGGCGAGCCAACTCCGCATCGCTTGCCGGGGCGTCGGAACCGAACGGATTGCCACCGTCGCGGAAGCGGAGGCCGTTTCCTGCATTGTCGTCAATCAATTCGTCAGGGTCGATGTCTATGGTTGCGGTTCCGGACTTGTCGGTTTCCTCCTGTGCTTCGATCGCTGCCAGTTCCACTTTCATCTGCTCTTCCAGCTCGGCGATGCGTTCTTCTGCCGCCTCCAACTCTGCTTGTTTGGGAAATCCATTGCCGACCTGCGTCTGTAAATATTCGATGGCTTGTTGTGCCGTTTCCATTCCGAGCTGCCGCTTCTGTATTTCGGCGTCGTACTCCTCACCGGAGAGCACTTTTTCGACTTGGCTGATGACGTTAATCATCTTAGCTCCGGCTTCGCCTTGCAGGTCGCGCCATTCGTTGCATTGGTAATAAATCGTGCGGTTGATGCGCTCCTTTTCATTGGAAAGGTAATTCCGTCGTAAAACAATTATAATGTCGAACTCTTTGCCGTTGATTCCGATGCGGAGTGTCATGTCCGATTGTGTACGGTCGGGTGATTGGCGGAGGGCATCCGCTTCGGCTTCGATGCGTTTCGAGAGCGGAACGAACAGGTCTTCGATTTTTTCCGGCTCGGAGGCTTTGAGTTTTCCCACTTCCACCGATACCACTTTATCGTCCGGAAACAGGCTTCGCAGGAAATCTTTTTTCTTACGGATTTGAGCAATTATTTGCGGGGTTGTTTGAAGGACGTTTTGCAGTCGTTTGAGTTCATGTGCGACGTATATTTGATGTTGATTGTAGTAGTCGCGTGCGTTTCTCAGCTTGCGTAGTTTATTCTGTTCGAGCGACAGGGCGAGCGCCGCAGCGCTGCCGGAGAGTGAGGCCATCATCTGCCCGAAATTCGTGCTGTCGCTGCTGTCGGTTTCGGGTTCTTCGAGCGAGCGTTCCGTAACCTCGCCCTTCATTGCCTGCTTAATGAACGATTCCTTGATTTTCAGCCGTTGGTAGCCCGTAACATCAAGCGTTTGTTTTACTCCGAGGCGCAGAATACGCACGGGTTTGTCCATTTGCAGGTGCAGATTGCCCTGCCGCACAATGCGGCCGATGCGTTGCAGGTAGTCCATAGGACGTATGGGTACGTCCAGATTGACGAGCATGTGCAGACGCTCCTGCATATTTACTCCGATACCTAATTTCTCGGTCGTGCCGAGTACGATCCGTACTTCGCCGTTGTTTATTTGCTTGTAGAGCGCCTCGCGTTTCGCGTCCGTTATGTAGTCGTGGATGATAGCGACCTGCTGGGCCGGTATGCCGGCGTCGATGAATTTACGCTTCATATCCACGAAAAGATTGAAGCTGTGGTCGCGGCTTTGGTAGGCGTCGCAGAAAACAGCAACGGTGCCGTTGTAATCGGCCGTTGCTTTCAAATCTTCTACGACTTCGCGCACGGCATGATTGACTTTGCTGTTGGGATCGTCCGGTAGAGCGGGATTAACCAGCCGCACGTCGATTGCCGCACGTTTGGCCAGTCCGAACATGACCAGCGGGATATGGGAGTTACGACGTTTTTCCTTACCGGACATAGCGTCGTATTGAGTCAGTATTTCCCGTATGCTGCGCATGATTGCCCGCAGCGCAGGCGTTTGGTCGAGCAGTATATCCTTCGGTTTGCCTCCCTCAATGCGCGGCGTTCCTACACCTTCGCGCAGATCCGGTACATCCTCCGTGAGTACGGTGTGCGCGACTTTCTTCCAGATCGCCAGCAGTTCCGGCACGTTGGAGTAACTGGCGAAGCGTTCGACTACGCGGAATTTGCCGTTTGTGGCAAACTCGGCCGATTCCTCGATATTTCCGAAATTGTTCGCAAAGGAATCGAAATCGGCGATCTCGTACTGTTCAAGTTCGTGTTTGGGCAGCAGATAGCGCAGGAACGTCCACATCTCGGCCATTGTATTGGATATGGGTGTTCCGGTGGCGAATACGACGTTTTTGTTCTGTTTATTTGCCAGAATATAAGATGTTTTCAGCCTCATGCTCTGCGCCCGTTGCGACGCCGCAGGGTCTATACCTTTGATATTTTGCAGGTTGGTGGTAAAACCGAGCTTCTTGTAGGCATGTGCTTCATCTACCAGCAAAGCGTCGATTCCCAACTGTTCAAAGGTCATCGTCTCGTCCGTGCGGCGGTCGAGCAGACGTAATGCACGAGTACGGGCCTGTGCTTTGAGTTTTTCTTCCTCTTTGACTGTTTTATCCGTTATTTTCTTGTTTTCCAGTCCTTCGATCTGTTTCTTGATTGCATAAGCCTGCCGTTTGGCATTGTCCGGAGAATTGGCTTCGATTTCTTCGAGCTGTTGCATCTTCTCTGCGATCAGCGTGTCGATATATTCATTGACACGCTCCGGGGCATCCGGTATGGCATCCAGATAGCTGTGATAGAGTACGACAATATCCCAATCGTTATAGGCGATCTTTGCGAATAATTCCTGCCGCTGCGATGCCGTGAGGTCTTTTTCGGACGGAACGAGGACACGGGCGGCCGGATAGAGGGATTTTATTTCGGAGGCGAATTGGTTGAATGTCGAGCGTTGTACGACGATGCACGGCTTCTGGGCGATACCGAGCCGCCGCATCTCCATTGCCGTAGTTATGAGGGTCAGGGTTTTTCCCGTGCCGACTTCGTGTGCCAGCAGCGTTGCTCCTTGCAAACCTCGCATGACACCGATTTTCTGATGCTCGCGCGGCTTCTTCGTGTGTGTGGCGTTGGGAAAATAATCGAACGATGAAACGTCGATTTGTCTTTCGACGGTGCTGTTGAAGGTTCTGTTATATATTTCGACGAGCTTATCGGTCGTTGTTTTATCTTGTCCTTTAATCCATTGTTCGAATCGTTCTTCCAGCTCGGTCTGTTTCATGGCGGCCTGCGTCATCGCTTCGGGGTCTTTGACACGCTTTTCTTTCTGAGCCAAAGGGTCGTATTCGCTGCGACTGATGTAGGTCTGCGTCTTGTTCATCCGGTCGAGTGCGAGTTTGCTCCCCGGCGCTTGCGGAATCCCCATATTGGTATCGACCGTATTCCCTTCGTTCGAGATTTTGGCGATATACTTGTTGGCCGATGTTTTGGCGATATGGGCCGTTACGTTGAACGTCTCTTTGAAAAACTGTTCGTATAGGGCGATGGGTATCCATGTGCTGCCGAGCGATACTTTAATCAGCGGCAGCGGAATATCCATCGGAATAATTTTCACGAGCGCACGGATGTTGGCGTCGAACTGTCCGTTTTCATTGGCTTGCTCGGCCTGTTCGAGTTTCTCGCGGACATTTCCCGAGAGGTATTCGTTGCGCTCCTCATAAAGACCCGTTACCGGATTGACATAGATAAGTTCCTGTGCGAGCAGTTCTTTTTCTGTATCCTCTTGTGGTATGTGGAGCAATTCTGCGATATAGGGCATATCGAGCCGTCCGTAGCGGTAGAGCGATACGGCGATCGCGTCTTTCGGCGTGTCGGCTTTCAGTTCGCGTGTCGGTTCCAGCATCCGGCGAAAGAAGATGTCCGACCTTTGGATGTCATGTCGTTTCTTTCCGTCGGGAGTTACGATTTCCTTGTCGTTTTCGATGGCTGCGATGGAGGGAAAATCCACGTCGTCGCGCAGGAATGAAATACGCGTGTTTCTTGATAATGTCCCGTAACGACGGGTGAAGGTAGCGTAGGCGTCGTTAAGCTCGGCTCGCAGTTGCTCGATGTTCGGCAGATCATTGCGTTCGGCATCGAGCAGCTCTGTGATCGCACTTTTCAGCCGCAGGTAATCGCCTAACGCTTCGACTTTACTGCGGTTGCGGATTTTCAACGAGTTCCAGTCGGCGGGTACGGCTTGTCCGAACCGCACGATATATGGTTTTCCGTCGATGATCGTAAGTCCTCTCTCTTTTGTACTGTTGGGGGCCTCGACCGCTTGCGGTATTCGCTCCGTTGCGGGTGCCGGGGCCGATGTGTAGATATTTTCGGGGAGTGCGGATATGAAACTGTCGAGCGTGCGGGACTGGTCTATGTCGCTTGTGGGGACGCAGCGCTGTTCTGTGGGGCGTATTTCCACGCCACTTTCGAATCCGAAGCGCATCTGGCCGGCCATGAACTGCGGATTGTCGTGAAAATACTTGTTATAGTTCATGTGTGCCGTTGCTGCTTCGGTCTTTACCTTCCCGTTCGACAGTTTGATAATTCGTTCGTAGGGCGCCTCGCGTTCCGTAATGGTCGATTGCATATTTACGGCATAGGGTGCCGGCCCGGCTTCGTCGCGTTTGCGGACGATAATGATGTCGGCCGAGGTTTCGGTGCCGGCCGTATTTTTGAATGTACCGGTATTCAGACGGACTGCCCCGATGAAGTCTGCATTACCGTCGTTTACGACCCAATTCCGCAAATTTGCACTCCGATCGAGCGTTGCTGTCGAGGTAATGAATACGCCCAATCCGCCGGGTTTGAGCTTCCGGATGCTTTTGGCGATGAAATAGTCGTGAATCTCGAAACGTGAGGATAAATCGCGGTCGAACGTATCGTGTACTTTGAACGTTCCGAACGGTACATTGCTGATCACCAGCGAATAGCTGTTGTTAGGTATGCGCTGCTGCTCGAAACCTTCGATGTGGATATGCGCTTCGGGATAGAGCGCACGAAGGATGTGGCCGGACAGATCGTCGAGTTCGATTCCTGTCAAATCCGATTTCGACCGTATCGAAAGAGGCATCAGACCGAAAAAATGTCCGATGCCGGCCGATGGTTCGAGGATGCGGCCACCGTCGAATCCGAGGCGTTCCACCATATCCCATATCGACGATATGACTTCGGGTGGAGTATAAAATGCGGTGGTTGTGGATGCGCGTGCCGCTTCGTATTCATCGGCTGTCAGTAGTTCGCGCAGTTCGTTGTGGTAGGGATGGGCTATTTTGAAGATTGCTGGAATACCGCCCCAGCCGGAGAATTGCTCCAATACAGCTTTTTCTTCCGGGGTGGCTTCGCGGCCTTCGGCTTCGATTTCTTTAATGAGCCGGATTGCGGCGAGATTGGCTTTGATCTTGCCAACCTCGCCTCTCGGAGCGAGGTCGTGTCCTCGTTCGATTACATGGTTTTTGTACGAGGTGTTTTTTGCGACTTCGCTTTCTCCACCTTTTTCAACGTGGCGATGATCTCCCGCATCATTTTTTCGCTGATGGGTATTTGTTCCGGCTCCTCCGGACAGTAACACGGTCGGAGGAGTTGATAGTAATACTCGTCCACTACTACCGGATCTTCGTCCCGTTCGAGTGCTGCCTGCCGCCACCGCATCGCCCGTGTTACGGTCTGGTCTATCGAATCGAGCAATTCCGCCGGATTCTCCCGATACTGTTGCAACAGGCTTCTCGGCTGATAAAATGCCAGTTCCCAAAGCGCCGTCTTTGCGGCTTCCGTCTCCATAAGCGGGATAGTCTTTCTCGCTACTGTTTTCCCGTCGTTCATCGTTTCGTGTATTTTGATTCTCTTGTAATATATGGTCGAGCGTCTTGGCCGCTGTTATGTTGTCAAGATAAGCATTTAATTCTTTTTTTGCAAGTTCGGCCAGCTCGCCGACGGTAATATCTGCCGGGGCATAACGATTGTGTCCATTGGGTAAAAAGGTTTGTTCTTTGTTTCGCAGTCGCCATAATATTGGCTCTCCGAAGCCCATAATATCTTTTATTTTCAAGTTATTAGAATACCCGTATCGGTTGTCGTAGCTTTGTGGTGCGACGGGTACACTGACATAAATGCCCAAATCCGTTTCGGGTGCCCAAAGTGTAAACGAGCCGTCGCCGCCGGCCGGTGCTATATTGGTCTGGGCATAGATGGTTTTACCCTTGCGATCCGTTTCGTGCTCCCAGCCCAATTCATCGGCGAAAGCACGGCTGAATCGCTCCAAATCCTTGCGGAAGTTCTTTTCGGGGCGTAGATTGCCAGTCTCGTTTGTGTCTTTCTCGACAGCCCCCGTCATGTCGTATATTCCTGCCAATCGGTATTGTGCTCCCGTTCCTGTCGGCTGGGATGTTTTCTCGGCCTTGTCGAGATCGGCCATGTCGAACGCCTCCACCTGCTCGTAGCTGTCCATTTGCGCGGCATATTCCTCCATGCCGGGCATTTGGCGGGCGGCGGTGTAAATAGGTTTCAGATAGGGGCGGATCACGTCGCCCAGATCGGCGATCATCCGGCGGGAGAAGTCGGCGAATCGACGCGCTCCGGCCTCAACATGGTAAGCGGCCATTTGTGCACCTATGGAGAGTATTTCGGGGTCGAAGCCGGCGTTGAGTTGTCCGAGTTTCTCGCGCATCCGTCGTTTCAGTTCCTCGTATTGCTCAGTCGTTACCAATTTGTTCTGCGCCCCGTATTCGGGAGCTGTGCCGGCCGATGAAGCGGAATCGTCGGCTGTTTCCGATTGTTGTTTTTCCGCTGTCTGTCGGGCGTGTACCTCCTCTAATTCCGCATAGATGCTGTGTTGGAGCGGAAATACGGGTTTTCCTTCTTCTTGTTCTGCTGCCTTATTGATTTCCACCACTAACCGGATAGCGGCGTCTGCACTTTGTTCAGCCAATTTACGGATATGGTCGATGAATCGTTCGCGGGCTTCGTCATTTTGAACGATACTTTGTTTTTTATATCCCAGTCCCTCACGGGCCCTTGCCGAATAAAAACGGTACATATTATATGCCTTCGGAGAGTATGAATCTACCGGAACCAATGCCGCTTTATCAAATAGCGGATGTTGGATGGCGGGCTGTTCTTCCGATGTCGGGCGGGTGGCGTCGGATGTTGGTGCTGTCCCCCGAAATGCCTCGGCGTCTTCCGGGGTGTCGAATAGAAAACTGCGAGTGAAGGAGCTGTAATATCCGTCGTGTTCTTTGGCCCTCTTTTTCAAACTTTGAAATGCATTTCGTTCGATCCGTTCTGCCAATTTGACAGAGTAAAGAGTAGCGCCGGTCTTGGAGTGGCGGGTTTGTTCCGTAGGGCTGAAAAGTCCGGTTTCGGCCGATGTGTCGGATGTCGCGGTTTTCGTTCGATGCTGACTTTCGGCAAGGGTTGCCAGCTCCGCATGGATGCTGTGGCGAGGCGTAAGGATCGGTTTGCCCGCATATTTTTGAGCCGCAGCGTTGGCTTCCGCAACCAACTTGATTGCGGCGCGAACGTCTTTCTTGGCCAGCCGCCGCACGTCGCGGATGAATCCGGCTTTGATAAGGTCATTGTTCAGCACGCTGAAAACCTTATCGGGAAACGACGCGACGGCATGATGCAGGTATCTGTCGTATTCTTGGGTAATTGCAGGCGGAAACGTATCCTCGGCCGATGTGCTGTTTTGCGGGATTTCCTTTTGCCGTTCTTCTCGGAGCGGTAAAGTCCCCTGCGCATGATAAGCCTCCACCGCCTCGGCAATAACTTTGCTTTTCGAGGCTTCGGTACGGGCGATACGTTCCTGCAAACGGCCTATTTCCGCTTGCAGGGGAGCTAAAATGTCGTTGAGATTACGGTCGGAGAAATCGCGCGGCACGTCGAACAGATCGCCGTCGGAAGGTTCGTGAGACGGCCCGAACAACGTTGTTTGGTTATCCTCTTCGTAAGCGGTTCCGATATTGCGTTTTTCGGCAGCATAGCGGGTGCGAAGCGTGTGCAGTTCGGCCCTGTATTGGTCGAGACGGGCTTCGATCTCGGCGGCGGTCTCGGCCGCTATTCGTCGTTCGTCGTCGGTGAGGGGGCCGGATATTGCGTCCAGTCCGCCTCCATGTCGAACTGCGGCCGACCCGCCGCCCTGTTGTCCGAGATACGCATCATCACCTGCTGGGGCGTTACGTTGTTCTCCATCGACAGTCTCGCTACGATCGTTGCCAGTCGCTCCAAACGCTGAGGTGTCAATCCCGTTTCCGTTTTCGGTTTCGTCGTCATAATTTGCTGGATTGGGAGGTGCTGTCTCTGTCGCTTCAAAGTTAGTGTTTTTTGAAGATTCGGACGCATCCTCAATGAATAAATTATCTATTTCTGCCCATTGATCCTGCGACGTCTGTCCGGCCCATTGTGCGAAGGCGTCGTCATATAATAATTCCGTGCGGACGCGCTCCTGTTCGGCTTCATACTCCTGCATCCGGGCGTAATCCTCTTCGTCCATATCGTCGTATGGATTCGGAGTGTCGTTGTGCAACCTTACGGCAGCGTTGTAAGCCTGTCGTGGCGAATGTATTCGGGAGAGTACTTCCAGCACGGCATCTTTGATCGTCTTGTCGTCCATGTCCCAATGTGCCTGCTCCGTATTCCCGCCGCCGTATTGGAAATAAAGCCGCTCGGCGTATTGTTCGGGAGTGATACCGTCCGAAGATAGGATGCTGAACCGCGAGCGGCGTTCGTTTTCATTGCCCGTAAATCCGAGTTCTCGGGCCAACCCCCGACGATTGCCGCTGTCTTTCCATGCGAACCTCAACCCGCTGGCGATGTCGCGCAGGATCACGTCCTCGATAGATACGAAATCACCTAACTCGGCCGCAGATTGGGTGTAGGGTGTCGTTCGCTCTTTGCGGATTCGGGGTATTTCTGTGCGGGCGGGTGCCGCCGGGGGCGGCACGGCCGGGACCGGTGTCGGGTGCTCTTCAACGGGAACCGTTGCCGTGGCGTGCTGCTGTAAAAACTGCAAGGCGTCCGAATACATTTGCCGTTGTCCGGCATCGGCCGCTCCGTCGAGCATACGTTGTATGATTCGTTGTGCATCCTGCTCTCCTGCGGCTGCCCGAATCGCCTCGGCGAGTTGCCGGGCGATCGGTTCATTGTTCGTCGTGTCGGTATCCGTGGCTTCATTGTGCTGCGCAGGTGCGATGGCGGTGGTCGTTTCGGTCGGTGGTGGTGCCTCGGATTTCGGGGTGAGCGCATGGGCCGGTGTAAGGACGAATTGTCCGGTATCCAACTGTACGACGTAACTGCCGCCTTGCTTCCCTGTGATGCGCCCTTGTACCCCGTCTGCGGTAATTACTTCGTCGCCGTTGGCGTATTGTACGGCTTCGGGGGTAACGATTCGTGCGACTTCCTCTGGGGCAATGCCCGCTTCGGTGCCGGTTTCCATGTCGTATTGTTCCTGCTTGGCCCGATTCTCAGCTTCGGCCTGCTGTTCGATGATTTGAGCCTGCCGTGCTGAAAATTCCGCCAGCGGCGTTCGTTCGATATGTTCGAGTTCCGTCCGGTCGATCTGTCCGGGCTGGCCGGTTTCGGGGTCGAGGACGAATAAGGTTCCGCCCGTAGCCGCTTCGTCGGTGTCGCCCGAAAGTACGACATAGGTTTTCCCGTCCGCACGTCGGGCCGTTATGATTTCTTCGGTCGCCGTTTTGCCGTCAAGTCCTTTGTAGGCCCACCGCTCGGCGGTTTGTACGGCGGTATGGAGCGCTTCGCCCTCGGCATCGCCCGTCTCCATGCCGTCGAGAATCTGTCGTTGGAGTCGGAAGCGGGCATAGTCGGCGGCATGTGCGGC
>OGPE01000428.1_pt1 | contig 31910 bp, 47 predicted proteins | sample 1552881 | NCBI WGS metagenome assembly OGPE01 (sample SAMEA2580236, study PRJEB22360) | human gut metagenome | biome: human gut; feature: human-associated habitat; material: faeces | place: Denmark | collected 2008/2010 | reverse complement strand
GTTTTACCCCCTGCCCATTTGATGAACGGGCGGATCATTTTACAGGACTCCGTAATGGGAAGCTGGAATAGAAGGGCGCTGCAACTCTTCAATGCAGTGCTGGCGCAGATTGCTTATAAAATTGGTGGTTACTGACCCACTGGCAGAAAGGGTTAACTCGCCATCACGGCGGGTTTTAATGGTTAAACCTTCATTTTCGATAGCAGGTAAAAGAACATGCAAAATGAAGCTATATTGATCACGTCTGGTCATTATCTCTTCCTCAAAAAAGAATGAGTTGAACCGCCGCCACTTAATAAAGAGGCGGAGAAAATAGAGTTGATTTTTTAAAACCGAATTACTTAATTAGCTTTTTAAATAATTCAGCCAGTGCAAGCAGGAATCCTTTATTTATTCTTTGGGTATAAATAAACGGTTTATTTTTACCTTTGATAAATTGAACCTTCGCCGGTTCGGGCTTAAAAAATCTTCCGTCCGGCGTTTCCAGCCAGCCGCGTGAGTTCTTGAAGTGTGTGACCTGGCACCCGTGCTTAAGCAGGCTTGCCAGTGATGGGCCTTCATCGTGCATCACTGCCCCCTTGCTTATACATCTGGTCAACCGTGCGCATGGCTTCCGCTAAAGCAAAGTCACGCCCGTAATAATCACCATTGCTGGAAATACGATAAGAGTGCTTAAACGTAAATGGATTACGCGGGCATTTCTGAATAGTGAAGCCACGATATAAATATGAATGACGACTTAACTGTATTAATTGCACAGCCACAAAAGCCCCCTCACATTCCCAATTTAAGCAATTTACCATCAACATGGCGGGCCACGTCTTTGGTTATTTTCTTAATCAGCTTTTTATCCCTGATCATAAACTCGCCGCTATTGGTGCGAATCATGAATCCCGTTTGCATATCTTTTAAATGGGTGTCCAGAATGTCGTTGCATTCACGCACCCGGTTTTCGTGGTTGGCTGTTTTCTGGCTCATCGCGATAACCTCAAAGACCGATCCACAGCAACCAAGCGTCGCGCTGCTCTCTCGGACGGTTGTAGTAGGCGTCACGCATTGCACGATTGAACTCAGGAATATAGATCCAATTCTCAGCACGGGCGCCCAGGCTTTCCGGGTTCTTCCACGGAATGATCGGCAACTTACCGTCTTCAATCATGCTCTTAACCGTGGCGGGCTTCTTACCGATTAACTCGGCAAATTTAGGGTATGGAACCGCGTCAACGGCGTGACGCACTTCAATGAACCCCTCTAACTCTTTCTCTGTCATGTGTCATAATCCCCATCGGCGCTAGGCGCTTATTTCGGCTTGTAACTGCTTATATTGGCGGTTGCTCATGGTAGAGATTACCACCCTTAAGGAGAATGTTATGGTAGAGATCCCTACCCCGTCAAGCGGCGTGGGTGAAAAAATCAGAGCTATCAGGGATGCGGAGGGGTTAACAAGGCAGCAATTCTTTGAATTAACTGGAATACCTGCTGGCACGCAGAAGTATTACGAGACAGGAAGAGTGGAGAGTATTGGTAGCGATATCTTGCTTAAGATCACTCAGCATTCACGTTTCGCAAAATACACGCTCTGGCTTATGACTGATAAGACCGCCCCTCAAGCTGGTCAAATCGCACCGGCCCTCGCACACATTGGGCCAGAGTCAACTGGATCAGACCGCTCCGAGAAACAAACTGGTTAACTGTTTATAAACATTACATTTTCACTATCTGTTATCAGGATGGGGAAATAAACGCCGGAGGGCTTTCTTATGTCGATTAAGAAGCTCGAAGGTGGTCAATATGAAGTGGACGTATGGCCGCGCGGACGTAACGGAAAACGTATCCGCAGGCGATTTGAGAAGAAACAAGAGGCAGTTCTTTTTGAGCGTTATGTATTAGCCAACGCCGACAAAAAAGAATGGCTGGGCGCGAGCGTTGACCGCCGCACCTTAAGCGAGTTGTTAGATACCTGGTGGCTGCTATATGGACAGACTCAGGAAAATGGCGAGATTGAAAAGCGGCACCTGAATAAAACAATCAGGGCGCTTGGTGATCCAGCCGTTAACCGACTGAACAAGCGAATGATTGCACAGCACCGAAGCCAACGGCTGGAAGACGGTATCAGCGCAGCAACGATCAACCGGGATATTTACCGTTTGTCCGGGATGTTCAGCACGTTGATAAAGCTGGAAGAGTTCAGAAAGGAAAACCCCTGTAAGGGTCTGGAACCACTGAAAGAAGCGCCGCCAGCTATGACTTATCTCGCCAAATCAGAGATCAGCAAATTGCTGGATACTCTGACCGGCGACGATCGACGTGTAGCACTGCTATGCCTCAGCACTGGCGCACGCTGGGGTGAAGGCAGCACGCTGCGAGGTGAGCAGGTTAATCACGGGCGCGTGACGTTCCTTAAGACCAAAAACGGGAAAAAGCGCACGGTTCCCATATCGGAAGAACTGGAGAAAGAGATCAAGACCAGCGACACCGGGCCATTGTTCAAAGTTGACTATGAAAACTTCTGCGAACGGCTCAGACAGGTTAAGCCCGATTTACCACGCGGGCAGGCCACGCATGTGCTTCGGCATACATTTGCAAGCTGGTTCATGATGAACGGGGGGAACATTATTGCGTTACAGCAAATTCTGGGGCACGCCAGCATACAACAGACGATGGTTTATGCTCACCTTGCACCTGATTACCTGCAACACGCAGTAACTTTAAACCCTCTTGGCGGCGGGCTGATGGTGTGACAATGTTGTCTACATCTTGTCTACACCCTTAGCGCTTTATCCTTCTTGTAACTGCTTATGGCTGTTGCAAGGAGGATTGATTTATAAGGGATTTTTTCTAAGTGCCTGATAAAAAAAACCCCCACATCATGTGGGGGAAGACAGGGATGGTGTCAGAAAACACCACCTAACATAATGATATAAATGGATTTATATCATCCGCTGTCCACATAGCGTCCACATTGACTAAAACGCCCCTGCCCGTCAGGGGCTTTGTTTTTTCATCCAGCAGGGGTTATAAACAACTTTTAACCCAATATTTAATAAGGATGTTCCATGCTCAACTTCAAAGCGGCAATTGCAACCGTCGCCATTCTTCTGTCTATCAGCGCCCACGCCCAAACGAATAACGTAAAAACCTTGCAAAAACAGCTAAAGTTATGGCAACCGATTGAAATAAAAGAAAATAATAATGTCGCCACTATCGTTCTTGACGCAAACCAAGTCACACCTGAAATTTATGATGCAGTCATAAGCTCAGGAATTTGTATGGATGTTTGGACAAAAGATGTACCGAATGGCTATATGAAAACAACCAAAGAATTGCACGTACTGAACAAACACAAAGCAATGGGGTATGTCCTCGAAAAACCATTAGCAACATGTGACGAAATGGGGAAAGAAAGTACCGAAAGAGCAAAAGTGATTATGCTTTCCAGGACTCATTTGTATTGACCTATCCCGCTAAACACCAAACAAAAAACCCCTCGACTGAGGGGCTTTCTGATAGAGATTACATCCACATAGTTTGCTGACCTGATGGCAACGGATGCGGCCTGACGGCATTAACCTCACCCGGCTTAACAATGTAACGCTGCACCGACTCAAATGTGATAAACGTGGCACTACAATTCACGTTCTGACACTGGTGATAACGCTCCTTTGTCGTATCGGTCATGTAACGACTTGTGCGTGCGTGGGCGGCATGCTGGCATAACGGGCAATGAAACATATTAAGCACCTCAACGGTTTGGCTGATGCGTTGATTTTACCCAACAAACCCTTATATAACAAATAGATAAATTACAATTACCCATCATCATCTTCCGCTTTATACTCTACGTCAGAGAGCTTAACCTCAAGCTCTAAGCCCGTCGTGAAGCCACTATTATTCAGGCTGTGAGTCACTTTACTGATTAACCATGCCTGCTCGTCTATGACACGCTTAAAGCCCGACACACGCACCGGTGTCTCAGGGAATAAATCAGCCCTACCAAGCGCCAGCGTAATTGAAAACTCCGCAACGCCTCGCTGCAGCTTATCCCACTTAGCCTGAGCTGCGCGCATTGCCTGCGCCTTTGATGCGTAGACTGTCGTCAGCGCCAGCACGTTATCAGCCTCACCGGCCATATACTCACCCTCACGCGCTTCCGGCTCTTTTTTGGCCTTTGCCCTTTTGCTGACCGGCTTTGCTTTCGGGTGCTCCAGTGCGCGCAGGTGCTTCTCTTTTGGCTTACGTTTCAGCGTCACTTTTTGCTTTTGCGGCTTCGGGTCTTTGGTGTGCAGCCATTTTGCTGTTACGCCGGTGTAAGCACCACGGTCAGCAATGGCAAACTGATGACGGTCGCCATCGCTGCGGGTCAGGGTCATTTGCGGGACGGGCTTGCCACTGGCCGTCATCGCACTACCGGCTTTCAGAAACAGGAGTTTACCCGCTTTCACTGACACCGCCGCCCCATTGCGGTCAGCCAGCCGGGTCAGAAATACGGCGTCGGACTCCTGCGACTGGTCGATATGCGGTACCGGTATTTTTTTTAGCGAATCCGCGACACTGGCCGTCAGTTTATTGCGCTTTGCAATGGTGCTGACCAGCTCACCGAGGGTGGTATCGTGCCATGACTCCTCACGCCGTGAATTGAGCGTTCCGCGAAAATCTGCACTACGCGCCCGAATGGTCAGGGTATCAGGTGCGCCCCGATGCTCAATCTCATCGACAGTGAAATCGCCCTTATTCAGAAGTGCCGAACCCTGCCAGCCAAGCCACAGCGTCAGCACAGCCCCGCGCAGGGGTAACTCGACTTTGCCGTCGGTGTCGTCGAGCTCAATGTCGAGCTGGTCAGCCTCAAAGCCCCTATTGTCAGTCATGGTGAGAGAAATCAGCCGGTCACTAAAATTGCTGGTAATGTCCTGGCTGTTCATCGTCAGCATAAATGCCGGTGCAAGGCTGGCACCGGCGTCAATGGTCATGCCCGTAATCATGCGGTCAGCCCTCCGAGCACACCCTGCAGCTTATCAGTCAGATTACCGGCAGAGCCGAGTAGCTCGCTGGCTTGCTTATTCAGGTCGCCAAACATTGCCGTCAGTGATTCATCGACCCGTTTCAGCGAAAGGGTGAAATCAATCTTTCTGGCCGCGCCGTCGCTGAAAAACTCGGTATGCGTGGTCGACACCTTATCGACGATATACATCCCGAAGATATTGCCGGTTCCCTCAATAAGCGGCCATGCTCTGCCCTCGTCGGCCATCAGCTCAACAGCAAGCAGGGATATACGACCGCCGGTAATAGCAGGGTAAAGCGTACCGGCAAGCTGGAGCGCGTTTTCCCCCTCACCGAGAAACTGATACGCAGGCGGTTTACCTACTCTGTCATTAGACGCCCAGCGGTAATCCTTCGAGTGCTGCATCGACTGATAAGGCAGGGTGCGGCGTTCAAACACAAACATTCCAAGCGCAAGCATCATCGTTTATTCCTCTCAGTCATGACCCATACTGGCACGCTGACGCGCACGCTTTTCGCGCTCAATCTGTTCGAGCGTGTCGCGTAGCTGCCTGTCAAGCTGATGCCCCGGTGCAACACCTCCCGGCAGAGTGATGTTGTATTCGCTTTTACTCTGGTCAATGTAAGAGCGTCCCGCCGGTGCGGTAACTGGCTGGTAAGCCTGATAGCCGCCATATGTGCTGGTTGCCGGGATGTAGGAATTGCCCTGCGTGGCGGCGTTGGTTTTGACGGCAGTCTGGTCGAGGCTGTCCGATTCTTTGTTGATGATGCCGAGTTTTTCGAGAAGCCAGTCGACACCGCTGCGCAGCTTGTTAAAAACATTGAGCGGAGCCATCAAAGCAGAGGCCAGTGCCTGACCAAATATGACGCCGACATTTTTGCAGCTATCAAGCGTCTCCTGCGTGGCCTTGACCGGTGCAATTAGGTCTTTAAACCATTGCCAGACGCCGCGCAGCTTCTCACCGAGTCCGTCAAAGATGGGAGCTAGTGGAGCGAACATTTCCCCGACCGGTGCAAAGGCACTCATGATGCCCTCAATCACCCCCGAGAAAAATGCGCTGATGGGCTCCCAATATTTGCGGATGAGTAGAGCCCCGGCCACAATCGCCGCACCGACGGCCACAATCGGCCAGGTAATCGCACCGAGCGCTGTCACAATGGCACCACAGGCAACAGTAAAGACCGTACCCAGCACGCCAGCGGCGGCGATAATGGCATTTATCCCAGCAATAACCGGCCATGCAACCAGCCCAATAGCGCCAATCACACCGATGAAAGCCAGCGCGCCGGTAACGACTGTAAAAATGGTTTTAGTCAGCTCTGGATTTGCCTTTGTCCACGCCCCTACGGTGCCTAACCACTCTGTAGCCGATGTGGTTAACTTACGTAGCGCAGAATCTTCTTTTTCGAACACTTCAATCTGCAAGTCTTCCCATGCAGACTGAAGGTTTTTTAAATCCCCATCGAGGTTATCGGTTTGAATTTTTGCAATAAGCTCCGTGGTACCGGCAGAGTTCTTAATCTCATTTCGCTTTTTATCAAGAGATCCATCACCGGCAGCAGCAACCAGCTTAATCGCGCCTTTCATCGCCTCTTCACCGAAAATAACTTTCAGGTACTCGCCTTGTTCAGCAGTACCCAGCTTATTTTTAGCAAATGAAAGGTTAATGGCTTTGAGGATTTGCTCCACCGGGAGCATGTTGCCTTTAGAGTCACGGGTTTTAACGCCCAACTCCGCGATAGCATCAACGGCTTTACCGAGTGGAGCCTGCAGACGGTTAAAGATGGCGCTCGCCCCCGTTCCCGCCATTGACCCTTTGATGCCGTTATCTGCCAGTATGCCGAGCATTGCGGTAGTATCTTCGATACTTGCCCCCGCCGCCTCAGCTATCGGGGCGACATATTTCATTGCCTCGCCCAACTCAACGAGTCCGGTATTTGATGACGTAAATCCTTTGGTCATCACATCCGCCACCCGCTGGATTTCCGTTGTAGGCAGATTAAATGCCGACTGCATATTCGTGATAATGTCAGCGGCTTCGGCAATATCCACATCTGCGGCAAGACTTAAATTAACTGTTGACCCTGTCGCCGCCAGCACGTCATCAGCCTTATACCCCGAACGCGCTAGTGTAGTTTGTGTACGGGCAACATCACCCGGCGAAAATGCTGTCGTCGCCCCAATATCACGCGCCTGCTTCCTGATTTGTGCGAGTTTTTCATCACCCTTATTCAACCCGAGAATTGCCTGAGTGCCTGACATTTGCTTATCAAAGCCAATACCCGGAGCAATAAAGCGAGATGCACCATAAAGCCCGGCGGTAGCCACCCCTACCCCGGCAGCGCCAGCCGCCCCCACATTACCGGCAAGCTCTTTGCCTGACTGGTATCGGGCTTTCACCCGGCTTAACTTTGCCTGCTGCGCACTGACGCGCGCCAGTGCCTCGCGCTGTCGGTTAAGTTGCGCCGTCGTTTCGCTGATGGAGGTTTTGAGCCGACGCTCGTCGGCAGACAGGGTACGGGTATTAATACCGGCCTGCATCAGCTCGGAGCGCTGGCGCTGTACCGACGTTCTCAGGCTGTTGTATTTCGTCTGCAGCTCAGAGGCGGCACGCTTTGCCGCTTCGAGTGCCTGCGCCTGCGCGCGGGTCGGACTGGTGGTGTTTTTAAACTGCACGGCCAGCTCACCGGCTTCTCGTTTCGCCTTATCAAGCGCCTGACTGGTTACGGCCAGTTGTGCGCTTGCCTTACGAAATCCGTCGATTTTCGACGCCTGACCGTTCAGGTCACGCAGCCCTTTTTGTGTGTTGCGAATATCACCCGACAGGGATTTACTCGCGGTCTGGATGGATTTAAGCGGTCGGGTCGCCTGGTCGACCGCTTTCAGCAATACCTCAAGCCTCAGGTTATTACTCATTGTGGTTTCCGCTACGCTGTAGCGCCTTTTCGCGCCATGTGATGAGCTCGGTCAGGCTCAGGGAATAGAGCTCTGATGGCGACCAGTGGAAAATCACTGCGATATCCGCCATCAGGTCATCGGTCGACAGGTCGGGCGGGAAATCTATTCCGCCGAAGCCGGTGACAAAAAACCAATCACCTTAGCGGCCAGCGACAGCATATCGGGCAGATTCATTGCGGTTAACTCCTGCGCCGTGAGCGCGGGATAGGTCATGCGGGGCAGCACTTTAATCAGCGCATCGACTTCGGACTGCGCCACCGCCGCCAGACTGACGCCGCGCAGGGTACCGGCGTTCGGCTCAATCAGGGTGACCTTATCAATCGTCTGACCGGCACGCTTAATCGGCTTGTCGAGGGTCACGACGTTCGGATTTACGGTGTCAATTTCTTTGCCAGCCGTATCAACAAATTCAGGGGTTTTACGTGGTGCTTTTGCCATGATGTTTTTCTCTGCTCTGAATGGGATTAATAACCGGCCAGCAGTGCTGACCGGTCAGGGAATTACAGCCCGATTGCGCGGCGGTGCTGTTCCAGACGGTCGACGCCGCTCACCTTCTCGACCATATTGACGGTGTCGATTTCGATGACGTCGCTACCATCAATCGTGAGGCGGTAATAGGTGCAAACGGTCGACAGTTTGGTCGAGGTGTTTTCACCCTGCTTATTCTCGCCGCCGTCGATTTCTTTATGACGGCCACGCATGACCACCTCAACGGCCACGATTTCGCCGGTGTCGTCACGCTGGTATGATCCTGCAAAACGCAGCGGCACAGCATCGGCACCCGGCGCGGCATACTGCGCAAAGAGCGCCACATCAGGCAGGCCACCGACAGACCACTCGACGGTGAGCGCATCGTCATCGAGGCCGAGGTCAATCGGAGCCGCGCCATTCATACCGCCGCCGCGATAGTTTTCGAGCTTGCGGGTCAGCTTCGGCAGCGTCACGGATTCAACAACGCCCATGTAGCTCAGGCCGTCGTTGAACATGTTCAGATATTTGAGTTTGCGGGGTAGTGCCATGTCGTTTCAGGCTCCTTAGCTGTTGACCGATTCGGCAAGATTCACCAGATATTTATCGGTGATACGCTGGCGCAGGGTCAGGCTTTCCAGTGGTGGAACCGGCGTATAGTCGTAGTCGATATACAGTTTCCCGGCCTTGAGGGTTTCCTTATCGTTCGATTCCTCGTCGAACCAGCATTCACCGTCCACGATGTAGCCATTTGATTTCAGCTCGCGGAATTTTGCGTTGATGCCATCGACAATGTCACGGATGAGCGATGCGGTGATGGGCTTATCGACCGCCCACATGTGCGCCTCGGCCATTGTGTCGGCCAGCACCTGCGCGGTGCGGGTGTAGTTCTCAAACAGGAAAAGCGGGTCATCAGAGCAGGTGCGGTTACCCCAGAAGCGGAAACCATCCTTGCGCACCAGCGTTGTTACCCCGGCCTCGTTGAGCAGGTCAGCATCGGTGCCAGATGCCTGCAAATCCCAGAAGACTGACGCACTGATGCCGGTGACACCCTGCACGCCGACGTTAGACAGGGTTTTATGCCAGCCGACAGTCTGGTCGATATAGGCGCGCAGGCCGAGTGCGCGCGCCGTGGCGTAGGCCGTTGCGGTGGCGTTCGCGGTGGTATCCCATGCAAGGAAATCAGGCCAGATAACCATCAGCTCACGCTGGCTGAAATTATCGCGGTATTTGATGGCGTCTGAAATGGTCTTGCAGCCCCATGCGCTGACGTAACCAAACGCGCGCAAGCTGATGCAGACCGACGCGAGTGCGGTTGCGACCTCCTGCGTATCAAGACCCGGCACACCGAGAATGCGCGGCTTAACGCCGGTGACCGCTTCGGCAGTCAATAGCGCCTTGATGCCGGTGTATTTACCGTTCTCATCCGTGCCGCCGATGATGTTAGAAATGGTCTGCGCCTGAGCTGCATCCGGGTCATCGTCGACGCCTTCGGCAACGCGCACGACAACGGTAACGGGTTTTGACTGGTCGGCGATAGCCTGCAGAGATGCGGCCAGCGTGCCTTTTTTACCGGCTTTCGCAATGGCGCTCTGCACATTGGTAATCAGTACCGGTTCGTTGAGGGGGAATGCTTCGGCATCCGCATCGCTGGCCGTGCAGACCATGCCGACGATTGCGGTTGCTACAGTGGAAATGACGCGGGTGCCGTCGTTAATTTCAAGCACCTGCACGCCGTGGTGTAAATCACTCATCCGGTTAACTCCGTGGTTAGTGGGCGAGTGTTATTGTCCTGGCTGGTCTGGTGAGGGGCTATTTGTCGGCGATGGGTGGCGGATGGCACATAAACAAATCATAAAAAAGACGGGCATCAGCCCGCCCTGCGTTATTCTGGCTTAAGCGGCCATTCGATATCCGGTGCCGTGGAGGTGTCGACCGCGTTCAGCGCCTGAATGTATTTCATCCACGTAATCAGGCTGGCCTTGTCATCGTCACTGATGATGCCGAGCTGCAGCTCGGTCTGCCACAGGCTGATTGTGCTTTGCGCTTCGGCCAGCAATGAGGCTTTTTTCTGTTCTGCTGCCGCAACCTGACCGCTTTTCTGCGCATCCGCATCCGTAACCCATTCGCTGCCGTTCCAGCGGTCATAAGGCGTCAGCGGTTCGATGGTGGTCACATTATCAGGATAATCACCGAGCCCGGTTATCTCGACAGACTGGCCGGTTTCCGTGTCATACACGGACTCGCCCCGGTGGTCGATAACATAATCCCACCCGTCAAAGCTGACCGTGCGGCAAATGGCAAACCCCGCCTTTTCATCGACCGGCTCATCGGTGCAGGAATTGGCAGGAATACCCACCCCCACTGCAAGATATTCGACAGAAGTCGACAGATACTCGCGCGTTTCACCATCGTAGTTATAAACAGTGGCATCACCGGCTTTAGTGGCAATACCGCTTTTATTCAATGTTGCTTTCGCCATTATGCAGCCCTCACGATGTAATTGAATGCGATATTTCGCGGACGAGTTACATTGAAGAACCCATCTTTAAGGACTGCCGTCCTGCGTTGGGCGTTGGTTACAGTCCCCAAATCCATGTACCAGAGGCTGTCACTTTGGTAACTCGCGGACAGGATTTTATCACCGCCATAATCAACCGTGGTGCCGTTACTCATATACGAGATATCCAGCCCGGTATCATTATCATCTCTCCCGCCTACCAATGTCCCTTTTTGCCATGCAAGTAATGCACGCCCTGAATCGACACCTCGACCATCATCCCAGCCTCGCAAAAACTCACCGCGCATATCAGGCAGGTTACCGGAAGGATAAGCGACAGCCAGCTTTGGGTATTTCGCCTTGTCAAAGGCTGCACCATTGCATTTTAGCCAGCCACTCGGCGGGGTTGCCTGCGGCCACGGCAGCGGAAAGCCAACCGGAATATATTTATCGATATCCGCCGTTTTGAGGTACTGCTCGTGCGGGTCAGCGGCGGCGATGTGTGCGGCCAGCAGACTATCAGCATAGGCTTTCACCTCGATAACCTTATCATCGACATACTGACGCGTTGCCAGTACGACCGACGGGTCAATTTTCAGGGTGATTGCCGACGTGCTCGATACAATCAGAATCATGCGAATGGTCTGCGTGCGGCCGCTTCCCTCCTGCAGTTGCGGCTTGTAGGTCTCAGGGCAGTTCGCCACGGCAATCAGGATGCCGTCATCATCGTAAAGACCAATCTCGCGGATCCAGAAACCGCCCTCATTCTCGGGAATAATCTGTTCCGCGATAATCTGGCTGGTATTGGCCGGGTCAACGGTCAGCAGGTTCAGCGGCGCGATGCGCTTCTGGTTAATGAGCTTCGTCTGCGCCGGGTCAGGAGTCGGCAACGTACCATTCGCATCACCGACGGCCATCTGCGTCAGGTTGAGTTTGGTACCGAGTGCCGCCGCGTTCGCCAGCCGCGCCGCGCCCTGATTGGTCAGAATGGCAAAATATTTTGCGGTCATGCGTTCACTCTCAGGTTATCAATCAAATGGATGGCCGAGGCCGGGTAATATTCACCACCGACGACAATTTCCTCGGGGGTGTAGGGGTAAACGGTCAGCGCGTCGCCGTCGTAGCATCCCGCGCCGACATACAGCTCGCCGGTTGCACTCAGGCTGATAGCCAGCCCGGTCAGGTGACGGCTTGCCGGTTTGGCGTCTTCAATCAGGCGCTCAAGTTCCTGGTACATTTCGTCAGTGATGCCGCTGTCGAGCACCCCGACAACAAGGCGGAATGTGCCTGGCTCCTCGTCGAGCTGCCACCACTCGCGCACCTCAATCAGAAAGCCGAGCGGCTCAACCACCCGCCGCAATGCGCTGATGGTGCCTTTGTGCTGATGGACGAAAAACGAGGACGCACAGACGCTGCGCTTTGTCGCCTCCGGCCACTTCTCATCCCACCTGTCGACCGACAGCGCCCACGCCAGATACGGCAGCAGGTTTACCGGGCAGGTGCGCCAGTTCCACAGAGTGCGCAGCGGTACCGGCACGCGCTGAATCTCAGAGAGCGCGGCAGCGGCGGCAACCTCCAGCGGCGACGAACCAACGGGTAACAGCCGGTCACTCATCCGAGCCCCCGATAGTTATCTGGTACTCGGTGCAGTTCGACGCCTGCGACTTACTCAGCACAATGTCGGCCTGCGGTGATGCCAGCTCGACACGCTGGACACCTTCAACATGCAACGCCGCGTAAATGGCCGACAGACGGATATCACGCCCGAGGCGGTGCTGCGCGCTGATGTAGCTCTGCAGCTTCTGCTCTGACGCCTGCCTGATGGGTTCAGACTCGGGGCCGGGGTAAACATAGAGCGTCGCGTCAATCTGGTATGGCACAATCTCGGCTGACTGGACGGTCACCCGGTCGGCCACCGGGCGCACATCTTCTGCATTCAGCGCTTTATCAACAATCGTCAGTAGTTCAGGGCTGGCAGTGCCGTCACCCTCACGGGATAACACAGTAATCGTCACGCAGGCGGGCGACGGACTGGCGACCGAAACATCAGCGACCCGCCCGTCAGCGCTGCGACCGTGATACTCGTATGCGCCGACCGGCCCCGCCACACTCAAGCCCTCAAACGCCTGTTGCGTGCGTAGACGCAGGTCGGTATCGGATTCCATTACGGCAGGTGTCGGCGGAATGGTGGTGTCATCCGCCGGGGTGATGGTCAGGCGTTCGGTATTATTGTTACCGGCCACGACGTCGAGGTCGTTACCGGCGGAATAGGCCAGCGTCACCGCCTGCGCGGCTTCGTTCACCCGCTGACGCCAGATAACTTCTCGGTAGGCGTTTTCCTGCAGCAGCTTAACAATCGGCTCCGATTCAAGTGCCAGCGTCCGGGCAATAGCCTCCTGCTGGTCTTCGGGATAGAGCGAAATCAGCGTCGCAATGCGTTCCGCAAGGATGGTTTCATAGTCCAGTTCCTCAACCACGTCGGGAACGGGTAACTGACTCAGGTCAACGGTTGCCATAGTGATTTAACTCAGTGAAACAGTGGTTGAAACTGACGCACCGGTATCGGTACGCATCCCGGTAATATCGACATACATTTCGCCAGCGCCGCCGGTCTCAAAGCTGATGGATGTAAGCCTGATGCGTGGCTCCCACTTCTGGATAGCCGAATAGCACGCCACCATGATTTGCAGCCTGAGTGCCGGGTTTTGCGGCATATCAATCAGCGCCGACAGAAGCGAACCATATTCACGACGCATCACCCGCGAGCCGACCGGCGTCAGCAGAATATCGCGCATGCTCTGGCTGATATGCTCGGTGTCGCTGATGCCGAGGCCGGTATTTCGGTTCATACCCTGATAGCGCGCTGTCATATCGGTGCCCCTGTTTGCCCGCCGCTGTCGCCGGGGTGTTTATGGGTGTGGAGCACCTTGCCATTAGATGAAAGTGACCCGCCGGTATGCTCGATGTTGCCTTTCATCGTGCCGCCCTTTTGCACCTCAAGCGTCGCCGTCGTCAGCTTATTGGTGCAAATCACCTCAGGGGTGTCGAGGGTGATACTGGTCGAGGCTTTCACCAGTACCAGCGGCACGGTTGCGGTGATGGACTCCGATGCGGTCACGTCGGCCGTTTTTATGCCGCTGACCGTCAGCGCGCCGGTCTCGGGCTCGTACTCAATGACCGCACCATCAGGAAAAACCACATGCCACGCATCCGCCGAGGCAGACGGGGCGGGGTTATCGTCGGAGAAAATACCCGGCAGCACGAAAGCGGTATCAAGCTCGCCACCGATTGCCAGCAGCAGCACCTGCTCACCGACCGAGGGAGCCCACCACGTCCGAGAACGACCGGCGCGGGTGGTCAGCCAGTTCAGCCATGTAGTCTGGATCCCGCCGCTTTGTACGCGGCACAGCCCCTGCACGGTATCAACCTCAGTCACCACACCTGAGCGGATGAGGTTGCGAATCGCGCGCGCGAGCTCCTGTATCGTGGATAACGTATTCATAGTGCAAGGATGCCTCTGGTCTGGAGTTGCGCCAATTCGCGCGGCTCCGGTGGTGGTTCACACAATAGCTATTTGCCGAGGCGCCTGATTATGACGTCTTCAATCATCTGCTCATCGTCGCGGGTGAAACCGAGTAACGGGCGCGCCTCGTACTGCACATCCCGGCTGTTGCGGTTTGGCCGGTCTTTGAGGCCGTACTGATGCACCCGCGCCATGCGCTGCACCTTGCCGGTAAACTCCACCACCGCCGCACTGTCGCTGCCTTTGGCTTTCATAAAGCGGTTAGTGCGCAGCTTGGCGAACATTTCGCGCTTAATGCGGCCTTTCTTGCTCCGCACCGGCTGGCGCTTTCGCGCCGCATACGGGGTGCCGTCGGGTGCCTGCTGGCGCTTGATGCGCTGTTGCTGACTGGTACGCAGCTTTTTCGCAATCTCAGCCGCCATTTGCCGACGTGCCGCCGGTGACAGGCTGGCAATCAGACCGGCAAGACGTTCCTGCAGCGCGGTTAACTCACTCATCCCACTTACTCACCAGCTCGCCGTTAACGTACAGCTCGACCGGACGCGTTACCGGCTCAGGCAGCGGCGGCTCAGGGACATAGCTGACATACAGCGCGCCGTCGACCTCTTTGACGAGCGTGCGCTCGGTGAGCCTCAGGCTGATACTGATATCGAGCGAATCGTCGTTATTGATATCAATAATCCAGGTGAATCCTTTTTCCCGCCCGTCGTCGGTGGTCATAATGTCCGGCTGATGTTCACGCAGCCACGCCTGCACCGGCACGAATATCAAATCGAGGTCGCCGGTGAAGTCGGTCACCACCACGTTAAGCACATACACCTTTTCAAACGACAGCGAGCTCGCCAGTCGGGAATCGGTATGGCCGTTGTCGGCAAACAGGCGCAGCATATCGGGGTTGTTTCGGAGCTGCGGCACGGCGTTAATCAGCGCTTTGCGCAGGCTTTTGTGCTTCTGCATCGAGTTCATCCTGACAGTGTTTGACGGTTTTGACCTGCAGCGCGCAGGCGGTCAGCGCGCCCTCAAGGCGGCGGATATCCGCGCTCAGGTCACCATTGGTTTTCGGGTCACTTCCCGGCATCGGGCAAAGGCTCACCCTCGGGCATCCGCTGACCACAATCACCGGCGCTGGCGCAGGCGTCGCGGGTGTGCAGCCGACGCACAACATCAGGCAGAGCAGCGTTATACCAGCGGCGAAAGGCTTCATTTTCATTAAGTAACCTCGTTATCGTCTGCTCACGGCGGCTGGCATCTGCGCTGGCTTTTGCGAGCTGTTCGCGCAGTTCCACCTGCGCGGATTCATTACGTCTGGCGAGCTGACCTGCAACACTGAGCTGATTTTTCAGCATGCCAATCGTCGTCTTTTGTTCGCTCGCGACGCGGTTTGCCGTCTCAAAGGAGCGGGATAAATTGCCGTTCTCATGGCGCAACCACAGCAGCCCGAGCACAGCCAGCACCAGCGCAGAGGCCAGAAACATCACAATGACTCTGGACACAGACCAGCCCCCTCAATGCGCTGGCGGTAAGTCTCGCGAACGGCCTTAAAGGTCAGCATACAAATCAGGTAAATCAGCGCCGTAAGGATCCAGCCAGCCCCAAGCAGACAGCCCGTGGTAACAGAGAAAATAATGAGAGACCATGCCCGACGCCCCTGAGAGGGTTTACGGCAAAAGACGGCGCGGAATACCTTCATCAGGTCTGGATTGACGGGAATACTTTTGCCCGTATTTCGCAGCCAGTGCTCATAAGCAACCACCCCGGCGAGGCTCGCCGTAATGCAGATAAAACTGCCAAACAGCGCCCATGCGGCAACAAAGTTGACGGCGGCGCTTTGCGGCGATGCCAGCCCCCAGAGCAGCACCAGTGCCAGCAGGGCATCGAACATCAGGGAACGTAAATATTTTTTCATTGGGTTACTCCTTTCATGCAATACGCCAGTTCCCGCGCGCGGCGGTTTTCCAGCCCTTTGTTTTTAGTGCCATTGACGTACACCCAGCGGGTAAGCTGGTCGCATGCCTGCCACCACTGATGACGCTTGATGTAAGAGACCAGCGTCGAGCGACAGGCCGCGCCGGTGCCGACGTTAAAAGAGAAACTGACCAGCGCGTCGTAAACCGGCTGCGGCATGGTGACCGGCACGCAGACCGCGAGACGGCGCTCGGTATTCAGCACGTCGGCGACCAGATTTTCCGCCGCCTCGCGCTCGGTGATATCGCGTTTCGGTACCACCCCGGCAGTGTGGCCGATGCCTGACGTCCACACGCCCGCGCTGCACTGGTAAGGTGTCAGGCGACACCCTTCGAGGTCGGCAATCAGCGCCAGACCATCAGGCGAGGTATTCAGCAGACGAAAATCAGGCATCAGTGCCGCCAGTGCCAGCACTGCGGCCACACTGCAACGTTTAACGATTGAGCTCACGGGTCACCCCTTTGTCGATTCCCATTTCTGTCAGGTAACGAAAGGTTTTGCGCCGGTACCAGAAATTCACCGCCGCCGTAAAAATGGCGCACAGACTACCTACATACAGCGCCAGTTTTTCGGGTGACATTGCCCCGAAATACGCCAGACCCACGGCCAGCCAGTAGGCGATAAACGTGGTAATTTTTTCCATACTCAGTCCCATAGGTTCAGGGTCTCCGCCGTGGGTGAGGTTTCAACGTCGGGCAGGTCAATCGCCGTGCCATGCGGCAGAATGACGCCCAGCTCAGACAGACCGGGGTTGGCCTGCAGCACCGACTCAACCACGCCCTCAGTGCGCCCGTAATACCGGGCGCAAAGCGCGTCGAGGGTGTCGCCCTGCATCGCCCAGACTTTCATCAGAGCTGACCCACTATGCAGCGCGGCTTATCCTGCAGGCGCGAGACCGACCAGCGCATATCCCGCCACAGGTCATCAATGGTGGTTTCGACGCTGTCGGCTTTTTTGTCACCCTTGCCGGTGGCCTCAACGCCGCGATAACGCTCATACAGGGTGGCGGTCGCCATCGCCGTCACGGCGCTGAGGTAATGGAAAATGCGCACATTCTCACCGTCGATTTCCTCAGCGTCAGGCACGTCGGCCAGTTGCTTAAACCCTGCGGCAATCTGGCGCAGCCGGTAGTCGTAGAGCTCTGCATTGGTTTCCGCCATGCCGGTCTTAATGGCGTTGCGCAGGCGCGCATCGGAAACCGTCTGCTCAAGGCGCATCAGCTCGCGCACGCGCTTCGGATCCACATCAGGGAAAAAGAACGTATTTTTAATCACTGCGTCGCCCGTCTCCGGTGCGGGAATCACCACGCCCGGTACGTCCTGCGGTTCGTCGGGCTGATTCAGTATTACTGTCGTCATGACAACCTCATTAGGTTGGGCGGTGGACGCCGGTCGCCGTCAGGGTCAAAACCCGCTTTGACCGGCGTGCCGCCCGGCTCGGGGAGCGTTCAGTTAACCGGCGGTTTTTACCGCCTTTGGTGGACGCCCGCGCTTTGCCGCCGGTCTGGTGGCAGGTTTGCGCGTGCGCGGTTTAGTCGTTTTACGGGGTGCTGCCTCTGGTTTTGGCTTCAATGCCCGCTCCAGTCGCTCAATCTCTTTGCGCACACCGGCATTGCGGTCGAGCTGCATCGCGCGCTGAAACTGCGCCAGCGCTTCGGCGCTCTGACCGGCATCGCGCAGGGTCAGGCCGGTCACCTTATGCAGACGGGCGCGCACCATATCGGGAACGTCAGCACCGTCGGTCAGGCTGAGGGTGGTCAGCAGTAATGCGAGGTCTACAGGCTCACCGGCATCGCGCAGGCGCAGCGCGGCAAGCGCCACCTCCTCAACCAGCATGTAAGGCGTGGTGCGTCGATGGTCAGAGGTGAGGCCGTATTTCAGCGCGTATGGCGCAATCTCCAGCGCGCCAGCAACGTCACCGGCATCGAGACGCCACAGCATGACGGTCATCAGAATGTCGTCCTGCGCACCACGGCCATCAGCCAGCACACCGGCGACCCACGGCGCATAGAACGGCAACAGCTCACGCTTTTTCGCGGCTTTCAGTTCGTTTGAACGAATGGTTTTTAACGTGCGGCGGTCATCGGCCAGCTTTACCAGCATCTGCTCGTAGGCGGTTGCATGGCGCAGCGGGGCTTGTTCCCGCTGCGCGGCTTGAGAGGCCGAGACCCGCATCATGTGACGCTGTGCGGGGCTCGTCATGGGCTTACTCTCCGCTTTCCGGTGCTGCAGGTGCGGTGAAATCGCCCAGGGTGATGTTTTCCAGCAGGCACCCGGCGGCATACGCCTCGACCACATAGTCGATGTTCATCGACTCGTAGTTTTCCACGCGGTCTTTTTTCGGGTTCTCATCAATGCTGCGGCGGTGACTCTCATCCATGAAGTAGATAGAGAGGTTTTCCAGCGTGGTCACGAATACCGCATTTGCCGGGAAGTACGGCACGCGCACGGCTGGCAGGTTGCCGATGCGCTTCTGGCTGATGATGATATCCGCCGCGAGCGACTCAGTGTTTTCCTGCTGTTTGTTGACCAGCGGGAAATATTTGTCGGCCAGCAGCTTACGGCCAACGATGGCAACGAGTTTCGGGTCATCCTGATAAATCTCGTCAATCAGGGTGTTGGTACCATCCATCACCAGCGCGTCGAGGTTCTCATAGTCGCCGTTCTTACCGACGCGAATCACCGCCGAAACGACCTTACCGTCAGCGTCGGTGATGTTGCTCATCACGCGCGCCGGGGCTTCGTTGCGGTACTTCTGCAGCCAGCCGACGGCCACATCCTGCAGCATCGGGTTTTTGCTGCGGTCTGAGGTATCAGCGCGGGTGGTACCGTTGAACCCGGCCATGATGAAATCCAGTGCCTGACGCTGGACGATGGCATCGCGAATGCGGCGCTGGAAGTCCTGAAAACGTGCCCACAGGTCGAGGCGTTTGTAGGTCAGATGGAAGTCAAAGTTAATCTGATTGCACTCGTACTTGTTGGACTCAAGCGCGGTGAAATCTGCGGTCTGACGCTCTTTGTCGCCCGAGGTGTCGGTCGTGCTGGCGATGGTGCCGGTCACACCGACGCCGATTTTCTCTCCCTTCATTTCTGCTACCGGCAGAATGTTAATCGTCTGCAAAAATGCGGATGACGCCTGCACGGTGTTCATCAGCGTTTGCGTGACGGACGGCTCGACGGTGAATTTTTTACTGACGTCATCAACGCTGATACCGTTCAGTTTGGCGAGCTGGGTCAGATAGGCATTGAACTTAAAACGGGTTTCCTGACGCATAGTATTTCCTGTTTGAATTAATCGGTTAGTCACAGCATCGGGCGGGGTTGCCGCCCGGTTTCGGTCTGCGGTTTATCAGCAGTCGGTCAGCAGCTCATCGCCACCACCGCCGCTGGCTTTCGTGCGTCGCGGCTGGCTGAAACTTTCGGTTTTGTCGAGGGTGGTTTTCAGGGCAGAAAATGCCTGGCTGGTTTCTTCAACCTTGCCGGTCATTTCCTGTTTGAAAGAGGCAAACGCGGCTTCCATACCGGAAAGGCGCTCCTCCTGTCTGGTCAGGTTGGTCTGCACATGCTCGCTGACGGCGGTCACCGCTTCATGCACATCATTCAGGCGCGCATCGTCGCTGACCTGCTTGCGGCTGAAAATGGCTTTCACCTTATCGGCCAGGCTGTTGAGCACCGTGTCGGGAACGTCTTCAAATTCCAGCTCGGCCAGAGTGGCTACGGAAAAGACGTTTTCAGGGTTGGCCTTAAAGCGCTGCAGCGGGTTGTGCTTCGCGTTCCGGCAAAATTCGAGGTATTCAGTGCCGAGGCTCGCCGGGTCATCGGTGACAGCAAGGCCGACGAGGTAGCATTTGCCGGTATTGGCAAAATTCGGCTGAATTTCCATTGAGGTGTAGACCTTCTGACCGGCTTTATTGAGCGCGATAAGGTCATCGGTCGGGGAAATTTTGGAAAACAACGCCCATTTACCGTTAAGCGCAGAGTCGTCGTCAATTTGCTCGGCTTTCAGCTCGGCCACATCGCCATAGCGCTTGAATACGCCATCGGGCAGCAGACCGCGAATGTGCTCGAGATTGATGCGGCAACCGTAGACGCGCGGGTCATAGGTTTCGGCCATTTCCCGAATATCACCGCCACTGAGAATACGCCCGTCGCAGGTGTCACCCTCGACGCCGATGCGAAAGAATTTTGAGACTTTTTTTGCCATTGTCAGGAGTCCTGATGTTGGGTTACTGGTCACCGCCAGTTTCCAGACTCAGGACGCGCCAGACCACCAATGACGACTGGACAACCGCCCACACAACAGCACCTTAGCGAATCACTGACGGCCATTAAGTAGCCTTGCCCTAAACCCACTACGGCGAGGCATCAATGACCATTTCCACCGATACAACCTTGTTGCATGACCCGCGACGGCAGGCATCGCTGCTTTACTGGCAGGGTTTTTCCGTGCCACAGATTGCCGAAATGCTGCAGGTCAAGCGCCCGACCGTGCAGAGCTGGAAACAGCGTGACGGCTGGGACGGCATCGCACCGATTTCCCGCGTCGAAAGCAGCCTTGAGGCGCGTCTGATTCAGCTCATCGCCAAGCCGCAAAAGTCAGGCGGCGACTTCAAAGAGATTGACCTGCTCGGGCGACAGATTGAGCGACTGGCGCGGGTTAACCGCTACAGCCAGACCGGCAACGAGGTCGACCTTAACCCCAATGTCGCCAACCGTAACAAGGGCGAGCGTAAGAAGCCGAAAAAGAACTTTTTCAGCGACGAGGCTATCGAAAAACTGGAGGAATTATTTTTCGACCAGTCTTTCGAGTACCAGTTGCAGTGGTACCGCGCAGGACTGGCGCACCGTATTCGCGACATTCTCAAATCCCGCCAGATTGGCGCGACGTTCTATTTCTCCCGCGAGGCGCTGCTGCGCGCGCTCAAGACCGGCCATAACCAAATCTTTCTGTCGGCCAGTAAAACGCAGGCTTACGTGTTCCGTGAATACATCATCCAGTTTGCGCGACTGGTCGACGTCGACCTGACGGGCGACCCGATTGTCATCGGCAACAACGGCGCAAAGCTGATTTTTCTCGGTACCAATTCCAACACCGCGCAGAGCCATAACGGCGACCTGTATGTCGATGAAATATTCTGGATCCCGAATTTTCAGAAGCTGCGCAAAGTCGCCTCGGGCATGGCCTCGCAGAAGCACCTGCGCTCAACCTACTTTTCGACACCGTCCACGCTGGCGCACGGCGCTTACCCCTTCTGGTCTGGCGAGCTGTTCAACAAGGGGCGCAGTCGTATTGCCGACCGCATCGAAATCGACATCAGTCACAACGCGCTCGCCGGTGGCCAGCTCTGCGACGATGGCCAGTGGCGGCAGATTGTCACCATTGAGGACGCCCTTGCCGGTGGCTGCACCCTGTTCGACCTCGACCAGCTCAAACGCGAAAACAGTGATGAGGACTTTAATAACCTCTTTATGTGCGAGTTTGTCGACGATAAAGCGTCGGTATTTCCGTTCGAGGAGCTGCAGCGCTGCATGGTCGACGTGATGGAAGAATGGGAGGACTTTGCCCCGTTCGCCGACCATCCTTTCGGCTCGCGACCTGTCTGGATTGGCTACGACCCGTCACACACCGGCGACAGCGCCGGGTGTGTCGTACTCGCGCCGCCGGTGGTCTCTGGTGGCAAGTTCCGCATGCTGGAGCGTCACCAGTGGAAAGGCATGGACTTTGCCGCACAGGCAGAGGGCATCCGCAAGCTGACCGAGAAATACAACGTCGAATACATCGGCATTGACGCAACCGGCCTCGGTCTCGGCGTGTTCCAGTTGGTGCGCTCATTCTACCCGGCGGCACGCGGCATCCGTTACACGCCCGAAATGAAAACCGCGATGGTGCTCAAGGCAAAAGATACCATTCGCCGCGGCTGTCTGGAGTACGACGCCGGGGCGACCGACGTCACGCAGTCGTTTATGTCCATCCGCAAAACCATGACCAGCAGCGGGCGCAGCGCCACCTACGAGGCCAGCCGCACCGAGGAAGCCAGTCACGCCGATATCGCATGGGCGACCATGCACGCCCTGTTAAACGAACCGCTTTCCGCCGGTAGCGGCATGCAGCCTAAATCTATTCTGGAGTTTAATTAATGAAAAATAACGTTTTCTCACAAAGCCAGATTCAGGCAATGGCCGATATTCTGCACAATGACAGCTTTGACTATCAGGCAACATGGTTGCGGGTCGGGAAGCTCAATATCGACCGCAGCATCACCAAATCGCGCCAGATTGGCGCAACGCAAGTCTTTAGCCGTGAGGCGCTGCACGATGCGCTGACAACAGGCGATAATCAGGTCTGGTTTGCTCACACTATTGAGCATGCGCGGGTGGCGCTGATGTACATGAGCAACCTTTCGGCGCGCGTCGGCGTCCGTCTGACGAGCAACGGCCACAACCTGCAGCTCGACGGCGGTGCGGTTATCAGCTTTGTCGGCGAGGAATCCCATTGCGCCGCGCTGGCCGGTAACGTCTACCTTGATGAGTTCGCATGGTTCAATAACCCGCTAAGTGCGGCAAAAGTCGCGGCGGGTATCGCCTGTCATAAGCGCCACAGCCTGACGATGTTCACCTCGCCCTCTGATAATCATGACGCGTTCCGGGTATGGAACGGCACAACCCGCAGGCATCGACCGTCACCACTCATCAATACCGGCGACAGCGTATTTTGCACAGATGGTGTCTGGCGTCAGTCGGTCACTCTGGATGCAGCATGCCAGCGCGGGTGCAATCTCTTTGCGCCCGAGGAAATTAAACACGAATACAGCGACGATGATTATCGGCTGCTGTTTGGCTGCGACTGGTCTTTCGCTGTTGCAGCGGGTGAGGTGGCAGCATGAGCAAGCGCAAGCCACGCAAACAAGTTGCCATGACCGCCAGCGCCCCGCAAAAAATGGAGGCGTTCACCTTTGGCGAGCCGGTGCCGGTACTCGATAAGCGCGACATTCTGGATTACGTCGAGTGCATCAGTAATGGCAAATGGTACGAGCCGCCGGTCAGTTTCTCCGGGCTGGCAAAGAGCCTGCGCTCTGCTGTACATCACAGCTCACCGATTTACGTTAAGCGCAACGTGCTCGCGAGCACCTACATTCCGCACCCGCTGCTGTCCCGTCAGGATTTCAGCCGCTTTGCGCTCGACTATCTGGTATTCGGCAACGCCTTTCTTGAGCAGCGCCACAGCGTCACCGGCCAGTTAATCAAGCTACTGGCCTCACCGGCAAAATACACCCGACGCGGGGTCGATGATTCGATTTTCTGGTTTGTGGAAAACTTCACTCTACCGCATGAGTTCGCGCCTGATACCGTGTTTCACCTGCTGGAGCCCGATATTAATCAGGAGATTTACGGCCTGCCCGAATATCTCAGCGCGCTTAATTCCGCCTGGCTGAATGAATCCGCGACGCTGTTCCGCCGCAAGTATTACCAGAACGGCGCGCACGCGGGTTACATCATGTATGTGACCGACCCGGCGCAGAGCGCGACCGACGTCGAATCGCTGCGCGAGGCGATGCGCAACTCGAAAGGGCTCGGCAACTTTAAGAACCTGTTTTTCTACGCCCCCGGCGGAAAACCGGACGGCATAAAAATCGTGCCACTGAGCGAGGTCGCCACAAAAGATGACTTTTTCAATATCAAGAAAGCCAGCGCCGCCGACCTGATGGACGCGCACCGCGTGCCGTTCCAGCTTATGGGCGGCAAGCCTGAGAATATCGGCTCACTCGGTGACGTTGAGAAGGTGGCAAAGGTATTCGTGCGTAACGAGCTGTCGCCGCTACAGGACAGGTTCAGGGAGGTAAACGACTGGCTCGGCATGGAAGTCATCAGGTTCAAAGAGTACACGCTCGACAACCCGGAATAATCCCCCTTCAAGCCGCCAGCATGGCGGCTTTTTCACACCCTGCCACCATCACGCCTCAGACGCGCCACGCGCGCACGACCACACCCGACCACCAACGAACCGACAGCGACCACGACAGCGCCATCACGACGCGCTCAGACGATAATTTTTATTATTACGCACCACTACTGGCGCGCAATGCTTTCCCCGCCACGCCTGCCCGCTTTATGGGTCGGTTTTAATGCAGTTGCATGACCACTCTGGATCCGCGCCAGCTCTGGCGGCGCACGGCCAGAACGGGCAACCACGACGCATGCAAAACCATGCACCTGTTGCATGCACGGCTAAAAAACGGGGAAATCGCGGAAAAATGGCATAAAAAAACCGGCATTCACGGTGCCGGTTTGGGTCGGGTTTTGTCGCGATTACTGGCCGCGCAATGCGCCAATAACACTATTGAGGCACATGCTGGCAACAATCAGCAGAAAAATTGTCGTCCACGGATTTTCATAAACGAGAGATAACATATTGATATAGATCCTTTTATTTGTGCATTCTGATGTGGTTTAACAGGTGTTTGATAACGACCGTAAGCTCATCTTTGCTGGCTTGCTCGACCATTTTTGCGGTGTAGCTTTCCACCTCGCGAGAACTCAGGTCGTTATTTGAAGCCATTACAGTCAGCTTTTTTGCCCAATCGGCAAACGGGTCTATTGATGAAAGGGAATTATGCATGTCCAAAAACCTCGAATTATTTAACCAGCAGACGGCGGAAGTTTTTGCGGTGCTATGGGATAACTTCCCGGTGCCACAGGTCATCACCTACGAAAAATTTAACGCCGCGCTAGCTGATGACTACTTTGACCAACTTAACTCACCAGAAATGAAAGCACTGAATCAGTTGCGTAGTGTGGTTGAGGGTACATTCACTTTTTTAAGTGAAAATGGCTACATCCAGTATGAAACAGACCATCAGACCTATTTTCGGGATGTGCGCCTGACCGAGAAAGCACTCGCCGTGCTCAACAAAAAGCCCGAGGCGCTCGGTGGTAATGAAACGATGGGTGATAAAATTATCAGTGCAGTGAAAGACGGGACGCCGGGGGTAATTGCCGGTGCGGTGACAAACCTGCTGACCCTCGGTGTCAATCTGGTAACCAGCTAACGCCTCGCAGGGCTCGTTGTTCAACCCCGCCAGCACTGAAAACAAGTTTCAGCACCGGCGGCGTTTTCTATGGTCGACGTGGTGGCGGAATAATCGGGCCTTTCGCCGGTGTGAACGCATCAATTTTCGGATTGCTGATATCGTACAGCCTGCCGTAATTGTCCCTGACTATTTCGGCACACCCAACCAGTTCGGCGGGTGTCAGGTTCTCATTGACCATTATCTGCTGTAGGCGATGAACGATAGCCATTAACTTAATATTTTTGGTCTGGTGCTGCGGTATTTCACCTCGAATGACATGCATCAGTCATCCCCCCAAGCATCATGCCAAGCATCCGCAACACTTCGGCCAGAATCATAATCTTCTCTCCACGCATCCGCGTCAGAAGCACTACCGCCGCGCAGCTCTGCATAATCCACTAATTGCTCGTGCCATTCCTCAAAACTAGCGGTTCTATTTGTCGATGCAAAATCAGCCATTTCAATCACCATTGTTGATTTGTTGAGAATCCCGGCCACTCATCAGCGACCGGATATGTGAATTTCTGTCCGTCGTATGTCACGGTCGCACCACGCGCCAGCGCCTCAAGCTCCCAGCGTTTCGGGTTAATACCATGCTGCGCAAGGTCAAAGCGGATGCGCGGTATTTGTGCGCGTTCGGATTTTGTCAGCCTGCCCGATGGGGCGACGTCACGCGGTTTTAATGGCTCACCGCTTCTTTGCTGGCGATTTTGCTGCGGCGCGTCGTGTTTTAATGCCCCCCTGAGCGCCGTCACGACTTCGGGGTCATCCCATGCGATAACCCCGTCACCAACGAGATTTAGCACCGCTGAGGCATGCTCAGACGGTGTGGTGGTCATAACTGGAGCATCACAGCCGGTGAGCTTTCCACAGTTATTGACAGGACTCCGAGGCGCGGCGATGCCGCTTTTTAAGGTCAAAGGCTCAACGGCCAAAACCTTTGGAACGATGCGCCATTCTGATGACCGGGTAATGTGAACGTGACGCGCGCCGAGGTGAGGCGCGTAAATACCGACCACCCTCTCGATATCTTCTTCGTAGTCGTTAACCTCATCACTGACGCTACGGGCGACCCTGACGGTCTGACCGTCGCGCGGGACATTTGCGCCGCCCTGAGCAGTGATATACATGTCGAAATCACCGCCATCAGCCGCGGCGCGTGCTGCTTCGACACGCTCGTCAAACTCATCAGCAATACTGACCCCGCGAGGCAGCTTGCGCAGCTCACGGTAAGCGCCCATCGTCGGCAGTCCAATCGGCTTAAACTGAGGGATTCGCCACGTTGACGCCCATGCAGTAACAGCGGCGGCGGTATCTTTGAGCGGTTTGCCGGTATCTTTATCGAGCTCGCCATCTAGCGCGTAACCGTCGATATTTTTGGCGATGTATTTCGCGATGTACCCGGCCGCACCGCCTTTGTTCAGGTGCTTAGCCTGAAAGCGGTTGCGAGCAGCACCGCGCTCGTCGCCATCCTCTTTGAGAGCATAACGACGCATAATTTCGGTGATTTCTTTGCGCTGCTGGCGCTTGCAAAACAGCATCATGTGCCAGTGCGGCGTCCCGTCATGGTGCGGCTCGACGACGCGCATACCGTAAACCTGCAAATCATTATCTTTGAAAGCGGTACGCATCAGGCTCCAGATACGGCAAAGATAACGCTGCGCATCCTTCGGTGTGTAAGCCTCACCATTCCAGCCATGATTAAGCTGTACAGTCTTATCTTTACCCTTCCCGACCTGACGAGTCGGGTGATACTTCGACGGTGCAGTCAGCGTGATAAACATACCGACATCACCCTCAGCAGCGGCATAACGCTCAATCCCCGCAATGGTGTTCATCAGCTCCATGCGGCGAATTTCAGGATTGGAAATACTCCCCATCACTTTGCTGATAAGGTCGATACGTTCGCCGGTAACTTTGTTTTCCAGCTCGCAGGATTTCAGGTATTCAAGATTTGCCAGGCGGCGTGCATGCACATCACGGATGGCGTTTTTACTGGCATACGGCGAGCGGTCTTTATTCACCTCGCCTGCAGCAATCAGCAGCGCTTCATGCCAGCGCATGCGCTGCGCCTTAAACTGGTTAGTCCACCATTCATCGTTAATCAGGCGAGCGACGGCGGAAAATGCCTGTCGGATTGTCATCTGGCCTTTGCGGTATTTCTTCCAGAAAAGCGGGGCAACATTAAAAGCACGAGCTGCGCCAGCAACATGACCGTACAGGTGCGCCTGAGCCTCATCGGTAAAAAGCGACTCTTTGCCACCGTGCGCCTCAGCCCATGCGTCGCTTAACTCCTCGTACATGATGAAAAGCTGAGAGGCGATACGAGACGCAAATTTTTTCAGCTCTTTATCGTTCATCCCCGGCAGGCGCGCGTAATTCTCACTTTCAGCAAGAAACAGCAGCGACGCCTCTATATTCATTTCGTTACGCTGATTAACCCGCTCAATGCGCGGCCACAACCGGCGCAGAAATGTCGACTTGAGGAAATACAGCCCATGCACAGGGCTTTTGTTGCGCCTGATATATTCATAGCGCGAAGTAAACAGAGAACTTAAAAAGTAAGGTAGGCGGTCAATTTTAGATAAAACCCCTTGCACCTGACGCAGCTCGTCACGTGTAAGGGGTCTCTCACGCCCAATAGCCTCACGCGGCGCGTTCCATGAGTAAACACCGGCAAACTCTTTGCCGGTGCTTTTTGCAAATGGTGGTGGCGGTGTAGGGGCAGAACGCCCCCGAATTTCAACGGCCATTTGTGTCAAAAGCCCTTAAACACTGCTGACCGAGTAGCTCAACCTGAGCGCTCAATTCCTCAAATGAGACAGCACTACCGCTCAAAATATCGTGATGAATCAGACCGGAAACGAGCTGGTTTAATTTGTGGTAATAGCCGACAACATCCAGCCACTCTTTACCGGCATTCTTCCCTGTTTTAGCGGTCTTTTTCTCCTGCAAAATGAACTGAAAACGGTCACTTGTGACGACATAGCGCTCGCCAATCTCGATACGAATGCTCATGCCTGCCCCCGAAAGTGTTTAGCTTTTGATTCAAGCGCTGACTGACAGTAGACACAGCGTGTCGCCGACGGATATGCCGCACGGCGGTCGGCAGGGATTGGTGCGTCACATTCTTCGCAAACCAATGCAGCAGCGCCGCACGGTTTCACCCGAGCGGCGTTAATCTGGCGAGTCAGTGATTCCGTCTGTCGCTCCTGAATGTGATCCATATAATCCGGCATTGATTTAGCTCCTCTCTCTGTTCAGTTTTTTAAACTCACCGGCGCAGTAACCGGTTAGCTCGATAGTTAATTTCGATAATTCATCTACGGTGGTGATTTGCTTATGAAAAACGGCGCGTTTCACAAGCAAATTGACCACATCCGTCAGGAGGTTTAATTCACTCGAATAAATAGCGATGGTTGATTCCGTCATCGCTCCGGTTTCTTTATCGCGCTTAATGTCAGCAAGCGATAATTCACCGTTTTTCATAACCGCAATCTTTAGCCAGTTATTAAGTAATACGGATTGCATCAGAGACATTAAAGAGAGTCCCCACGAGAAAGGCCGATATTATGAAACTTGATGGATTCCTGACTGAGTAACTCGACTATCTCCACGCGCGATAACTCAGCGCCAGCTATATGACGGATTAAACTATCCAGATGAGAGGAAAAGCGCGTCGCCGCATCTGCCTGCGCTTCGGCTCGTGCCTGTTGCAGCACTAATAAGAAGTTACCGCTCTGCTTTCCTGTTACTGTATGCATGACTTTCTCCAGACAAAAAGAAGTCCCGCACAATTAAGTGCGTAAAAAACTACGGTTGTTTATTTAATGCAGATATTGCTCAGGCTTTACCGAGGTTAATATTGTTGGTGCATATTCAAATAAATTAAAAAGCTCTCGCAATGCACGAAATAAGGCATCACGCCAATAACAGGAATCTTCATTAATACGCCAGTAAGGCTGATTAAATTCTTTTTCAGTTAATCCGGCATGCATAAACAAAGTGCGACGTTGGCTGACCGTCAAAAAACTAATATACGCATACTCGCTCGCGCCAACCTGTCGACGTCTGGAAAATGCAGCACGCAGCTCATCAATAGCGCAAACCAATCGCTCGCGGTCTACATCGTTCATTTCTTCAAAACGCATCGTCGCGTGACGCTGCTTTAACTGAGCATGAAAACAAACGGTCAGTAGCTCACGTTCCATCATCTGATTGTAAAAATCGCAACTATCCTGCCAGCGAGGCGCGGCCAGATATTTACCAATCAGACCGCGCAGAGCTGCAGGCTGTTTCTCCACGATACCAAGTGTCATCACAGGCATTTCCAGAACCTCCGGGATTTCAGAAAAGCAAAAACGGCGCTAATAACGCTCTGTTTTTTGGTGCAGATGATGATGCCCTTGCGCCCTCTGCCGTGGGTAATAGTGAAATCCATCGCCCTCGGGCTCTCGTTACGCAATAACTGAGCAATGCAACGAGGCTCATTCATAATCAAAGCCCCATCCAAAGCAGCCACGCGTCACGCTGTTCTACCGGTCGGTTGTAGAACGCTTCACGCACACCACGATTGAACTCAGGAATGAAAACTAGCTTGTCGCCTGCGCGAGCATTCGGTTTAGATGGATCGCGAAACTCAACAATCGGCAGCTTGTTAGCTTTCAGCATTTCAACAACCGCAGTACGCGGCTTTCCAAGCAACTCGGCGAATTTATCAGGATGTACTGCGTCAATCGGGTACTGAATCACATAGTTATTTGCGTCCATAAAACACCTCTCGTGCTAATCTTGTCGGATCCAGCCCTTTCAAAACCGTTCAGGAACGTTCCTGACAGGCTGGACTCACGCCCAAAATGGTATACATATAGGTTCCATTTGCGGGAAATTTAGGACACATATAGGTTCCATGTCAAATGAAATTAAGCGAGAAGGTGAAAGCCTTAAGGGAAGCTGAGGGGTTAAGTCAGGCTAAGTTTTGCAAAATCATTGACTTGCCACTGAGTACGTTAAAAAAATATGAAACAGGCAATTTCGAACCCGGAGGAAACGCCCTGCTCAAGATTACGACTCACCCCCAATTTCAGAAATATGCACTTTGGTTGATGACAGATAAAACAGCCCCGCAAGCTGGTCAAATAGCACCGGCTTTCGCACACATTGGGCAAGAATCAACGGAATCAGACCACTCCGAGAAACAGACTGGTTAACACTCTACAAAAATTATATTTTCACCATTTGTTACCAAGATGGTGAATGCAGCGCCGGAGGGCTTTCTTATGGCAATTAAGAAGCTCGATGATGGTCGCTATGAAGTGGACATTAGACCTCGCGGCCGCGACGGAAAACGCATCCGCAGGAAGTTTGAAAGAAAGGCTGAGGCAGTAGCATTTGAGCGATACACAATCGCCAATGCCAGCCAGAAAGAATGGGCAGGTCAGCGAGCAGACCGTCGAACGTTAACGGAATTGCTGGACGTCTGGTGGAAGTATCACGGACAAAACCACGAGCACGGCACAAAAGAGTTTAACCACCTGCTCAAAACTATCAGCGGCATAGGTGATATGCCGGTGAGTCGGATGAGCAAAAGAGCTCTGATGGATTATCGTTCTACGCGCCTGCGTGATGGCATAAGCGCCGCGACAATAAACCGTGACATGTACCGATTATCAGGCATGTTCACCAAGTTAATTCAGTTGGATGAATTTTCCGGGCAACACCCGATTCACGGACTGCCGCCGCTGGCGGAGGCCAACCCGGAAATGACGTTTCTGGAAAAATCAGAAATCGAAAAACTGTTAAATGTTTTGGTTGGTGATGATTTACTGGTCGCGCTTTTGTGCCTGAGCACCGGCGGAAGATGGACGGAAGTTGCCACGCTGAAACCAGCACAGATAATAAGCTGCAGGGTTACCTTTTTGAAAACCAAAAACGGTAAAAAGCGAACTGTACCGATTTCTGAGGAACTGGAGAAGAAAATTAAAGAGGAGGCCAGCGCTAAATTGTTCAAGGTCGATTATGAGAGGTTTTGCGGGATTTTACGCAGAGTAAAGCCTGATATACCACCCAATCAGGCAACCCACATTCTGCGACATACATTCGCAAGTCATTTCATGATGAACGGGGGCAACATAATTGCGCTGCAGCAGATTCTCGGGCATGCGAGCATTCAGCAGACGATGGCCTACGCGCACCTTGCGCCTGACTACCTGCAGAACGCCGTCGCACTGAATCCTCTTAACGGTGGAGTTACGTTATAAATTACCTCTCTGAGTGTCCACATAGTGTCCACACTCAGAGAATTTTAAAACCGCTCCACACCGTTACAGCTTTTTCTAAGTGGCTGTATTTGCTTAGATTGAGAGGTAAGTGATTGATAAAAAAAACCCCCACATCATGTGGGGGAAGACAGGGATGGTGTCTATGGCAA